>FRDC01001275.1_pt1 | contig 49428 bp, 57 predicted proteins | sample 1106171 | NCBI WGS metagenome assembly FRDC01 (sample SAMEA3930566, study PRJEB13176) | freshwater metagenome | biome: Drinking water system; feature: drinking water; material: water | place: Singapore | collected 2014-12-20 | reverse complement strand
CACGGGCGTTTAATGAATTGGCTCAAAAAGGGCTGGGAATGCCTCGTGCCTCTGTTGTGGCGTCCCGGACAGCGAAAGCCTCTCGTCGCCGCCCCTCTTCGTGATCCCCAGACGCTGAAGCGCCTGGGGACGACAGGTGGGGGTTATGCGGACATCGGAACGGTGACCTCTTTCACTTCTGTGCGCTCAAAGAAGCTGTAGTCCTGCTTATCGAGCTTCCCGATCAGTTCCGAAGCGTCTCGTTTTGAGAGCGTCGCGGTCATGGTCCGGACCACATCATCAGGAATTTTAATCCCCCGGGTTTTACTGAGGATTCGTTCCAGCTGAGGCTTAGTCAGCGTCATACTGAGCGGTGACGCCGATGCCGGAGTCGCTGGGCGGGAGGGGGTGGGTTTCCCCTGGTTCGAAGTCCCGGAGCCCTGAGCCGCTCCTGTCGGCTTGATGTCTGCCGGCGGAGAAGCCGGTTCGGCCGATTGAGGGGCCACCGCTTTGGGCGGGATGGTGACGGGTGCCGCGGGTGAAGGTGGTGCAGCTGTGTAGCTGGCTGTTGGGGATGGTGCTGACGCTGACGGAGAGGTGGTCTTCGATGGCGCTGGTTGCGCTGTCGTTGCAGCGTTGTCTGTCTGCTCTGAGGTGGTGGACCCTCCGGTATTGAGAACGGCTTGTGAAAGCGGCGGGGCATCTGCCGATGTCGTGTGGGTATGAAGTGGCTGATCATCAATCGTAATGATGGCGCCGGTATCCATTTCCGGATTTTCATCTTCCGGTTCTTCGACCGTCCAACACCGGGTTTTGGACAAGATTTCGTCCCGGCGTGTCCGCAACACGGCAATTTCCTCGTCGTTGGCTTGTAAGCTGAGCTGGAGCGGATAGCTCTTGCGGTGAATGCCGTTTGGGTAGATGTCTCGGGGGACGCGACGCAGTTTCATCGGTACCATGGCAAAGTACCCCAACATGCCTCTCTCCGGATTGTCCTCTGGTGAGAGGATGTTCAGCGTTGAATTGATGGCGATGATGGCGTGGATGCTTCCGGTGTCGATCTGGTAGACCCCGCCCTGGTTGCGGACTTTGGGCAACATCACCATCAGGTTGGCGCGTTCGCGGCATCCGTTGCCCAGAAGATTGCAAGGACAGGCACAGAGCTCAGTTTTCAGCGTGCTGCTGTTAAACCGTTGTCCTTCTTGTCCGTTCCCGGAACACAGCAGGCGTTTGCTGCTGCCGAAATAGCGATAGGATTGGGGAAAGATGATGGATCGGTCATTGACCGGAAACATGACATCCAGTTCGGTGGGAGTTTCTCCGTACACTTCTGCGACTTCTTTCGGAACAAGAAAGAAGGGGTCTTCCTTGGGACTGGTCTTGTTGGAACTCGTGTTGTGGTCCACATGACCGAGACGGATACGGCCGAGGCGCGGAATCATGATTCGGTCGCTCAATCCGGCGATCGTGACATACTTTTTGACAGCGGATGCCATGGGTGAATACTCCTTGGTAACAGGGTGGGTGTCAGAGAGTGGGGATGGTCGCGCGCGACTACGCGGCGTCCGAGTGCTGACTGCGTGAAACTTTCGACTTCTTGGGTTGTTTGGCCGCACGGGTCGTTGGGAGAGCAGACTTAATCGTCAGCTTGAGGGTATCGATTGTGCGACTGAAATGCTCTTTCAACATGATCGGCAATCGTTTGTCATCGAGACGCTTTTGTGACCCTTTGGTGAGGACGAGTATCTGATCGTCGACAAACGCTTCAAGGACCTGCCGTTCTACCAGGGCGGCTTTTAAGGTGTCTTTGAGCTCTTTGTGTTGCTTTTCGAGCGGTTCAAGTTGCTGATCCAGTTCAATAAAGGCTTTGGCTGTTGACTTGAGCGCGTCGGGAATGATGAGGCGTTCCGTCAACGCAGGCATTTGATAGCCGTCCCAACATAAATCCAGATAGGGGCAGTACTGACAGCGGATGTCGTCGTCTGATTCTAACCGCTCAGGAAGTTGTTCATTTGCGATGTAGGTATCAATTTGACGAAACTTCTCGATCGCTTGATGGTAGAGCCCTTGATGGGTCTGATGGACGGTTTTCCGTTCACTGCCAGGCGCTCGAAGAATTGCCGTGATCGTCAAGGTGTCGCTGTCATACTCGTACTGAAACTCAAATTCCAGCATCGCTCCGGTGTCTTTGTTTTTGATGACTAGGGCGCCAGCGGTCACATTCAGACCCTCCTCGTGTAAGCCCCTCAAATACATCGTGATTTGAGTGAAGTAGTCATACGGAGTCTTTTCCTCTTCCCAGTACCGTTGGAAAAAGTGTGAGACCACGGCCTTGTGTTCAAAGAGATACGTCTCGCCCATGATCGTCGTTGCAAGCGCGTCAATATGGCCGTGGAGTGTCGTGGCTTGTATGAAGATAGGACGTCCGGCCGCAGCTGAACACTCTGGACATCGGTAGTCGGGCTTGTCCTCTCGCCACGGATAGGCGAGGGGAATGTTGATGGCCCGTTGTTCCCCGTGAATCTGAAAGAGGGACTGACGTAAAAACTCGAGGCTGGTGTCTTCATGCGTGTGCCCATCTCTGAAAATCATGGCCAACCGGCGTCCGGGAGGCGGTTCGGGGACACCCCGACCTTTGTAGACCAGCTGGCGCATACAGCGCTCAGGGCCGGCTGAACTGGGCCTCGGACGATAGGGTGAGGGATGAATCCCGAGTTGCGCTACGCCAAGAATGGTTTCTGCGAACATCACGTCTCCTTATGGGTGAAGGGAAACTGTTGGTGGCACAGTGCCGCAAAAACCTCGGCGCAGTGTCACGTGTTTTTCATGTCATTGCGCCGCGAAATTCGTGGCACAGTGCCATCTGTGTCCCTCCGATCGAGCGTAATAACTGGATCACAGGGGGGAGATGATGACGACGGAACTCGAATCAGCAGATCTTGTCGTGCGACAGGAGGGGACGGTGACGTCAATCCGTCCCATGCGAGGGTCTTCCAGTATGCAATTGTTGTTGAATCGTCGCACGATGGTCGTCGCGCCCATGGGGGCATCGTCGTTTTTTGCGGGCTTGCGCGTGGAGGCGGTCGGCGTGTGGCGGAAAGGCTCTCGGCGCCGATATTTGCTCGCGTCAGAATTGCACCCCTTAGAATCTGTTCATGACCTCAGTCCTGAGCGGCTGGCCCGGATTTTAATGGGCGTGCCTGAGCCGACTGGGGAGCATGTGGCGGTCGTCACCTTATTGACACCTGTTCTGATGTGGTTGTGGACCTCGGGATATCCGTCGCTGGCAAAGAAGTTGGCGCGGCTGACTCGTTTGCGGGCGCAGAAGATCGTCCAAAACCCCTATGCGCTGATCCGGCAGCGCGAACTCGATTTTGATTCAGCCGAAGCGCTGTATCGTCGTCTCCATGGTGATGAATGGGCGCTCTGTCGGTTGCAGGCTGCGACGACGGAGGTGCTTCGTCGTGCAGAACGTGCTGGTCGTGCCAGGGTTACGCGAGGGGAGCTCGTTGAGCGGATTCTTGCGCTCCTTTCTCTTCCCTCGACAGTGGACGTCGATTGGGAACAAGTGTGGACGACGTCGTTAGTGGCGCGAGATGGGGATCAGTATTGTCTGCCGAGTTGGTATCACCAGCGCCGCCGAGTCTTGCAAGTCTTACAGAATAATAATCAGGCCGCGTTGCCGACGGATGTTGTGCATGAATTTTCGCAGGTGCTCTCCCATCGATACGTGGTGTTGACCGGCGCGGCCATGAGCGGCAAGACGACGTTATTGCGCGCTTTGGCGGCTGCCTGTCGATCCGCAGGCTGGCGCGTTGGGGTCACAGCGATGACCGGCAAGGCTGCGAGTGTGATTGGGCCGGACGCCATGACCTTGCATCGGCTTCTGGGGTACAGCCCTCAGGGGTATTCGAAGGACATGTTGCCGTATGACCTTGTGATTATTGATGAAGCCTCCATGGCGACGTTCCCGATCCTAGCGGCGGCCTTGAAAGTGATTCCTGGCCACATCGTCTTTTGTTTGGATTGGCGGCAGTTACCGCCTGTTGAAGGGGAAGCGGCATTCCCTGATTTGTTGCGTGTGCTGCCAGTGCATGATCTTGGCGTGCCGCCGACGGTGTCGGTGACCACAATCCGGCATTGGTCGATTGAACATTTAGTCTCGAATCTGGCGCGCTTGTGCCGGTCGTGTCAGGCCTCCGGACAAGGATGGCAAGTCTTATCCCCGATTAAGGGGACCGCGTTAGGCACGGTTCAGCTCAATCGGTTCTTGCAAGGAGTGATGAATCCTCAGGGGCTGCCGGTGGGGGACGGGTTTCGAATCGGCGATCGTATCATCGTGATCCGGAATGATTATCAAGGTGCGCACCCGGTGTTTAACGGGCAAACGGGAGTGGTGCTGGGGATGGCTGATGCAGGAGTCCATGTCCGGCTTGAAAACGGTGTGGAAACGGCTGTGGCCTTTCGGGATTTGCAGTTGTCGTATTGTTTGACAGTCCATAAAGCACAGGGCAGTCGGTTTGATACGGTCGTATTCGTCGTGCCCACCTCGGCAAAAGAATTTGCCGAAGATGCGCGAATGCAATATGTCGGCATGACTCGAGGACGGTATGCGACGTGGTGTTATGCGCTTTAGACGTCCGATACGATTGCGGCGAGGCGTCAAGTTGAATGCGCGGGTCCTGCGCATGTTGCCGGAAGAGACCCGCGCGCAAGTGGAATCCCGGCGACCCCGTTCCTCGGTCCCGCGGGCGGTTCGACTCGCGCGTGAAGCGGCGTTGGCCGAGTGGGACCGGGTTCGGGCGATGCACCTGCCTGATGAACTCTGGCAGCATCTCCCTGGATTGCATCTACAGCTGCGCGGACAACTCCCGTCCGGTAAGAATGCGCAAGGGATACGCTATGATTCTGAGGAGGGTCTGCTGGGTGCAGGGGGACTGAGGAAGCATCCGAGTCAGCGATTTTCGCACTGGCGTGAGGATGCGCAGAAACAATTGCTCACACAGATGCGGAAGTGGAAGTCCATCTGTCCGATTGCGGTGCCGATGATGCTGTATGTCTGGTACTGGCCTGGAGATCGGCTCGCGCGTGATCGCTCGGGGATGCTGGATGCGATCTTTCACTTATTTGAGCGGAGCGGTGTCATTGCGAATGATAAGTGGATTGAGGATCCGGTGTGGCGGACGATGCCGTTGGATCGGACGAATCCTCGTGTGGAATTGGTCCTGATGCCGATCGTCTCGTTTCCTCAGACAGGGTATGCGCCTCCTTTGTCGAGTGGTATGTGTCCCTGTTGTTGGTTCCCGCTCTCCTCACTTCCTCTGCCGCATTCCGCCTAACCCGTTGCCTGTAATAGGTTCTTTGTCGAGTCTTCTCTGCCTATTTGCTTATCCAAAGGAGCTTGGAATGGCTGTCGCGCGATACTGGATTGGGGTGTGTGTCGTGTGTGCGTGTGTACTCATTTCTGTACGAACCGAGGCGCAGGTGTCGCCGCTGAATCTCTCACCTGGATTTCCCACGCAATTGGATGATGCCTATCCGTTGAATGCCGGTGTCGTGGCGCTGCAGCCGGCGTTTCACTTTGACAAAACCTCTGGAAATGATGGTCGGCTCAGGCAAACGTTTGATGTCCGTTGGGGGGCCGGACGCCATCTTGAACTGTTTGTCGGGACCACGTTCTTGCGGGGGCCGTTACTGCCTGGTGCGATGGAAGATCCTCGTGCGGTGCGGGGAGGCGTTTTGTATCGTCTCACGCATCAAGAAGGTCCGTCGGCACTTATCCCGAGCCTGGCGATTCGGACGACGGTGCAAGTGCCTGTCTATGGTCCCGGGACCAGTCCGGCGATGAGAAATGAGCTGTTGGCGTCTTGGGATCTATCGTCCGGTTGGTATGGACATATCAACGCGGGGTACCAAATCGCGACCGGTGAGCAACCAGGTCTCCAAGCGCCGGGCCGGAATAGTGTCTGGTATGGCCGTGCTGGCGTGGTCAAGTCTCTCTGGTATGACTTAGGCCTCATTGCGACTGTGACGTATGGGCAAGATCCGACGCATTATGGGAAGCGTTTGATGACCCCAGAAGTGGGTCTGACGTGGGGGCTGACCCGTGATTGGATTCTGACGGCCGGGGTGGGCCGTGATCTTGGCGGGGAGTCTGATCAAGCGACTCTTCGTGGAAATATCGGTTTGACGTGGGTCTGGTAATGGAGTCCTGCCATGAATGACTTATCAGAAATCACCGTGCCTCCTCTGACCTCGGACGCTGAGTTGGTCTCTCAGGCGAAAGTGTTGTGCGACGGCATCATCCGATCTTCTCGTGATGTAATCCGGTATAAATTTGCCATTGGCGGGCTTGTCCGGATTGCGCTGACCCGCGCACGCCATGACGATGCGGCCGTGACGCGCTTAGCGACGGAATTAACACATGCCTGTGGGAAACTCATCTTGCCCCAACGATTATATGAAGCCGCGCGTCTCCACGAAGCGTTTGCCGGCCGTTTGGAGCTGGTGTGGGAATTTGAACGTCGATTGCCTCGCTATACCGCTCAACCGTTGTCCTACACCTACTTGATTCGCCAAATCCTTCCCCGGGTGACTAAGGATCGAGCTTGGAACCATCAGGAGTGGGAGCACTATCAAGAAGAGCAGTTGGGTCGGCTGGAACACGCCGTCGAACAAATTGAGGCGCTCTCTCGTCCGGTTCCCGTACAAGAAAGAGCGTCTGCTCATGAACAAGCTCATCAAACTGAGTCCACGGCGGTTCCTTCTCCCCCAGTGGCGGCTGAGCCCTTAGCCCAATCGTTGGTGGCGGTGTGTCGAGAGAGTGTTGGCTATCAGCACTTTAGCGGACATGTGCTTGTGGCCACCATTCATCGCGCGATCATGCAATTGGCGTCTCGGGCAGAGAGTTTGAGTGCGTCAGATCGTGACTTATTGTCTGATGGGGTGCGTCAGCTTCAACTGATCGAATCACGAGTGTGCCGTGACGAGAGCTCTGTCGGGTCGTGTGCGGCCTAGAGGATAAAGAGGATTTCCCCATGATGAACCTGATGACGTGTGTGCCAAAGACTCGGATCTGCTTGCAGTGTGGGGGAATGGTGTTTCGCTATCGATCTTCTGATGTGACCGGATTCATGGATCACTTTGTCTGGTCGTGTCTTCTGTGTGCTCGCTTATTCGTGGTCGATCTTCAGGGTGCGCTCAAACCTTGGGTGGTAGCTCGTCCTCTGGTTGATTGAATGTCTGGCCTGCCGCGTATTCCGGAACATCTGCCCGTTCTTGCTATCCATGACGTGAGGGTTCTCAGCGTTGTCTTTCGCTCGCCGGATGCCACGTATGCGGTTGTCTCAGTCCATCCAATCGTCTCGGCTTCGTCCTTCGTTGAGGGGCAGGACGCGCCGTCGTTCATCGCAGTAGGAGAATCTGTCGCCTTGCTGCAGGTTGGTATGCGTCTGACCTTGATCGGCACATGGGAGACGGTCGAGCGATTTGGACGACGGCTGAGAGTCTATGGGACGATTCCATTATGGCCGACAAGCCAAAGTGGTATGCGTGCGTTACTGGGATCGGGTGTCATTCCAGGAGTGAGTCCGGCCTTTGCAGTTCGGATTGTTGATCGATTCCAAGCGGCTACTCTCGACGTGCTTTCTACCTGTCCGGAGCGACTACTGGAGATTGAAGGGGTGTACCCCGCTGCCGTGGAAGCGCTGTCTCTCTATATGCATGCGCGTCAAGATGTGGTGGATTGTCTTGCGACCTTCTGTCTGTGGGGCGTGGGCTCGTCTGTGGCGATGCAGATCGTCCTGCAGTATGGCCCGAATGCGTGTCAGATTGTACAGTCGACTCCTTACCGGGTGTTGGAGATCGAGGGCATCACCTTTGTTCAGGCGGATGCGGTCGCTGTGTGTGTCGGGGTGAGTGGGTCTGCTGAAATGCGAATGACGGCTGGGCTGACGTATGTGTTGCAGGAGGCTGCTCGCCAGGGCCATGCGTGCTATCCGACGGTATTCCTTCTCCGTGCGGCGAGCACTCTGCTTGGCCTTCCACGAGAGCAGGTTGTCGCGCATTTGTCCCTGTTACAGACACGGAGGGAACTGATTGAGGAAGACGGGGCGTGGTATCTCCCGCGTTTGAAGCAGGCCGAGTCTGGGATTGAAGCAGCCGTGGGGGCGCTGGTCCGGGCTCCGTTATTGGAGAGTTTCATGACGGGGTCTGTTGAGACCCTCGCGTTGACGCCATTACAGGACTTAGCTGTCAAACGAGCGTTATCCTATCCGTTGTCGGTGGTGACGGGGTTGACGGGAACGGGTAAAACGCTCGTGGTCGGATCCGTTGTCCGTCAAGCCCGCCGAATTGGTTTGTCGGTTGTGTTGTGTGCGCCTTCACCTAAAGCCGCCGCGCGAGTGTCACAGAAGACAGGCCTACCCGCTTTCCCGGTTAGGCGTGTTTTGGAGCATGTGGCGGGGCATGGCTACCGTCGAACACAAGTGCGTCCAATTGACGCAGATCTTGTAGTGATGGATGAGGCTTCATCGTTGGGTGTTGAGGACGCGGAAAGTTTGTTTCTTGCTGTCGATCCAGAGCGGACTGGGGTGATGCTGGCCGGTGATGACCGGCTTAGGGTGCCATGTGGACCAGGCGATCTCTTGCATGATCTCATTCAATCTGGATTGTGCCCGATTACCCGTTTAGATGAAGTGGATCGACAGGCGGCGGAGTCTTCCATTGTGCGATTGGCCCATCAGATCAGTGTCGGCCGGTTGCCGGAAATTACGGACGATTGGGGAGAAAACCATCATTGGCGTTTAGGGAGTGATCCGGCTGAAATTATTGCCCAGTTGTTGGCGGTGATTGACGAACTTGTGGGAATGGGAGTCATCTCGCGGGCTGGGTGTCAGGTGGTAGTTCCATTTCGAGGAGGAACATTAGGATCTGAAGCATTGAACCGTCTGTTGCAAGCCACGGCGTATCCGTTGCCCTGTCCCAGTCTGGGGCCGTTTCGCTTGGGCGATCGCGTCATTCATCTGGGGGATGATTATGTCCGGGAGATTTCCGATGGCGATATTGGTCGTGTGTGTGAGGTGGACGAAGAAAATGGGTATCTATACGTCAGTTTTGAGCGTCAGGTGTGTCCCTTTTTGGCCTCCCAGCTATCCCGCTTAGAATTAGCCTATTGCTTGCCGATTGCGAAGGCGCAATGGTCACGATTTCCCTGTGTCATTCTGATTCTGCATACCAGTGAGGCGCGCATTCTGTGCCGAGATCTGGTCTATGGAGCGATCACGCGCGCGGAGCAGCATTTGGTATTGATGGGGTCTGCCCATGCCTATGAGATTGCCGCGCAAGCCAGTGAGGCTCCTCCTCGGTATTCCGGCCTCTTTCGTCGAGCGATGACTCGAATCACGTTGTAAGTCCGGTCTCCTCACTTCGTCCGATCTGCCCCCCGTAATACTCAGGCAACAGTTGAACACGATTCGATGGGGAGGAACACATCATGGGCGGACCGGTGGAATTCAATTTGTTGCATTGCCTGGGTGGGATGGGTCTAGCCATCGGCTCGGGGTTCCTCATTGATCTCGTGGTTCGCCGACGACGGCGGGTGCAGCCGATTAATACGTCGGCAGTTGTCAGCAAGTAGCGGGAGATCGGAACCGGTAGCGTCTAACGGTTTGGGGTCGCGAGGGGGGCAGATGGTCACATTGGTATTAGCGGCAACGGGGTTGTTGTTTTGCCAAGAACCAAGGCAGGTGGATGGTGGAGTCGTGAAGGTTGAGCCAGCCATGCAGTGGATCTTTGGGCATCGGGATCTCTGTACGCCTCGTACCGTGTTGTCACCTGATGGATTCCGCCTTCCCGAACAGACCTCGGTTGTTCCCCCTGGGGCTTCACTCCCCCTTGGGACTGCAAAGAACGGCGGGTTGCTCGAAACGACTCTCATCCCGCCTAAACCGGTATCGGCACGTGTTCCGGATCTGTGTAAAACCACCTTGTTGGCGAAGCCGATCGAGGTGGGATTTGTCAAAGAGAAAGATGAGCTTACTGCGGAAGGGAAGGCGGTATTGACGGCCCTGCTGGCCGAGTCTCCGATGGGAGTGACCGTCATTGGCGCATTGGCTGGAGCCGGTGATCAGAAAAAGACTTTGGGGTTGCTCCGCGCTCGTGTGCAGCGAGTCAAAGCGGTGACAGAGGCCCTTGTCACGAATCGTCCGACAATTACTCAATTAGAACGTGTCGGAGTGAAAGAGGCCTCACCTTATGGTGCGGAAGGGCATGTGCAAGTGGTGGGAATCTTTCAGATGGCCTGTGCTGACCGTGGTGGAGACCGTCGCCCTGTGCCACCGGGCGGAGCTCCGATTCCGGCAGCGGTGCAACACGATTTACCAGGAGGGGGACCCGTGGCGCGTTAATGACGGACCGATTCACATTTAGTTTGGGATGACCAATGGCAGCAAACATTAACGGTTCTTTTATCCAAGCTCAATGAGGAGGTTTGTCATGCGTAACTCACGTAAAGCAGTTGTTCTCGCGGTGGCCGTGTTGCTCATGGGTTCTGCGTCCGCGTTTGCCGGTGCCGATGCCACCTTCACTCCGCTGGTCACCACGGTCACGGGCTGGTTGCAGGGCTCCCTCGGGACCTTGATGGCCTTGTTCGCCGCTCTCATGGGTGTCGGATCGGCCATCCGTGGGAACTGGATCGGCCTGGGCGCCGGCGTCGGCGTGGCCATGGGTGCGTTCTACCTGCCGAACATCATTCCCACCATCACCACGGGATTGATGTAATCAGACGAGGGGGCGGGACGTCAGTCCCGTCCCCGTTCGTTTCAGGATGCAGTCATTGCTGTTCTGTGTGAAGGAGCGCCCGTATGGTCCGGATCCCCCGATATATTGATACGCAGCCACAGATTCTGTGGTGGGAGTTGGATGAAGTCATTGTCCTCATCATGTCGCTCTTCGTCGGTATTCTCACTCGTCAATTGACCTACTTTCTCCTGGGTGGATTTGTCGCGACGTATTTCATTACGAAGCTGAAGAACGGTAAGAGCGACGGCTACATCTTTCATTGGTTTTATTGGCTCAGTATCCCCTCGTTTCAATTTCGCGCTGTTCCCCCGGGCGATCTGCGAGAGTTCCTGGAATAACTGATCTCAGAAGGAGTGTGGGGTATGGAATGGAAAGTCTTTGCTGATCAACTCGCAGACGCTCGGATTAAAACCGTGGTGTTCGCCGGTTTGTCCGGGGTGTTGGCGTTGGCGCTGCTCGCCAACGGGCTGTTTCGTGGGGGTACCGTGGTGGTGATGGTGCCACCGGAAGTCGATCGGGAAATGTGGGCGGCCGGCAATACGGCGTCTCCTGAATATATGACGAAGATTGCGATGCCGATTATTGGGTATCTCTCCAATGTGCATCCGGAATCCGTTGATTTAAGCTTTCGAACCTTTATGGGGTTTGTCCATCCGGATGCGGCAGGTGGGATTCAAGAGCGGCTGAATGCGGACAAGCTCTACATTACGGAGCGTCAATTGTCTCGATCATTTTTCCCGACGCAAGTGCAAGTTGTGAAAGATACGGTAACGCTGATCGGCATTGAACGACGGTATATCGCGGGGACACTCGTGAAAGACAACGATAAGCGGTTCTACCGGATCAAGATCAAGATGCAGGATTTTAAGCCCATGGTGGTCGCGATGGATGCCGGGACTCCCGAGGACCAAGGCGGGGCACCGTCAGCGATGGTGAACTAGGTAGCGGATTCACTTTTGTGAGGAGATGAGGACGTGATGACACGATTGAAGCAAGGCGTTCGGTGGGGGGTAGCGACGATCATCTTGGCTCTTCAGGGAATGCCGGTCGCCTGGGCGAAACAAGAGGTGCTGGTCGTTGACGATACGCCAATTGCGGTCCAGATCTCCTCCTCGCAGCTCACCATGATTAAACTACCATCCCCTGTGGTGCAGAACGGTTTGATTACGGTGAGTCCGACCTTGGAGATTCGGGCCAATGGGAAAACCATTGCCATTGATCCGAAAGGGTCGGTCGTGCCCGCGGATCTTGCCGTGATGACCGATCATCAGTCCTACATGTTTCAGTTGACCCCCGGTCCGATCCCGGCCGAAGTGATTGTCGTGCAGGATTCGCGTGTGCCAACCGGTGGAGGAAAGCCAGAGTCAGATCCGCTGAAACGCCTGGAAGGGTATGTCGATACAAATGTCGAACTCTTGAAACAGGCGGTGCAAGGCACCTTACCGAAATCCTGTGTTGCGCGGGATATTCCCAAGAAGTCGTTCCCGAAATGGCTGGAACTGGAGATTTGGGAGGGGGTCGATTATCGCTGTCAGGTCTATACGGTCACGCGTTACCACGTCTTTAACAAGTCAGAGAAAACGCAAAGTATTCGGCAAACAGAATTCTTTACCGGTAACGAACTAAGTATCGCGTTGAATCGTCATGTCATTAAGCCGACGGAAGATGCGGTTATTTACATCGTGACCTATTCGAAGCCGGTTGCGCCCGATCAACGCAAAGTGACCTCACCTGATCCTGAGCCGTGGAGGAGCAACTAATATGAATCCTGGACAAGGTGGGCTTGGAGAAAAGCTGCTTGGCGCCGCGCAAACCGAAAAAAACCCTTTCGGTCAGCAGAAAGGTGCTGCTGATCGGGCGAAGATCTTTGCGGTGGTGGCTGTCGTGTTGGTGGGGGGTACCTTTGCGCTCCAGTCTCTTCGGGCTGATCCGACTCCGGAACCGTTGGGGATTAGTGGCAAGCCGGCGAGTAAGCCTGGAACTCTGAATCCGCGCGCAGATAAAGAAGCCTGGATCGGAGAGGCGGCTGGTCGGGTCAAGAAAGTGGAGGAGCGCGAGCAGATCCTTGATCAGCAAATGAAAGAGTTCAAGGAAGAGATGCGCCGGAAAGATGAGGAAATTAAAAACCTGATCAAGGCGCAGTCAGGGCCTTCTCCTCAAAGTCGCCTGGCAGGATTGGCACCCTCAGCGCAAGGGGCGGCTCGTGCATCAATATTTCCTCCGGCCGCGGCCTTGCCTCCGTTGCCCGGTGGGCCGCAAGTTGTGCCGACCAGTTCGGCTCGTCCAAGTCCTGCATTTCCTCCGCCTACCGGTGCCCAGACTCGTCCGATGGGCGTGAATGGTGCATCGTCGCAGTTCGTTCAGCCTCCGATGATGCAACAAAATCGCATTCGAGTGTTCTCGCCTGACGTACAGCCGTTGCAAGGGCCATCGACTCCTCCGAAGTATGTGATTCCGACCGGAACGATGGTCCCGGTGAAATTGCTGACGGGTCTGGATGCGCCGGGAAAAAGTACGGCGATGGGCGGAGAGCCTCACCCAGTGTTGATGTTTGTCGAAGATATGTCGGTGCTCCCGAACAAAGTCCAGATGGATATGCGGGAGTGTTTCATCTTGGGCGAGGGAGTGGGAGATCTCTCGGAGGAACGCGCGAAAATTCGGGCATTAGGTCTCTCTTGCGTCAAGTCCGATGAGCAAACTGCGACGGATATTCAGATCCGTGGGGTGTTGACGGGAGAAGACGGCAAGATTGGGATGCGAGGCCCGGTCGTTCAGCGGGAAGGGGCAATCTTAGCAAAGGCGCTGATGGCGGGATTTGTCAAAGGCGTGTCGCAAATCTTTATGCCCTATCAACAAGGGCTGTTTATTGCGCCGAATGCTCAGACGGCACTCCAGTTTCCTGATCCATCCAATATCGGTTTGGCCGGGCTTGCCGGTGGGATGGGTGGCGCGGCGCAAGTCTTGGCTCGTCATTACACGCAGTTAGCGAAAGAAATCTATCCGATTATTGAGATTGATGCGGGTCGGCAAGGGACTTTGATTATCACCGAAGGCCGAACGCTGGCCGAGTCTCCACTGTAACGTCTGTCCGTAATATCTACGCACAGGCTGATTGGAATTTTGTAAAGGAGGCTGCAATGAGTCAGTGGATAGTGAGAAAGAGCGTGGTGGCCGTGTCGGTCGCACTTGTCGTTGGGATGGCGTGGCTATGGGCTGGCGTCTCATTTGGTCATCCGACGATTGTCGACCCTGAGACCAAGAGTGTGCAAGAAGCCCTTGTGAAAAGCTTCCCTGGCATCTCTATTCAAAACTTTCAGGCCTCCCCGATGCCTGGGTTGTACATGTTTACGATGAACAACGAAGATCGCGTGTATTTTGTGGATAAAACCGGTCGGTACCTCATGGTGCAGGCTGCGTTGTTTGATACCCAGACTCAGAAGAATCTGACGCAAGACTTTGTATTTGAGCAGCGGCGGAATATTGTCGCTTCCGTGCCGTTGGACCATGCAATCGTGTATCGCCCCGTGTCGAGTGAGAGCGCCTCGCCTGCCCACATCGTCTATTTGTTCGATGATCCGGATTGTCCGTTTTGTCGCGAATTTCACTCAGAACTCAAGAAACTCGTGTCGTCTGGAGTTACAGTCGCGGTCTTTCTGCATCCTGTCGAACTGATCCACAAGGGTGCCACGTTGAAATCTCAGCATATCTGGTGTGCGGCCGATCGGACAGCTGCGTTGGATCTGGCCATGTCCGGGCAACCGGTTCCGGATCCTGAGCAATCGTGTGAGTCTCCTGTCGAAAGTAATCTTGCATTGGCGAAGAAGTTGGGTGGGGGGCCGACTCCCTATTTGGTGCTTCCGGATGGACGGACTCTTGCTGGAGGAAAGCCGGCGACTGAAATTATGCGCTTATTGGGAATGGCACCGGCTGTGGCCCAGCAAAGCGGTCAGTAATTCTCACTTCCAACGGGACAAAGGTGTGACGGATGGATGCAACGACGTGTGTGACTTTAGTGAGTCGTAATGAGGACTCTCAAATGAGAGGCATGCGAGTGTTTAAGAGTAGTAGGCAGACTGCGCGTGTCATGGCGCCATGTCTGGGCATTCTCACGCTTATCGTGTCAGCCTGCGGCCACTATAAGTCAGACTTCGCGTGTAAGGGCTATCCCGAGAACGGCTCCTGTTTGCCGACGACGCAAGTGTATGAGCGTCGGCATGAACAATTGACAAAGATGCGATCGGAAGATGGCGATCCCTCATCAAGTGGAAGTGCTCCTTCGTCATCATCCTCTGCGGCGGACCGAGTGGCGGCGATTGCAGGTCAGACTGAGTATCAATTGGGGCAACCCAATATTACGCAGTCCCAGGTGCTTCAAGTGTGGATTGCGCCATGGCGTGATGCGAAGAACTATTTGCATGAAGCCTCATTGGTCTACGCGATCGTGCAGCAAGCCGATTGGGTGTATGGGCGAAAACCGCGGAATTTGGAGAAGACCGGCTCGACGGTCTTTACCCCTCAACTCTCCCGTCCGATGTTCGAGCAGACGGGTGGAAAGCCGGCGCCGAATGGCGGGATGCCGATGTTGGCGGCGCCCCATTCCACGGCGGCTCCCGGGCCGAATACTCCTCCTCCATCTGCGGCATCCTCTGATCCTTCTGCCATTCTTCGTCAGCTTCAACAGCAGATGCCGACGGTTCCTGGTCCCGGCATGGCGCCCTCTCCATATGGCGCGGTTCCTGGCGGGGCGGACCCAGACACAGCACGGGAACAACTCCAAGAGCGGATGCAGGAACAGCGGGACAAAATGTTTCAGTAGAGTCACTCCGATTCATGCGATGTCAATGATGCAAGGGCAATCTGGTGTGATTCAGGTGATGAAAAGGACACAAGACTGACATGGCGATTCCGTACACATTTATGAAAGCGGCCTTAAGCCGGTTCCCCATGAGCGATTACCTCATGTATGGAGCTTATGACGATGAACGTGGTGTGTATCGGATGATCGACGGGCGTGTGGGGGCGGTGTGGACGATGCCACCGTTAACCGGCTTGTCTGATGCTGCGGTGAAAGGCTTAGGCGGCTTGTATGCGATGGATCTTCCTCAGGGCTCGACGATGCAGATTCATCATCATGGCTCACCAGTGATCGAACCGGCATTAGAGCATTATGTGGCGTTGCGGAATAACGCCGGTCATGGATCGACGACATATCGGGATGCGCAGTGTTTCGAAGATTATTATCTGCGTGCCCGTGATACTCGTCTCATCGCTTCGACCGGCGTTCGTCCTCGTGATTGTAATGTGTATGTCAGTGTGACGATTCCTTTGGAGGGGGAACTGCCCGAGGGAATGAAGCTCGAGATGATCTGGGAGAAGTTGAATGGAATTGAGAAGCTCCTGGAAAGTTGCGGGTTCTATCCGCGCCGTGTCGGGGCCTATGAGCTGCTGTGTTTACTGCATCAATTGCTAAATCCTGGCCATCGTTGGGCAGACCGTCCGGTCACCTATGACAAACAGCAACTCCTCAAGTTGCAAGCGGTGCGGCTGGATACGAAGTGTCAGTTATCTCCAACGGCGATCTATCTCGACAATTGGTTTGTGAAAAGTCTGACCGTGCAGCAATTTCCCGAGGAATGGAATGGGAGTCGCAATCGGGACCTGATCGGCAGTTTGACCAGGCTCCAAGATCAAATTACCTGTCCCTATTGGATCACGTTGAATGTGGTTCGGTACAACACAATTAAGATCGGGGCTGAGATTACGCGCAATCATACCCTGGTGACGAATCAAGCAGTGGGCGGAATTATCAAGTTGATTCCGATTATCGGGAAAAAGAAAAAGGGCTTTGACCTGATGGTGGATGCAATCTCCGAGGGGAGTCAGCCCATCGGGATGTACTACCAAGTAGTGTTGTATGGGGAAGATGCCAGTACGCTGGAACAACATAGTCAATCGGTCCAGTCGCTCTATCGGAGCCAAGAATGGATGCTCCAAGAGGACACCTTTATTGGGTTTCCCCTCTTTATGTTCAGTCTTCCGATGGGGTTGCCCCCTGATGTGCAGTTGCTCCGGGATAAGCTGCGTCGCTTAAAAACCGTCCCAACATCAGTGCCGGCAGAGATCGCGCCGGTGGTAGGTGATTGGAAGGGCCTCGGTGCGCCTTTAATGATCTTCACCTCCCGCTGTGGGCAAATCATGGGGTTCGATTTATTCGCGAATCCCACCGGGAACTTTAACTGCTGCGTTGCTGCCAAGTCAGGTGCTGGGAAATCGTTTTGGGCCAATGAAATGATTCGCGCGTATTTAGGGACGCAAGGACGTGTCTGGATGATTGACGCGGGAAAGTCCTACGAAAAGCTCTGTGAGCATTTGAAAGGGCAATTCGTGCAGTTTGCAAAAAACCGCACTCAATTTTGCCTGAATCCGATGTCGTTGCTGGATGTGCCGGTGGCCGGCAGGACCGATTCGGAAGTCAAAGACGAGCGCCAAGAGCGAATCAGCATGGTCAAGGATCTGATTGGTCAGATGATCTCGCCGAGTAAAGCTCTGTCGGATTGGCAATCCTCTCGGGTCCAAGAAGCCATTATTCATGTCATGAACAAGGGGGATCTCACGAAAGCGACTCCGACGGATGTCATGGAAGTGCTGAAGGAGATGAAGGATCAGCACGGCCGCACATTGGATCTGGCAAACATGCTGCAGCCCTACTGCAGGGGGGGCAATTTCGGAGAGATGTTTAATGGGAAAAACAACGTCAATTTCAATGAAACATTTGTGGTGTTGGAATTAGACGGATTGGACCAATTGCCCGAATTGCGCTCAGTGATTCTTCTGCAATTGGTGATGAACATTCAGTCGGCGATGTACATGGGCGATCGGGGCCAGCGCAAAATTTTGGGTATCGATGAGGCCTGGGACCTGCTTAAGCAAGAAGGAGATCAAGTGAGCAACGTCTCGGCCTTCTTCAATAAGGCTGTCCGGCGGGTCCGAAAGTACAACGGGTCGACGCTGCCGATTACGCAGGGCGTCAACGATTTCTACGATGTGATGGGATCGACGGGGAAAGCCCTGATGGAAAATTCGGACTTTGTCATTCTGCTGCAGCAAAAAGCAGAAAGTCTGATGAGTCTCAAGAAAAATCAGCGCTTGATCTTGAGCGAGTACGAATTCGATTTGTTGCAAAGCGTTCATCGAGGCGATGGGTATTCCGAAATGATGTTCTTGGGGCCGACCGGTCGCGGCATTGGCCGGTTGTCTGTTCCGCGTGAGACGCAGTTGACCTATTCCACGAATGCCGTGGAGCTGAAGAAGATTGAGGTCCTGAAGTCATCCGGAATGACCACGGAAGAAGCCATTGCGAAGATTGTTGAGGATGAGAAGAAACAGGCATTGAAGAAGGGCTTGAAATCGGTCGCGTAGGAGGGGATGTGGATAGGACGGTTCAGAATTCAGATATGCGGGGAACGCTGCAGACTCTTCTTCATCTCCCGGAGAGATTTCCGGTCTTCAAGTGGGTGGCGATCGGTCTGGCTGTGATCGTGGGAGGGTTGGTTGCCATTAGTCCTTGGTATGGGATCTATGTGCGCGATGACGAAAGCCTCCCCCAGTACTCGTTCTTCCTCTTGCGGAAAGGGGTAATGCCGCAGCGTGGCGATCTCGTCGCATTTGAAATGGCGCAAATCTATGCAGACCGAGTGCTTCCGTCTGGGTATCAACGTCCGTATGCCCGTGTTGGACGCTTATGGTTAAAAGAGGCCTATGGTGTGGCTGGTGATGAGGTTGTCGTGGAAGGGCGCAAGGTAACTGTTCATGGGCGAACCGTGGCGACGGTTGTTGAGCGAGATTTCTTGAAGCAGCCGGTGGAACCTGCGCAGTTCGTTTCTCCGATTCCCCAAGGGCAGTATTACCTAGGCTTGCCGCATCCTCGTTCCTTCGACAGCCGGGTAATTGGCTATGTGGCCACAGCAGACATTAAGGGAGTGGTATGGCCAATCTTTTAATGCTTTGGACTAGTGTGTTTGATGAAGCCGTGTCTGCAAAGCAACGGTTGTTACTCCAATTCATCCAGGCTGCTCTCCTCTCTCTCCTATTGTGGTTCTCATTCAAGGTGATCATGCGCGATCAGGTGTCTTCGATCATGCCGGCTCCCGATAGTCATTGGGCAGTCGCTGGTCAGACCCCGTCTCGTTCGGTCTTCCCGGTTTCAGCGGCTTGATGGAAAGGATAATCATGACGAGTAAACGATGGTACGGATCGGGTCTGTGGCTGCTGGTGTTGAGCAGTGTCTTGCTCATACATGGGGAGGGACGTGCGGCTGACAGTGGTGCTCCATCGACGGCGGTCGAGTCGGCCCAAACGATCAAGCGCTATGCGGAGCAGTTACGTCGGCAACGCCTTGCTGGTCAAAAAGTCGAACGGGCTGATGCGATCGCGCAACCGGTTGGTATCAAACGTCGAGAAGGATTGTTCTATTTTGTGTCCTGGTCGATTCCAGAACAAGAGCTCAAGACGTCATTCCGGGAAGCCTTTTATCTTGGTGCGACGGTGGTCTTTCGAGGGTTGATTAATGACGACATGCCGAAGACGATTGCCCGGATTAAGGCTGTGGCGGTGGATTTGAATAAAGAAGCTCCGCATGTGGTACTGGATCCGGTGATTTTTAGGCAGTTTGGCATCACGGCTGTCCCGGCATTGGCGATTGCAAAAGATCAGCATGCGTTGATTATTGAAGGATCTGCATCCTTGACGCAGCTGCTGTATCGCTTGCGTCGTGCTAATCCGGATGTCGCACCATTGAGTGACTGGGCGGAAGGCAAATCCAGGAGCTGGGAACGAGGCGGGCCTATCACGACGGCACGTCCGGTCATGCCCGCGGTGGTTGGTCTTCAGAAGATTCCGTCTGATTTGACGAAGTATCCCATCTGGGAACGGGATCTCGAAGCGGTGTTTAAGGAACGGATACGTCAAGCAAATATGTCGCCGTTGAAGGGTGAATTGGAAACGAAGGTGAAAGATCGTCTAAAGGCTGGTCCTGGATTGACTCTTCCTCCGGTGACCGAGGCACGCACCTTTTCCGTTGATCTCACGCAACGGATAGACAACGACATTCCAAATCATGACGGGAGTGCCATCGTGGTGAAAGCCGGAACGGAAGTGAATCCGTTGTTGTATGTCTCCTACCGACATCGCCTCATCGTGATCGACGGCCGGGATGAGAGGCAAGTGGCCTTTGCTCAGGAGCAGGTGCGCCAATATGGGATGGATGCAGTCAAAATCTTGCTCTCAGATGGGGATTTCGAATCGGTCGCAAAAGTCGTGAAGGATCGCGTGTATTGGTTGCAACCTGAAATTATCGCCCGTTTCAAACTTCAACATGTTCCCAGTGTGGTGACGCAGAATGGGCCGGTGATGAAAGTGGAAGAGGTGCGGTTATGAGAGGCCTCGCTGGTCTGTTGGGTTCTGATTCCAGACGATGGATATTAGGTGTGCTGCTGTTCGTCGTCCTGGGTGTTGGCCTATTGCTGATTCCGTCCCAGGCGGATGCGTACTGTCCGGTGACCAATATCTTCGAGGAGACCTTTGCAAAGACCTGTTGGGAGTGCATGTTTCCGATGAGTTTAGTCGGAACGACTGTCTACAACATGGGTGAAGATGATGTGGCGCCGGCTCTCGGTCCTGGGCTTTCTGCAGTCTATCCCCCGCAGCTCTGTGGATGTATCTGTTTCACGCCCTATCTGTGCATACCCGGCTTACCGTTGGGGGTCTTTATTCCCAGCCATTTAATTGAAGTGGTGAGAACACCGTTGTGTTTTCCGAGTTTTGGAACGACGCTCGGCGCTGATCCTAACTTTATCGATCGAGGAATGGTTGATGTCGCTCAAGATGATCCGGCTCTGAAATTTTCTTACTATCATGTGCATTTCATTATCTTTCCACTCTGGGCGCTGTTGGGAACCGGATTTGAATATCTTTGTACGGGGAGTACCGCCGCCAGTGCGATCGATATGGCCTATATGTCTGAATTAGATCCGGGGTGGGTCGATGATCCCTTATCCTTGCTATTATTTCCGGAAGGGGTGCTATTCGCGAACCCATTGGCGACCGCTGCCTGTTCGATTGATTCGGTTATGTCTGCAGTCAGTTTCCCACTTGATCCGTTGTTTTGGTGTGCGGGATCCTTCGGAAATATTTACCCGCCGTCTGGGTATACCTCTGGGTCCTATTCCGGTCAGGTGAAGCCTGCTGCCTTAGTGCTCACACGGATTCTGGCGAAATTGGCTCGGGTAGGGTCAGAGCTCTATTGGGCGGCGGATGGTCAAGCCCTCTGTAGCGATGCCCCAACGTTTCTCATTATCAAGAGCCAGTACAAATTCCAATTAATATACCCTATTGCGAGTACAGGGGAACTTGGTGGTCCCTGCTGTTCCCCGTTAGGACGTACGCAGCTACGTTGGGGACTCGCGAAAACGTATCCGGTTGATGGAGATGACTTTGTCTTTCTCATTTGGAAACTCCAACGCTGTTGTCTTGCGTAATACTCTGACAAGCGGACAGAGGGATATTGGGAGGGGCTATGACAATCCTCGGCTTGATCAGAGACAGTGTCGCACCGTTATTCTGTTCCAGGGGGTCGGGGCAATGGATGACTCGACCTCTCATTGTGTCCATTATCCTCGGTCTATCCTCAACAGCCGGCGCGGGCTTTGATGATAAGTTTCAGCGGGCGCCGGACCCATTAGAAACCTGGAAGGGGTACTACTATTATCAGGACCCTCTCTTGGAAGGGGCCACGCCTCAGCCTCAGCAGTTAGCCCCATCTCCTGCCATCCCTCTTCAACCGGAACAATACAAAGATCAGGTCGCATTGAAAGAAGCGCTGAAAAAGCTTCCCGTAGACAAGATCGATCTGCCGAATCTTCCGGCTGCCTGGCTCAAAATTCTGCTCACGGCGAAAAAGGAAGCCGCGCTTGATGTGCAGAGCGAAGACACGCTTCTGAGTTATTTGAAAGTCCACAAAGAGACGTTTAATCGGTCTCAACGGTTTACCGATACCTGGGCAGTGGTGATGTATACCCATCCCGAATTGGATTTCACTTCCTCAAATCCTGTGTCTGCGGTCGGACATGAGATTTATGCCGAAGAGAAGAAATCTGAGGAAGATGCGTATTTGACGTCGATGAAAGAGAAGGTGGGTTTATTCTTCTTTTATACAAGTACCTGTCAGTACTGCCAAAAGCAATCCCAGTTACTTCGACTGTTTAGCGATACCTATGGATTGAGCGTTAAAGGTGTGACGAAAGATGGATACGCGTTGCCGGAATGGCCTGATTCAGTGGTGGATAATGGAATGGGGGATCAGGTGGGGGTGACGAAAGTTCCGACGATCTTTGTGGCAATCCCTGACGAACAGTTCTTGGTTCCAGTGGGAGCGGGGATACTGACCGTGCAGGAATTGCATGACCGACTGATCAAAATCTTACAGCAGCGGTACCAGTTGAAAAAACGAACGATGAAATCGTAGCGGGAGGGACATGATTATGTGGAGGTCGATCACGACAGGACTGGTATTGGCGGTAGTCCTCTGGTTGCCGATGCCTGCGTCGGCAGATATCAATACCTCTCTACAAAATATGTTCAATGGATGGGGGCTGGCGACGGCGACTCGTCCTGGAGCCTATCAAAGTCAGGCTGGAGGCTCGTTGGTTGGTGGGAGTATTTCAATGCGTTTCCCGAACCAGGGGTTCGACCTCATTAACTTTGCGCCGCCTCGGTTTCGAGCTGGCTGCCAAGGAGTGGATTTCTATTTGGGGTCAATTTCATTTCCCTCCCTGTCCCGTTTTACTGATCTCCTCCAGCAGTTGGGCACATCTGGGGTCTTGGGATTTGCGTTCCAGTTGGCTCTGATGGAGTTGTGTCAGCCGTGTGAGAATATTATTTCAAAATTAGAAGCGGCGGCGCGGGCGATTAATACGGCAACGCGGCTTGGGCCCTGCCAGATGGGCCAGGAACTGGCGAAGCTGACGCAAGGAAAACCGAATGCGATGGAGAACGTCACAAACTCTGTTGCGGATGCGTGGTCGAATGTGCAGGAAGCCGGTGGTGCAGTCGTCAATAAGATGGATTCGTTGCTCAATAATGCAGATCGAACGCCTGCTGATGCAGTCGCGGCGACGGCGGGGACGCCTGATGAAATGCGAGGGAATTTGGTCTTTCGATCGCTGGTGAATTCCGGGTGGGCGGCGGATGATGCTCGGATGATTATGAGTCTGATTGGAACGGTCGTGGTAGGGGATAGTGGAATTCCCAGTTACTATCCTCCGTTGTTGAATTTGTCTGACTTAGTCGAGCCACGTGTAGGAGTCGATACCATTCATATTTATCAATGTAATGATACGACTGACTGCTTGGTGTTGACTGAAGTGGATGATGGCACGTATCAGGGATTTCGTACTCGTGCCGAACTGATTTATGACGCCATCGTCCAAAAGGTTCAGGTGACCAAATTGGCCTTGTCGCCTGAAGAACAGGATTTAATTAATCGGAGCCCGATTCCCTTTTACCGTCTGTTATTGGACTACGCGGATACGCCGGCACTTGCGCAGGTGATGCGCGATGATCTATCCGAGATGCTTGGTGTGGAAATGGCCTATGTGTGGATGGAATGGGCGTATACCGAGGCGTTAAAACACGTCGATCAAATCGGTCAGGATCGTCCGAAGTTTATCGGAGATATTCGTGAGTTTCGGGTACGTGCGACGGACAAAATCAAATTGTCTCAGCAATATATGCATAGCCGGCTGAGCTCGATTACGACAGGCATGGAGTATACCGCCAAGGTCCTGGCAGTGAATAAGCAGCGGCCGGTTTCTCTGCGTAAGCAACGGCAAGGGCAAGCGAATTAGTTCGGAGAGAAGGAGTTAAACAGCAATGACATGGCTCATCTACACATTTGGGAACGGCAATATGCTGTTCGATGTGTTCACGAGTATTGCGTTGATGGTGGGAGCGGGCTACGAAAGTTTGATTCGCTTGGCCATGATGGGGTTACTGGTGGGGGGATTGGCCTATGTCATCGGTAGGGGACATGTGCCCTGGCAACTGTTGTGTGGGGCGATGTTGCTGTTTGCGGTGACGGTCCAGATTCGGGCGAACGTAACCATTCAGGATTTGGTGAACCCTGGTGTCCCGACCCGGACCGTGGGGAATATTCCGTTAGCGGTGGCGTTTCCCGCCTATGTGGCTTCAGAAATGAGTTTTCAGCTGTTGACGCTCGCAGAAACGGCGTTTGCACTGACGGTCCCTCCAGAATACCAAGTGATCAATGCGTCGTTTGGGAAGGGGTTCTTCGACTTCCAAAAGTTATTGGGGGTTCAGTTGCCAGATGGAGACTTGCAACGTAATTTGACCGAATATATCAAATCGTGCGTCATGCCGGAGATCAGTCGAGGTGGGCTGACAACGACGGCTGTGTTTCACACTCAAGATATGTTAGCCGCGATCAATGTGACCGGCGCGCTTGAAACGATGCCGGTTTACGTCGGTGGGGTGCTTGGTCCGGTGGTCGGATGCACAACAGCCTATACCACCTATATTGTGCCGGGAATGGCTCCCGGTGGTGATGCGGGCTATGATTTGGCAATGAAACAACTTCGGCAGGCCTTTGGCGTGCCGGACGTCGCGTTAAATGAAGAACTTCCGGTGACCACCGCGATGACCCGTCTCTTAGGGACGGGACAAACTGCACGAGCAGCGATCAATAACGTCTTGATTCATGAACGCTGGCGAGATGTGCAATACAAGATTCTGCAACAGGGGAATGATACGGCCGGTGCCATTGCGTTACTGGGGAATCAACTCAGCGAAGATCTGAAAAATCAGGCTCTGGCGGATTCGATGATGAATGCACGGTTTCTGCCGATGCTGCGGACTCTTTCTGAGTCCGCGGTCTATCTCTTGACGCCGTTCGCCTTGGTGATGGCCTTTACTCCTTCGATGTTTGCCACGATTCGCTCGACGGTGACGGCCTATGCCTGGTTGTTACTGTGGGCGCCCTTATATGCGATCGTGAATTATTTAGTCTACGCCTACGGGACCGTGCAACTGACTGCACTTGTCGATCCTGGTGTGGGACTGACCTATGCTAACTACTCTGATTTCAATGATGTTCTGGCGCAGTTGAATTCGTTTTCTTCGAAGATTGCGTGGGGTGTCCCCAGTATGGCGGCGGTCTTGTCCTATGGATTGGGATCTGCGGTGTCTTCGTTGAGTCAAGGGGGGCAAGGCTTTCAAGCCGCGGCGTCTCAAGAAGGCAGTGCTATGGCTCACGGGACATTTAAGGCAGTCGATCCCGGTCGTCATTTGGAATATCAAGATGTGATGTCGTTTGATGCGGCGGGTCATGAGCATCATGAGCAAGTCTTGCGATCGACGAGCGGCATGATGACGACGAACCAAACGGGGACGCGGGAGTTATCGTTTGCAGACGGAGCCCATACGACGATTGGAACGACCGGGACGATCACGCATACCGATCAGCATGGGTACTATAGTCAGGACAAGGATGGGCATTACTTGAGCGGGGTCTGGCGACAAGATGTGCATGATGAAGCCTCTGGCCAGACGATAGCGATGCAACGGGAAGTCTTAGGGTCGGAGATCCGGTCCCGTGGGGCGTATGAAGATCAGAATGGTGTGCAACACCATGTGGAACAAATGGAGAATCAATACGATCATTCGCAAATGTATCGAGATGAAAGTTGGAGTGCGAATGGCGTTCAGCATTCTCGGATGACACAAGGTGATGGATCGGAAATCTGGAAGACGGATGGAAGGGTCTTCACGGCACCCGTGTCTCCCGATGGACATGTCATGGGGGCTCCGCGTGCGTTTCGTGAGCAAAACACGTTCTTCAAGGCTGCTCCGACGGATGCGAATCCCCATCCTGGGTGGGAACATCAGTTTGGAGAATTGTCCGGTGGTCAAGATGGACAAGAGCATTACGCGACACATATTGATACCAGTGGGGAATCTCCGGAGTCGCATAACTATGTACGGAATGTGGCGGGGGGATCCTCAAATCATAATGTGAGTGATATTGGGTCGTATCATGGGATGAGTGTGTCGAGTCAGTTGGGATCTGAGGCCCATGTAGGGAGTGTCTCAGGAGCTGCGCGTGTTGTGTTTACCGACAAAAATGGACATCGACATGTGTCGGATGGTGCCGTCATCTCGGCTGCAGGGGTGGAGTTAGATGCAGAGGGGCATCCTGTCAATGGGTTCAGTGGTCATGCCGTGACTAATGATGGGGGGAAACAGGGGATCCACGAGGGGAAGCTGTCGTGGAATAAAGAACATCAGATGTGGGAAATGGCGGAAACAGACTCGCAGTATCATAGTCGTTTGGATACGCATAAGTCCGGGTCGCGTATGTTTCTGCCGAGTGCCGGCCTGACGTTGGAATCCGGAGATTATGTTGAGCACGGGAGTGACGGGCAGGGTGGGTTTTCGTATAGGGGGCTTGTCACTGATCAGAGTGGGCGGCAATTCAAGGCCCAAGTGGACGGGAAAGATGGAAAGATTGCCTATTCGGATATGGCAGAGGGGTCGACGCAGCATGAAGTGGGGGATGACGGTCATCGTTTGACATTGTTTGGAAATCTAGCGGGAAACGAGTTTACGTATGAAGAAAAGTTTTCAGCTCCAGCCTTCTTAGATAACGGGCATGGGAAACTGACAAGTATTGGTGAGACGAATTTTACTTCAATAGGGCATGCTCATCGAGATCCGTCTCGTGGCGGATCTTTGATCGATCAGTTAGAGAAAACTCCGTCTTCCACCACGGCAGAGGTGCGTTCCTCCTCTGGAGAGCGCATGCTGTCGGTTTCAGCGACCCCTCATCCAATGAGCGAATTGCCTGTTGGGACAGGCTCATTGACCTTAGGGTCTCCTAATGGACACATTGAAACCGGTGATACAGAGCCTCTCTTTGCTGGTCAAGGAATTGGGTATGTGATTCAAGCAGGAGCTGGGAGTCAGAGATTTAATGAGATTGACACGACTCAGAATGTTGAGGGTGTGAATGGACATAAGCGAACAGAACGAATACATAGTGACTCTTCTGGACAAGTCGTGTCAGGGTCTAAATCCGGTGTTATGGATGAACGGTTTGGTGATGGTAATGGCAACCTTGTTACTAATACTTCTGCACGTGGAGAAGATGCGACAGGAAAGTGGGAAATTCTGACTAGTCAGAAATCCAATGAGCGTAGTGAGCATGGCACGTTTGATATTCCGTCGTTAAATGGGAAGGGATCGTCCAAAGTATTTGGGACTATTCAAAAAGATTCAGAAGGACATCCTGTTAGTATGCAGCTGCTTAATACGGCGAATATGAAGCTGATGAGCTATCGTGAGGGGGAACATGGCCCTGTACTCACAATTGCTGATGTAGAAGGTGATCCGAATAATCTCTCTGGTGCGAAGATTAAGAATGAGCGTGAACTAAGCTCTCGTGAATACCAGTCGGCAGGAGGGTTTGCGGCTAAAGATATTTCGAATCAACAAAACGAAGTTATCGATAGCGATGGACATAAAGGGATTTCTCGACAAGAGCGTCATAAGTATTCCGTTGATAGAAAAGTTGAAGCGAGTCAAACTTGGTTAGGAGAAGCAGTGAGTGCTATGAGTGCTCTTGGTCTTGGGGAAGAATTTAACCCTGATAATCCAGGCTGGGTACGTGAAGCGGCCATGGCGTTAGAAGGAACTCAGATGGCCACCGATAAAGCGAGAGATATTGGCTGGTTGATGGCCATGAAGAATAGATTCGGACAGGCTGATGGTGGATTAGGAAATGGACCGTATGACCCGAATGCTCCAAGTGATCCAAATTTGAAAGGGAGCTATGATCGACTCGCGGCAGAACGTGATAAGTTTATGAAAGATAGGGGCATTTCGTTTGGAAAGGGGAAATCGTCTCAATCTGGTGGATCTTCCGGAAAGAGAGGCAGGTGAACTATGAGGCATGTTTGTTCGATATGTTGGAGATGGTTTGTTGAGAAGATCGATTGTGTGAGGAATTTCTCGTTGTCTGATAATGAGTTCTTTCTCTTGTGGTTGTCGGTTGGGAATGATTATGATCATCGTGACAGATGATGGAGTTTTGAATCTATTCTGTTGAGCTTGTCAGTATGATTCAGAAGTTGGAGGGGGAATGATTCATAAAGTCGTGGCCATCATTTGCGTGACAATTGTCGGCTTTGTGCTTAGTAGTCCATTCAATTCTAATTTACTGGCGGAACAAAAGTCTCCAGATGCTGGGAAGTTATGGATTGGTTTGTATTATGGCTCTGAGATTCCAGGGTTTTCGATTGTTAAGTCATATATTGCTCATGTTTCTCAATATTCTTCAGTTGATGTAGTGCTTGATTCTGAAAGGTCTAATACCTTGATGAAGCGTTTGGCTGATGGCTGTAAGGCTTATCCAGGTGGTGGAGTAGCTGTTGTTAATATTCGCAAAATTGTTGAATTTGGCACTGTTCCTGGACCGCTGAATTCTCCGACAACTATGATCACGAATGGGATGTATATTGAGTATGAGGGGGACTGTGTGACCGAGGTGCGGCCAAGGAATTAATTTAACGGGTTGGATATATTCGGCATGTGTGGTCCAGCTTGCTTAAATTTTGGGAGAGTACAGTTAGGATAGATTGTCCAATAATTTCCCTCTCTGCAACAAGCATTCTGATCTGCTCTCCGGTTCTCGTCTGATCGATCTTCACGTCGAGTTCGTGTCCACTCTCTCTCTCTGAGAGCACCCCGTGGATGATGATCGTTGGAACCAGCAATCTGCCGATTGTCACTGCGGTCGAGTCTGACGCCCGTCGCTCTTGGAGTCTCATTTCCTCTACAAGTGTTATCTGTTCCTCTTCGCCGGCGATGACGCATATCCCCTTGTCGAGTAGGCTCTGGATTACGTGTGATTGAAGACTCGGGATCGGTACGTCTTGGCTATTCTTGAATGGATCGACTCGGACTATTACAGGCTCACCTGGCTTCAACGTGAGCCGTTGAGATTGAAGCGAGTCGGGTGCCTGCTTCGATGATTTGAGGGTAATGTCCTGTGAGAGGAGTCGGCCGGTGTATCCGTCCACCGTGAGACGTCCAGGTATCGGCTTGTCATCATAACGAGTGAATGTCTTGTAGCTGAGGGAGACGGTTCCATCCCGGTCAGTGACTGTTCGGAGAGTGTTTTCGGCTCCATCGCGTGGCACAAAAGTAACCGCGACTCCAGGAACAGGGGCGATTTCTTCTTCATCGCGTCGGTTTTGAATGATGTGGTGATGTCGCTCCGCCACACTTTTGAGCGGTTCAAGACCCAGTACACGCATGCAGCCGATTTGCCGGATGGTTGTCCATCCTTGTGCATCGGATAGGCCGGCGCCGATGACCCCGACGGGACATTGAAAGAGACCGGTGAGTGGTGCCAGTGGCCACCAGAGATACCGGCGGACACCCTCTGCTTGAACGGACAGCGTCTCTGTGGTGATTCGGTAGGTTTGGTGGACTGAGACGGTCCATTGTGCGGCGCCGGAATCACTGGATAGTGTTGCGGTCGGGGCCTCACTCGGAAGACGCTCTCGATCGCGCATCATCACGACCGGCTGTTTGACGTCCACAGATAATAACGCCTGACAGCCTGTGACGCTCATTCCGATTGCGATGATCAGGATAAGAGCGCGTCTCATCGGCGTTCCTCAATCACCGTCCCCAGGCGTCGCATTGGGGTGGTGAGTAGGGCTTCGAGTTCTCCCCTGAATAACCCTTCAAACTCAGGTGTGATGGTGTTCGGGCGTTCTAATGTGACATGGCCAAGGAGTAGTCCTGTTTCTATCTCGATGGCTGTGATCTGCACATATTGATGAAAGCGATCTTGCAGTGTGCTCTGGAGGCTCAGTAACACGGTTGCTCCCGTCCAGTGCCCGATCGTGGGTGTTGACTGGTCTGTGAACAAGGGAGAGGCTTCTTGTTGTTGAAGCTGGGTGAGTGCGTGGAGGTCAGCTCCTCTGAGTACGAGAGGGAGATGGAGATGACTTATTGTGCGTTCTGCGAGCTGTGTCAGGTCAGCATGACTGCTTGCTATACGGATTCGAGTGTGTGCCGGCCATTCCGATTGTGGGCGGCGAACCAATGTGCTCCGGGTGGCGACATCTAGGGTGTGGCTGGTGATTGGTAGAGGAGTCGATATGTCTGAGGTGTGATCGGAGAGAAACGCCAGCTGCATCTGACCCTTTCTCAGATGAGCGATCATGCGATCACGTTGAATCACGGTGGCGAGATCACGCAGCCGAATATCGATCACTGGGCGATCTGGACTCAAGGGGTATTCGATCACGATTGGGTCTGAGGTGGGACTGATCCACTGCAGTTGAATTCGTCCCTCCGTGAGCGTCTGTTCTGAGACTGAGGTAAACGTATGCTGCGAAGTGGTTTCTTGTGTGTGGGAAGTCCATGTTGCAGTGGCGGGATCGAGCCCTCTGAGTGGGACGACACAATAGCCGTAAAAGAGTTTCCAGGTTGGTTCCGGTCCCTCCATGACTCCGAATAGGTGCCATCCCCATCCGATGAGACGAGCGAGGACACTTCCGGGGCAGGTGATCGGGGTGGCGAGGGACAAGAGGATCTGCCGACTTACGGTCGGGCTTGTCTGGTACTGAAAGCCATTCCAGACCTCCTCTTCTTCCTCGGTCTTGATCTGTTTCCACGGTTGCCGGACCGATACAGTCCATCCGAGTCCGTCTGGGTGGGTCTGGACCAACAGTCGCGGCTCGTCATACGGGGTTGCTGTGGTTTGGCGATGGGCTGTACGGAACGGGGCTAGTTCCATGGGGACAAAGTAGGTGGGGCTGCAGCCGGCCAGCAGGAGACAGCATGCGACCCCTGTCAGGACTCGCTGGTGTACTTGTGAGGCTCCATCCATTCAGATCGTCCGATCGCTGAACCGTAATACCGTCCATTATGACATATCTCCGTAAGGTTTCCTTCTCTCTTCTGTAATGATCTCTCGCGTGAGGATTCTATGACACGACATTCTCGTCAGACGAATGGGGTGGGCAAGGTAGTGTCCCGTCTGGTGTTGACAGGACTGTTTTTGGTGGCGTCCTCGTCATGGGGTGTTGCCGGAGATCGTGTGCAGGTGCCGGATCATTGGATGGTTGCCGGGGGATTAGGGGGCTGTTCTGCGGTGACGGCCATCGAGGGTGATTTACGGGATCTGAAACCGTGGCAAGGTCCTGAAGAGTTTGTGAATGGGTTGCGTGAGAAAGGACTGCAAGTCAGCACGGTGACGGGAGAATATCAGGGCCGCTACATGGTGAAAGTCGTGGTTCCGGCTCGGGGAGTTGACGTCGTGTTTTTACCGTACAGTTTGTGTCGGATCATGTGGCGGGAAGAAATCGATCGCTATGCGCGAACGAAATCGAAACCGAAATAGCGTGTTGCTACTGCAGGTCGGAGAAAAGGCGGGAATTGAGACTGGACTTCTTATCGTCCGTTGCTCGACCCGTAATAGGCAATCATGGCGCTCGATAAAGTCGGACATTTTGTACTTGGCGTGATCGTGAAGGCCCGTATGGACCGGGATGGCTATCTAGCCTGTATTGGGGGAACTGACAAACTGGCGGTCTTGCCGATCGCCTGTGCGGATGGACCGTATCGTGTCCATGATCGGTTCTATGCGGCGATCAAAGAGCCTGATGCGACGACTGCGACCGAACAGAATCCCAATCCCTTACCGATTCTCTCGCAACGCTCCGGATTCTTTCTTCGGCATGTGTGTCATGCCGTCTTTGGGCAGCTGATTGCTGAGGGGCGGATCGTCGTGGATGCGGTTGCCACGGTTCGTCATGCCGGATTTGTCAAAATTGCAGTGTCTAGTCCGACCGGGGAAGACGCGGTCAAGCTGTGCGTGCCGGCCTTAAAAGACTTTCGACTGTATTCCCGGTTGCAGCCGTCGCTGATTCAATACTCCCACATGATTGAGCAGTTTATTCGTGAGTCGCTGAAGCCAGCCCCGGTGCATGCGATTGAGCGCCTGGCGTTGACCCGCGCAGTGAAGCAAGTGGAGGTCTGTGTCCCGTCCTCTGTGGTCGGTCGTTTCGTTGGGGTGCATGGCATGAATGTGGCGGTAGCCAGCCGGCTCACTGGCCATTCCATTCGTGTGATTGGCACCTCCTAACCATTTTGGGTCCGTGTATCCGGAGGTCGACTCTATGCCGAACGAATCTGCTCCCCAACCTGCCAAGCAGGATCCTCGTTTTGGTGCACGTCAACGGATGACGTATGAAGAGCGCTGTGCTCGCAATCTCGAACTCTTGCAGCAATACAACAGCCAAATCATTGTGCCGCGCTCTTCAGAAGTTCGTCTGATGATCCGGATGGTGTATCCCCTGAACAAAGCGGTCGCGAAATTGCGTCGGCTGGTCGGGATGCCGCTGACTGTTTCCGAGGTCTTGCGGGCGTTAGAACCGCTGAAGGCATGGCAAGAGCAGGCTACCGCATGGCTTCGCGCGTCTGGCGGGGATTTCATTTTAACGGCCGATATCCTCGGGAATTCCGCGGCGGAGCGGAGTGAACTGGTTCGGCATCGGGATGCCCATGTGATTGTGCCGAATGCGGATGAAGCGAAGCATGTTGTCGAAACCTTGATTCGGATGGACAAGGTTCTGGTGATGCTGCGGCTTGTCAGTTTGGAAACCATCGAGAGCGACGGGCGGCTCAAAGATGCGTTGGCACTGGTCGAGGGACTGGATTGGGCAGTCGGGCAGCTATGTCAATCGACACGCATGGATTATCAGTCTCCGAAGAGAAAGGGACGTCGGGGGGCAGTCTCGTCAGGTCCGGGGGCTGCAGGTCCTGTTCAGCCTGTGGCTGGTCAGGCGGTGCGGCCGGTGGGTGCTGATACTGAACAGCGTGAAATTGCTCGCTACTGAAACACATCATTCGTTGAACAACAGGGAGGATGGTATGCGCGTGAGGAGTGGATTGGTTGTGGCGGTACTTGTGGGGGTTGGCTTGTCCGGCTGTGTTTCAAAATGGGCGTATGACGATCAGGTGGAGATCAACGAGCATCTTCGGACGGTGAAGACCGAACAGGATATCGAGCGTGAAGGGTTGCATGCCGATGTGCAGGCTTTGAATCGCGCCTACAGTTCTCAGTCGGTCCGTGTGACCACGATGGAAGGGTTAGTTAATCATGCCATGTCGGAACTGAAGTCGATTCGGTTTACCTTGGCCTCGATGACCAAAGAGCAGGAGCAGATTCGTGGTGATGTGACGAAATTGCATACGGAAGCGTCAGAGAGTTTGCAATTCCTCCGGACCATCAACGAACAGCAACAGGGGACGAAGCAAGTTCTGGATGGGTTGTCGACCAAGCTCGACGCCCTGAAGAAGCCGGCTCCCGTCAAGACGGCCAAGGTTCAGGAACCTGGAGAAAAGAGAGACGAGAAGAAAGACGTGAAAGAGGTGTCGGGAAAAGAGAGAGGAGCTGTGCAGCGGTCCATTGATCAAAAATTAGGCGTGGCGCCGGTGTCCGGGGCCTCTCCTGCTCCTGTCGCACCGCCTGTGAAGCCAGATGCGCCTGCCTCGACGATTCCTGGTGTCAAAGCGAAAAATGACGCTCCAGGGGCATTGATTCCGACTGGGGTATCCGCTGCAGGCAAGACGAGTGATGTGCTTGTATCCGGGGGAGACCGTGGAGACGTCTCTGGGTCCACTGGGCTAAAAGTCTCGGTTCCTCCCATGTCCACGAGTGCCTCTTCTGAGCCTGCCGTTCCGGCAAAAGGTGGTGATGTTGCGCCAGACGAGCCGTCTCCGTTGGTGCGAAAGGCTGAGAGTGCGGATGTCCTGAAAGCTGTGACTCCTGTGAAGCAAACCTGGGGGGAATGGATCAGCGAGAAATTAGGTCGGAAGAAGGTCCAGACGGCCCAACAGCAGGGGCCGGTGGCCGAAAAGAAGGATACTGCACAATGAAAACGATCCCCAAGCCCTATCTCTCGATGTACACCTTGCATGGGGATCGGATTGTACTCGAGGGCAAGGAGTATCGCGTCGAGCCTCTTGGGGTGATGTTTGTTCATCGGACGGAAGGGATGGGGGTCGTGCGCGACATTATTGCGCGGATCAAAGACTTCTTTGGAGGGAACGTGGGGTCGTACAACTCCTCTGTGTATGAGGATCTGATCTTGCCGTCGATGCGGGAGATGAGTGATCGGTCTCATGAGACCTATTATTCGGATCTTCATGGATCGCCAGATTGCATCATGGGATTCACAATGAGTGTGCTTCCCCTATCGTCGAAGGGGATGTCCATGATGCAGGCGACCTTGGTTGGAACCGTGTGTAAGTTGCACGAGGTTGTTGTCGCACAGAGCCCTGAGAAGAACCTGGGTATGACTGCAACGGAAGCACTGCCAAGCCCGATGGTTGCGTAAGTGAACTGATGCCGATGAGTCCTGCGTATGTGGAGAGGAGCGTGTCATGGAGCCTGTGAAGAGCTATGTCCTGGCAATGGTCGTTGGCGTTGTCGCAGGGATGAGTGTGTGGGGATTGGTGTTGCCATCGGCTGAAGCTCAGGTGGATTGTAGTGGCATTGTCGCGCCTTTAGAAAAGGCTCGCTGTGCCCGTGGCAATATGCAAGCGACGGGCGCTCTGAACCCTGCGAATGTCAATGCTCGGCAGTCTTCTGTTCCGCAGTACGGAGGGTCCGGTGGATGTACCACCGCTGACTGTGCCGGGGCCGCGCAATCGGGCTACTACTCCAATACCGGTGATGTTGGTGCCTTGAATGCCGCTGGAAGTGGCGCGTTGGCCACGGATCCCAAAGCAGCGAATGTGCAACAGATGTCCGTGGATTCTGCTGGATGGAATCTCAGCACCAGTGCGCCAGTGTCGACGGCGAATACCGTGGCCTCCACGATGACTCCGACGGGGACAAATACCTCCTGCACGAATGTCAATATTTGTGTCTCATGGGCTGAAGCGCCGGCAACGACATCGACTTGTACTCGTCCTGGGTCTGCGATGTCTCCCTGTAAAGTGACGGTCGCCACCACGTTACGGACAGTCACTTATGCTGATACGACTACGACGTTTCCGATCTATGTGCCAGGCTGGTCAACCCCCAACGATGTCTATGTCAATGTGACGTCGCTAGGCAGCGACCAGTATTTGGCACGAGTGGGATATGGACATGGCGGGGTCTGGGGGTGGTATGGCGGCTACACGTTTACCGTAAGATCTCCGACGTTAGGTCCGAATGAGACGATCGTTTCTGGGGGCGTGCTTGTGCATATGACGGTAGCGGAAACATCCGGAACTGGTTGTGGGTCCTGGTCTGGGAATGTTCCTTCTGGAAGCACCATATTTGTGCTGAATTGTGTGGCGCGTGGCGATCAATTCGGTTGGGGGCGTGTGGATGGAGTGACGGCGGCCTGGACGATTCGTCAGGATATTGTGTCTGACGGGTGTGCAGGATTTAGGACTTCGGGTTGGGTTCAGCAGACCTCGATTTGTAATGACAGTACTCCTCGGACCTTAACATCAGATACTGGAGTCGTGCTGACCATCCCACCTCCTGCCGGTGCGCCGGCGTTGTCCTGTTGGGATCGTGATGAACAATGGGGCTATCAAGGGACTGTGGCAGATACGTGCGCGCCACTGTTGTCGACTGGCGGGTGCCAAGAAACGAATTCGGTCTGTTCGGTTCCGCTACCCGGAGGGTGTGACACCTATACGGTGACGGTGTCTTGTCCAGCCGGGACGATTTGCACGCAAGAAAATGTGGTTCAGCAATGTACCTCGTGCGGTGCTCCAGGCAGTCTGGTGCCATACTGTACGGATACGTCGACTCCCCCGAACACGAATTTTCAGCAGGCGGCCACAATGATGGCGTTGATCAAAGAAGTGCAGAATGGCTTTGATAAGGATGCCCTGCGGATATTTACTGGCACGCCGAAGCGGTGTGACTATTCGAAGCTCGGAACCATCTTCATCGACTGTTGTGCGAATGATCCTGACCGCTTATTAGGCTCGTGTAATGCGGAAGAGCTGTCGTTGGCCAATGACAAAAAGGCCAAACAAACGATTTTTGTCGGGAGTCGGTGTGTCGATCGGGTCTTGGGGATTTGCACACGTTCGGAAGATACCTACTGCACCTTTACCTCGATGTTGGGTCGGATGGTGCAACAACAAGGGAAGCCGCAATTGGGGCTGAACTTTGGGACGGCGGATTTACCTAACTGTGACGGTTTTACCATCACACAGTTTGCCTCGTTAAATTTCCAGGCCATGGATTGGTCGGAATTCTTCTCACAAGTGACCTCGAGTTTTGATCAATCGGCTGTGGCTGCTCGTGTCCGGACGCAGGCCTGCGCATTTTCCGGAACCACCTGCTGATGAGATGAGGGCAAGGTGATGCTCGTCATACAACTGCGTTTCTTGTTAGCAGTCGTTGCCTCTGTCCTTGTAGTTGGAAACATCGCCTGGGCGGGAGGCGCGTCCAATCGAACAGATCATTCACTTCCGTATCGGCCCTGTCTTCATCAAGCTGCGCAAAGTTATGGACTGCATCCACGATTGCTGAAAGCAATTGTTCGAGTCGAAAACGGCCAGTGGAATCCCCTCTCGGTCAATATTAATCGTCAGGGTCAAGGCTATCCACAGACTGTCCGGTCATATCCCGAGGCGGTGCAATTGGTCACCAAGCTCTGGACGCAGAATGTGAACTTCGATGTGGGGCTTGGAATGGTGAATACGATCAATATGGAACGGTTCAAGATCCATCCGATTGCCCTGCTGGATCCCTGTACGAATCTTCGATATTCCGCGCGGATCCTCCGGGAATCCATCGATCGGCATGGCTATAACTGGACAGCCATCGAACGCTACAACGGACACAATCCTCAGTACCCCTGGAAGATACATCAAGCCTTGAAGGAGATTCCCCAATGAGCGCTTCTGCTGTCGTGGTTCATCCCTCGTATATGATCGAAGTTCAATCTGGTTATGAAGGTCGGATTACGCGGTTGTTACGGTCGTGCGGGGTGGAGACGATCATGTCTGTCGGAATGGGGTATCTGTCCGCGACTTTATCTCCGGAGGTGGTCGGACAAGTTCGGACATGGCGTGGCGTTCGTGGGGTGTTAAGTGTGACCGATCCGGTCCAGCCGTTGAACTCCCCGGCGCCGACTGTCTCCACTGTTGCACCCGGCATGTTTGTGCGAGTGCCGTGTGGCACAGTCTCGGTGGTCGGGCGAGTGAAGGCTGTTGAGGGGGTGTCTTGCTCCGTGGTCTTTTCCTTGCTCGGTCGGCCAGTGGAGCAAACCTTTCTGATGTCAGACGTGTCTGAAGTGCCGTTGCCCGAGGTGTGGCGATGATGACGGGGCTGTGGTCGCAGCTACAAGATGCGGCAGTTGTTCGATTTGCGCGGAGAGTGCTCTTTGACTTTCGACAACATGCCTTACCAGCTCCGGCGCCGTTAGAAATCTCCTTGACCGATCTTGCACCCATTTGGCTTCGTCACAATGAAGATTTTCGTCCGAGTAATGCTGAGGGCAAGGTGCGGGTTGGGTCGGGTGTCGAAATGACGATGGTGGAAGCGTTGACTCCGCTTGCTCCGCCGGCCCCCTTGATGGCTGAGCCATCTGCCAAGCATCAGACGCCTCCTGCGCCGTCCGCGGGGACAGGGATGACTCCTGTGAAGCCGCCCGGGACGCCGCTGGCGATTCGTCCTCGTGTGCCGTCGTCGGCTTTAATTCGAGATTACGTGATGCCCTACCAAGGCATGTTGCAAACGCAAAACGTGTTAGTGCCGATTGTGAAAATGATCGATCTGCTCGAGGAGTTTGGTGATTGTCCCTCAGTGGTGTTGGAGGCCAAAACGCAGGATGAAGAGACCTCTGATTTATATAGTATTCGCGACACGCTCGCTCAAGTGACCTTAAAAGATCATACCCATCGGGTCACCCGGCACGGCTTAGCGGTCCTGCTCGATTGCTATAAAGATCCGGATCCGTTGATTCCGAAGATGTTGGTGGCCTGCCTCGGGCATGATCTTGGAAAGATTCCAAGTTTTCGTGCGTCGGGCATCTATTCGATGCGGGATCATCCGTCTATCAGCATTTTGAAAGTTAAAGAGGCGTTCGAAGGACATGATGTCTTTTGGTTGGATGAAGTCTGTGAAGTGATTGGCGCCCATCATCGACATGTGAAAGATGGATTCGCGTCACTGTTGAAAATCGCAGATGGCCGGGCGCGCGAAGAAGAAGTGGCGTTTGTTTCAAAAACTTTGGAAATCAAACGCTGGGAAGACTGGTTTGTCGTAGAGGACTTCTTAGCCTTGATCGATCCGCTGGTGAATCGGGCGGATACGGTTGGGGAACGGAAATATGATTGGGTCGGAGTAACGATAGATGGCGTTGTGTATTGTCAGCCCAACCCGTTGTATGGGCTGGTACGTGAGCTCGCTCGAAATAAGAAGATTGTCGATATTCATTTGTTGCGCGCCTCGGATAAGGAGGAAATTCTGCGCCGGCTGGCAAAAGTATTGGGTGCGGCGAACATTTTAGCAACCCCGATCGGCGAAGGGTTTTACGGCCGGAAATACTCATTCAAGCTCCGCTCGGGGAAGGTTGTGAATTCGTACTGTCTCCCGCTCGTGGAATCGGCTTTTAAGACGGCTCCGTCTGACTTCGAAGCACGTAAAACTGGCTATCTGAAATTAATTGAATCGGTGGTTCGGTAGTAGAGGGAGGCGCGTATGGAATCAGTCCTGGCAACAGTCATAGCCGTGATGCAGTGGGTCGACCCGTTCACCTACCTGTCTGAGGATGAGTTTCGGTTTCTATGGATGACAGCCTTCAATCTCATGTTTTCAGAAGCCTGGACTCGCGTCGTTCTGATGATCGGAGCGATCAGTATGGTCTGGTATTGGCTCACGCCATTCGGGCGATCCGGAAGTATGAACCGGGGGTATGTGGTCGGTGCCGGCGACGTCGTCTCTGTGAAGTGATGGAGTTGACTGGTGTAATTGGGGTGTCGCTCAGATGTGAGGAGGGGCAGTGATGCTGGATCTCTCGTTGATGACGCATGGGCTTTCTTTGTCGGTGTCCCTCTTTGAATACTTCGATCCACTCACGTACATGACAGAAGATGAATATCGCTCGATGTGGATCGGCATTTTCAATGCGATGTTTCACGGCACGTTGGCCCGTGTCGGCGCCATCATTTGTTTGTTTTACGCCTTTTGGTACGGGACCTATAAGCAAAAGCTCGGCCTGGGCATCATGTTCTTTGTCTTTACGACGTGTTTCGCCTATTTAGGCTCGGTGGCGCGTCTTCTCGGGATTGGGGTGCACTGATGGCGGAAGGATTCGGTAAAGGCAGTGCGGGGCCGATGTTTCCCAGTAATACGCCTCGGCCCAAGCCAAAGAGTCTCTTGGAGGCTATTTCGGACATCGAGAAGCTGTCTGCGGTCGAGCGTACCGGTAACCCGATCCCTCAATCCTTCCTTCTCCTCAACGAGAAGATCGGCTATTTCGATGTTGGGTTAAAAGGCGGGCTTGCCGATATTCCGGTGGCATTGATCTTTGTGCCGTTGAGCGTGGGCGTCATTGAGCGGGCTATGCCGATTTTCGGGACATCGAATCCAACGACGTTTGATGAATTCTTTTCGATGTTGATTGGGATCAGCTTTATGTTGGGCTACAACATTCTCATGGCATTCAACCTTGGCTCCTGCTTTTTCGGTGTCGTGTGTCGAAACGCGATCTGGCAGTTATATGGCGGGTTTGTGACCGGGAGTGTCATGAAAATGATCGTGGTCTTTTTTACCTTTCACTTTCTCTATTTGAAAGTGACCCCAGAACTCATTTCGCATGTGCTCACAGCGATGTTTCCGTTTGCGAAAATCCTTTTCACACTCGATCAGTGGGATACGTTTTTCTATTGGTTGTGTGATATGCGGAATGCGCTCTTCAAATCCGGATATTTTGTGGTGGTCAGTACGATTGTGGGGTTAGGGATTCCCGCTGTGAGTTTTGTTGTCGGGTCTCGACGGGCGACCAGAGAAGATCATCTCAAACGTAAATATGATGCGATTTAAGAGCGAGCTAAGCAGGTTGATTCGTCATGCTGTTGTAAGTTCTGGTGGATGTGTGCTTCTACTGAGTGTAGTGACGTGGGCGGACGAGTTGTCGGTATCCGGATGGATGATGGCTGGAGAACAGGGTGGGTGTGCGGACCTGTCGACAATTCGGAATAAAACGCTGGATTTGTTGGCGTGGAGTTCTCCGGAAGAATTAATCAACCATCTGCGAGCACGGCGTGAAGTTGTTGGGGTTGCCGCATCAAAAGTGTCACCTGGCTATATGGTCAAGGTGGTTGTTCCAGGTCGAGACATCGATGTCGTGTTTATTCCGGTTGAAGTGTGTCGACTCCTGTGGGAGCAGAGTGTGCGAACAGGGATCTATCCGTGACTGGGGGCGTAGGCGACTGATTTAATCAATCCGGATGTTGGTGAATCGTTTCCGATGAGTCAGCACATCTTAAATACCGTGGCGAGTGGTGGCTGTCCCGTTCAGGTGATGATGGGATGGGATGTCCCGTTACAACAGTACTTCTTGAACATTGAAGTATTGGCTGAAGATTGGGCGCCGGCACCAGGCAGTGATCTGATCGTCTCTGAAAATGGGTATCTGTATTCGAACCTGGATGACGACTATGCTTGTCCAACGGATGAGCAGTTGTCTTACTATCAAGGGCAATTGGCACGGTTCGGGATTACGGTTCCTCCAGTCTTGATCGAGAATTTGCGATACGACCGTTCGATCAATCGGCGAGTCTATAAAGTCATGTATCAGTTGGATGGGTCGTTCCGAGTGGTTGTTCCAGCCTAAGTTTGTGCGTCTCGAGTTGTGCGGCTGCATGCCCTGTGGTATTTAGTGCGAGTCGCATCCGTCGATCATTCCTTGGATCTACCTTCCGTTTTAGCCAGCCTCGTTTCTCTATCACCCTCAAGGCTTGGGAGAGCGCTGGCGCGGTGACCTTGAAGGCCTCCCGTATCGTTGTGAAGGATGCCAGACGATGATCTGGATGGTCGAGGTATTGAACGACCTGTCTCCAGAGTGGAGGTCGTGATGTGGGCTGAGCGGCAGTATTTGCTTCTAGTGTTGTCAGGTACTGAAGGAACCGACGTTGTTCTGCGACGGGTAAGGACAGGCAGGCGGTGCGCAAGTTCTTAATCCACGTGGTCGGGTGTTTGACGGCTTTGAGACCGGCCGCGCTAATTGTCGCATATTGTACTCGTAGATCATGGGGATCTGCCTGTCGTTGAACCAATCCTTTCTTCGTTAAACGCCGGACGGCTTCTGTCGCCGTAGGTGGTGAAATGCGCATGGCTTTTGCGAGGCGGGCCATCATCGCGCGTTTGTCGGGTTGCTGCGCGAGGTAGCGTAGAATCCCATCTTGGAGCGGTCCTTTATCGGCTTCTCCGACTCGCCGCCACGGTCTTGACTGCGATTTCTCCAACATCAGCCGGAGTCCGGTTACCAGACGATCCGAGAGCGGCGGCAGCGGACGCGGGTCCGTGTGGGGGGCTTGGTTTGTGTGTTTGGACATAGAAAGAGTCTCCGACTGATTGTAAGCGGATAGGAATACTCTACACCGAGGGCAAGGCGACTTGGAAGAAGCGGAGCTGGCCTTTGGCCGGGGTAAATCGACAGGGTTGTGGGTTCCGGAGAAGGAAGCCATACGGTCCTTGAAACCAGAGACTGGGAGACAGTGTCACGCAGTCGTAGACTTCGATCGTCCCGAGAATGCCCCCCCTAGGGAAGGAGTTGATCGGAGGAAGAGGAAGGTGGGGGAAGCGTCGTTGGATCGTCTGATAGCCGGCGTGATCAAAGGCTTGCCCGGCATGAATGTAGAGGTGACCACGATAGGTCGTCGGCCAGGTGCGGTTTTCTACATCTTTGTAGGTGCCCTCAATGCCCACTATGATGAGTGATGCCCAGGGTTGCCGGATCGAGAGCGCGTTCATCGGGTGGCTGTCTGGTTCAGTGTTGATTGACTGTGCTGCTGGAGGACGTCGGGTCTGTCTTCGAGGCGTGTCTGGCCGAGATCCCGGATCTGCGCGGCCGGCCAGGGTTCAGGACAACTCGGGAGGTCATGCCATTCGGTGTGGGTTAGGAGTGTGGCTAAGGCGCTGAAATGGAGATCATGCAATTTGGCTACGGTAATGATCTGTGGGTGACGTCGGAGGACCTCGGGGTCCTGTTCGAGTAAGGATCGGAGGAGGGCTCGATTTTCAGTCCGCCGGCATAAGATGCCGCCGTCGGATTTAGTGAGAATATGCCGGAGCCGTGTCTGCTGTCTGTGAGCGATCACACAGGCGCGATACCAATAGAGGCTGCTCAAACTGGTGAGCAGGAAGAGACTCACGAGTGCCGCGGTTAACAGAGACATCCTGTGTCCTTTCTGTCGTCTGAGACTTAGGAAGAAAGGGAGGTGTGGACTGATTTGGGAACTGAGGTGAGGGCGAGGGGCGTCTGCGGTTTTGTGAGCTGGTGAGCAAGGAGCACGCAAAAGCTCCACAGCATCAGACAAGCCGCGGTGCTCCCGACGGCGAGCAGCTGGCTTCCTGTGACAAAAAAGGCTTGGTGGGGGGTGCTGGGTTCTGCGAGCCATGTGAGGAGACTGGCCATGATGCCGCTGAGGCTCATGACGCGCAATGCGCGTTGATACGAGAGTAGGCGGATTTGGAATGCGGCTATCGCGCGGGGTGGATTCTCATCTGGTGTGTCCTGAAACAGCATAGCCCGAACTTTCTGCGAGACCGGCTCGCGTGATGGTATTACTGCGGATCGACGTGAGGGAGTCTGTGTTGGTCGGTTCTGGGGCCGTTCTGTTTCGGGGGGAAGTAATCTCGCAGGAGCCAGAGAAGTCCAGGCTCGACCGCGATCGCGAGGAGACCGCACAAGATGGCTAGGTACAGAAACAATGAGGCGTCGGGAGAGTGTGTGCCGGTGAGATCCGCTCGATCGAGTGCGGCGACGAATCCAATGAGGGCAAGCATACCAGCCAGAGCCCAGCCGGCTGTGAGTAACACCATCAGGAGTGGAGTGGAAAACCAATCCAGTAATCGTGACGATGTGAGGGCGGAGAGGGTTGTCGGACCCCAATAGGCTAAGACCCAGCGTTCTGAGTCTGACTGAGCGATCAAGACATAATGCTGTGGCAGCTGCGTGCTGGTTCGACAGCGTATAGTCTGGAAGATGCCGAGTCGTTCCCACTGGCGCCAGACTTCCATGATATTCATTGGGGTAGATGCGTCTGGAAGCGCCGGTTGCTGGAACAGGTTCCAGATCCGTTCAGGGCCCCGTCCTGTGAATCGTCGATCCCATAAGGCGGACCAGTGTTGCAGGAGGGTGATTCGTTGTTGCCAGGTCTGCAAGATCTTGCGTTGTGTCTCCACGTGTGTCTGAAGGGAGGGGAGCCCGATCAGGGGTGTCAGATTGTTCGTGAGTGTGGCCACGCGCTGGGTTAAGGCGACGTATTCGTCGTGATAGGGATCGGATAGGGCGATAGGGGCGAGCGGCGCCGGCTGTGGGAGCGGGATCAGCACCTGTGTCGAAACGATGGAATTCATGGTCTATCCTTTACGAGTTGGTAGTGTGGCCATCCGCGATCCTGTTGAGGGAATCCGTCACGTTTTCGTAAGGTATCGAGTCGGATGAAACAGGCCCACTGCATCAGGATGGTCATCCCGAGTAGGCCGGCCGTTCCGCGGGTGCCAAAGCCTGCGAACAGAATACTCAGTTCGGTGAACAGCGTCAGAGTGCTGAGCCGGAATCCAATCCGGATGATGCGGGTCATGGGAACCGAGGTGAGAAGGCCGAACCGGTGCTCCAGGTAGAGACAGAGGCGATGGGCAAGGATACTGAAGACTCCGAGGACGAGCAGGGCAATCAGACAGACGATGGTCAACGCAACTGAATGTGAGGAGGTATCGATGGTCATAGGGCTCCTTTACCAGCGATAGGCCAGACTGAAATGCCAGTAGTTGGCGCGTAGATCGGCCCCATTAAACGCGATCGTTGGACTCGACCCATCACGAAAGAACGTTTGATCCGTCCCGCCGCTGGTGCTGACGGTGAGATATTGCCAGCCGAGGGTACTGTGCCAATGATCCGCCCATCGGATCAGGAGACTGAGATCGAGATCGAGTCCATCCCCCTTGGATTTGTGCTTGTAGCTCGGATTTTGACCAAATTCCTCACGCATATTCCAAAAGCCTTTGCCCGTATAGTCGACGTTCGGCAAGTAATTCATCTTCACGACAAATGCCATGGGGAGGGGCCGGAGCGGGACCATCATTTCGAGTCCGACGGTCATCGTGAGCCATCGTGGGTTGTACATGGCATTCAGCCCATCAAAGTTGACGGCCGTATTGGGTACGATCTGTGTGGCTGGTGGGGTGATGCGAAAGGAGTAGTAGTCGTAGCGATAGCCACCGGTGACGGCGAGGGCGATTCGATTCGTTTTCAGAAATCGCCATCCTCCTTGGACATGATAATTCTGAATGCTGTTGCCGCCGATGGTACTCATGCTCCGTGAGAACATGTCTTGCCGATTGTTGCCGGCGAAGTCGTCATCGCGCACGGTCCCCTCGCTCATTTGTCCATAGCCGATGGACGTATCGAGAAAGAACGTCTCTGATTGGTCGAGCCAACGGAGACTGAGCACGCCTTTCGGGGCCGTACTTTTAAAGGTCAATTCGGAGAGAATATTGGGTCCGCCCGGGACACCAATTGTCCAGCCGAGTCGTGTCTGTTGCAGGCCTCCTGTGCCTTCCACAATGAGTGTGGCGTCGGCGTGATGGGGGAGACCCCATACGAGGAGACTGAGGCTGCAGAGCGCGAGCAGTCGTCTGGACGTCCTGTACATCTGTGCGGTGTTCATAGGTGCCTGTTCTCCGGTCATCGGTGAGACGGTGGTGGGGGGAGGGTGATCTGTTTCATGAGAGACAAGGCATCGTCACTGCCTCCTGACGCCGGTGCCGAGCGGGGATGGCCCGCCGACCGTACGACGGTCGACGGTGCTCGCTTTGCCTTGCGTCGTTCGGCGCGTTGTTCGCGAGCCCATCCCTGCACAATCCAGCGCATCAAGGTTTCTGTCCGCTTCAGACTCTTCATGCGTTCCAGGTGAAGAAAGACGGCGGTCTGATCCTCGTCATGAACTTTGAAATAGATCTGCACGCGTCGTTCGTCAGATTTCATGGCTTACACCGCGAGTGGTTGGGGCTCGCCTGTCTCGTTCCGTGAAACAGCCGGCTCATCAGTGACGGGTGGAGTGTCCTGTCCATAGAGGAGTTCCCCCATCTTGAGAAACCCGACCGCATTGGCGTATTGGGCGTCCTTCATGAGGATGGCGCCGTCCCGATAGCCTTTCAGATAGGGGAACAGGAGTTGTGCGCCGCCGCCGCAGAAGAAGACACTTTCGAAATCCGGCGCATGGTCGCCCCAGAGATCAACCATTTTGGCGAGAATCAGGGCGGCCCGGTCTTTGGCTAGCTGGGCCACGCGTTCATCAATCCAGCTCTGCGCGTAAGCCCGGCCTTGGGCGCGGATCTCGCCGTCTCCACGATTGGATCGTTCCACTTCGTAAGGATCGACCGTCCGATCCATCTTGGCGCTTAATTCCTGGGCGACCGTCCGGTAAATGTCATGGACGCCGGACACGACGCCCGTCGACAAGGTTCCGATGAAATCGTTGCCGGCCATGGCGATGAGTTCGGTCGTCCAGGTGCCGATATCGACAATGGCGACTTTCGCCGTGGCATGAAGTTGAGACAGGTCGCTATAGAAGGCTCCGACCCCTTGTGGGGTGACGAGGACCCGTTTGGCTTTCAAGATCGTTTTGACCAAGTCATGGACGATGTCGCGGGCGTCCGGGGCAATGTAATGATGCAAGGGGAGGCCGGTAATCACGGTCGATTGGGGGGGAATCCAGGTACTGGCGTAGGTCACAATGGCTTTGAAGCTCGGAAAGATCCACCAGAGGTCTTCCAGGTCCGTACACCGGTTGGGTTTCCCAATGGCCCGACTGCCGACGATACAGCGGATCCGGTCGATGACGACCTCATCTTCAGCGACCGGCGCCCCAAACTGTTGAACGGCGGTTGGGGCGACTAATGCGACCGCGGACGGGAACATCATCCGTTCGCCGTCTTGGGTGACGATCTTGGTGTGTCCATAGCCGATATCCAACCCGACGAATTTGCCGCGTGGTTTTTTAGGGTCTGATCCGTCCTGTCCTCGGCGTCGGCGTCCGTTCTCTTCTTTCCCGTCTTTCATGACATCCTCCGTACAGATGAAGTGGTAGTTGTGCAGTCGTGTATTACGGGTCACGGATGGGACGGAGTGTGTAATTGAGGGGAGGGGCTCCGTGGATGGGGTGAGTCAAAGTCTGAGTCAAGATTTGAGTCAAGGTTTGAGTCAAATTCCTGAACGCATGTTCATCTCTGACGCTGAATTGGCTGTTGTGGTGAGGGGTTTGCGCGTTGTCTTGACTCACAGTGCTGAATAATTGCGTGACACTGTGAGGATGAAATGACGGTGAGTGCGTGGGCGATGATCCTAACCGTTGGACAAACCAGGGAAAGTCATGGCTTGGAGCGGTCGTAGTCGCGATGGGTCGTGTGTCGTTCCGTCGGAGATGTCGTGTGTGTCAGGGGGGAGGACTTCTCCCGATCGATGGCCCGTAATAGGGCAGATGATGGGGAAGATCCGACATTCCAGGAGGCTTATAGTGCGCACAAGCCCCGCACAGGAGAGAGCCCATTCCTGGGGCATTCCTGGAGCCCTACCATATATAGAATATATGGATAAAAACGTACCTACTACACATCGGAGGTCGTATGGCAAATAAACCGTCTGATCAGGCTCCTGAGGTGCTTGATCCGTCCGGGCTTCGAGAGTCGCTCGGTATAGGGGAAGAGGCGAGTCATCGAGCCGGCCGTCTCGAAGCCTACGCGTTTGAATCGGAGAATAAACCGCCCTCGATCGTGAATGAAGTTGTGAAGGCGTACAAGCAGGACTGTCGTGAACTCATGGAGAGGATCAAACGAGAATGTCCCTTTCTGTTACAGCAATGGGTGACAGACTATGTCCTCTCGATGGCGTACCCGAATTATAGTCCGTCGAAGTTGGATGCGCGGTTGGAAGCGATTTTTCGAAAGGATCTCGATTCAATGAAGAAGGTCACGCCGAGGCAAGCGGCCATCAAGGCCCGTGAAGCGATGGGGTCTCCGTTCCGGGCTCATCCGCACTTTTTACGTCGAGCACAACGGAAGAAAGAACTGTTACGGCAGCAGGATGCTTATCAGGCGAAGAAGCAAGGCACGAAGAAGGGATAGGAGGCGCGATGTCTGGTCGTACACATGTCCTTGTTCCCGCTGGGTTAGCCGCGGTTCTCTTCCACTCCGACCCCCTGCTGGTCCTGACGGCAGGGATCGCCGGTTTGGTACCGGATATTGATGAGCCATATTCCGTAATTGGACAGCGTTTGTGGTTTTTGTCGTGGTGGATTAAATATCTGTGTGGGCATCGCACGCTGAGTCATTCGCTCTTGATCGTTGGAATTGTGAGCGTGCTCGGTCTCCTTCTGTTGGTTCCTCCTGTCGTGGTGGCCGCGATCTGTTTGGGATGGGGGAGTCATCTGTTACTTGATGGACTCTCAGGCGGTGTCCAGTTGTGGTGGCCGGCCAAGCGCCGGATGGTGCTTGGCCGGTACCCAGTCTATGGAACTGTCGATCGACTCTTGATGGTGGGTGGGATGCTGTTATTCTTAGTCAGCTGGTGGGAACGAGTTCAGGTGACGGTAGGATAAGGGCTAACTCGTTGGGTTCGAAGGGAAGGGAGTGAGGGGATGGAGGAGGAGCAGATTGCAGAGGGGTGGCGACAGTTGTGTAAATCTGCACGTCGGGAGCATCTCGCGTATTTACAGACCGTGCGTCCGATTGAACATCGGCCTATTCTCCAACCTGACGGTCTGCTGTACTGTGTGCGTGGTCCAGAACAGTGGGAGCCGGTGCCGTATACTCTTGAAAGTCGGGCTGAGGTGACTGCCCAGGTGGAAGGGTATGTTCGGCAAGATCAGGTGTGGTCGATGGCGATGGTAGTGGTTGGTGTCGCGCCTGAACAACAAGCCGGTCAGCTGCGGTTTCGACCTGCTCTCTTGACCACGCTGACAGGGTGTGGTTCTTGGGAAGGCAAGCGGTTTGAGATCGTGCAGTCTCTTGAATTGGAGCCGACTCGTGTGGTGGCATATGGCCCGATCACACGTATGTCTTCCTTGCACGGGATCGGAGACTGGATTCCGGACTCGTTGGGAGATCCGTCATGGCCTCGTGAATGCTGGCGCGTATCTGAGGATGGATCGACGCTCTTGAGGGGACAATGAGCGAATGGCAGGATCTTCCGGCGGCGAAGGGCGGGCATCGCTCGCCCGAAGCCGCCATCGCGCTACGGAACGGCCGTCGCCCTGCCGTGGGAAATTGTCCGGTTTGTCGTCTGGCCGTGCGAGGGGTTGGGAATGGAAAGACTCCGAGACACGGGCACATCAAATGGCGTGTAAGTTATTGGCTTCCATCGTGTCCAGGGTCCGGGCAACCACTTCTGTGGCGGCAATGGCTGTAATGATTTCCCAGACGATTCGTCTAGCCTGGGACTGTGAAGGATGTGAAATGTCCAGTCATTCTGCATGGCCGTCCGCAACCTTCTGCTGATCTCTCGAGTGTCAGATCTTGGGCCGCGGAGTCCACGCAAGGTGTGGACGGAGCGGCACGTCACCATCTCAACGGGTACTGGCTCAGTCCAAGTGGTACAAGCCGGTCTACCGTAGTCTGGTCAGCAGTCTGTCAGGGTGAGGACGGATGCGCACTGTTAGGCATGTGGGCTTGTTCCGAATGCAGGGCCGGTTCCTCTGACGACTCCTGTTCCTCGATCCATACCCTCAGCAAGTCCTGGCTCCGAGGCCGAAGATCTCGCGCACGATCACGAGCCGTCTGATGGGCGTGACTGCGCTGGGAGGGAAGTGGGAGACGGATGCCTCGCATAGTCAGACCTCATAAACAAGGTCCACCAGTGTTAGCTGGTGGAGGGTGTGGGCCACAGAGCGGCTCGAAGGGCTTGACGTGAGACGGCTCGACTGGCGGCCTGTTGGTCTTCCCGGCCATTGCGACGCCGAGTGATGGCATCAAGCTCGCGCTGTTCCAGTGTGGCGATCCGTTTCCGTTGTTCTGTCGGTAAATGATAACGATGAATAGCCATCGCGATGCCTCCTACAGTAGGGGGATGAACGAAGGTACGGTCTAGAACTGCCGTTTGTGCAGGATCGGGACGGACCGTTGCTTGATGACCGGTACGATCAGTTGCATTTGGATCGTGCAGACGCCGGTGTCCTGGTTCCAGAGTCGAGAGATCTGAAGAGGATCCGCCTGTCCGAATTCTTCCGGACTGACCAGCCGTTTGTCCTGAGCCACAGTGATGCCGTGTTTCAGTTGGGTCATGGCCCGAGTACCTGCCAGTTCGCAGGCCA
>FRDC01000383.1_pt1 | contig 49489 bp, 48 predicted proteins | sample 1106171 | NCBI WGS metagenome assembly FRDC01 (sample SAMEA3930566, study PRJEB13176) | freshwater metagenome | biome: Drinking water system; feature: drinking water; material: water | place: Singapore | collected 2014-12-20 | reverse complement strand
CCAACAACCAGGACTTCTACAAACTCAAGTTCACGAAGACGTTCTAGGGAGAGTGACAGCGGCACGCGAGCGTTTCAAGGCCTCGTCCATCGCTGAACTGCTGACGGCGTCTCGTAACGAGGTGTCGAGGAGAAACTCATGTTGAAGAAACTGACCGATCTCCGGATCCAATGGAAGATGATCTTCGGTTTTCTGCTGGTGAGCGGCATCACGATCGCCGCCGGGGCGATCGCAGGAGTAGGGGTCATGCACCTCCGGGAGAATCTCCGGATCGTGTATGAGGACTACACGGTGGCCGGCACGGATCTGGCTCGTGCGTCGACCAGTCTATTGCGCTACCGGAACAACATTCTCTTGGCAATGGCGGCGCAGGACCAAGCGGCCGTTGACAAGCATTTGGCACAGCAGGAAGCCCTGAAGGAAGGTCTCACCAAGTCGCTCGACGCGTATGCCGCCACGGTCTTGCGACTTTCGCGTTCCGGCAGGGATGAGGCACGCGATCTCCGGTCGGTCCGTGAGGCGCTTGCGCAATATTTCCCGGCAGCCGAAACCACGATGGCGCTGATTCGTGAGGCCGTCGCGGCAACCTCAAAGGAGAAGGCCGAGGCTGCGATCGCCAAGGCAAAGGTCAATGCGGCGCAAAATGCGGGTCCGAAGCTCCTGGTCGTCATGGTCGCGATCGAGGAACTGGTCGAGACAGTTCGAGAGGTTGCCAAGGACATGAATGAGGACGGCACAACCGCTGGGTTCAACGCTCTTGCGATTCTGGCGGTCGGCATTTGTGCGGCGACCGTGATCGGTCTGTCGTTCGGCTATTGGATGGCCTGCCTGGTGGATCGGAACATCCGGAGTATCCTCGACGCGGCCAAGAAAATCGCCGCCGGCGACCTCAGCGCCCGCGCGGCGGTAGAGGCCAAGGATGAAATCGGTCATCTGGCCAATGTCTTCAATGAAATGGGCAGGGTCATTCAGGCTGACGTCGATGCCGCGTCGCAATATGAAGCGACGTTCGAGGCGGTGAGCAAAGCGCAAGCGGTGATCGAATTCAGTATGGATGGCACCATCCTCAAGGCCAACGACAATTTCCTGATGACGATGGGGTACAGCCACGATGAGGTCAAAGGCCAGCACCATCGGATGTTCTGCGAGCCGGCCTATGCCAGCAGCCCAGCCTACGCCGAGTTCTGGACCAAGTTGAATCGTGGACAGGCTCAGATCGACACTTTCCGTCGCCTGGGCAAGGGCGGGAAGGAAGTGTGGATTCAGGCCTCGTATAACCCGATTCCCGACGCACGCGGGAAACTCATCAAGGTGGTGGAATTCGCGTCGGATGTGACGGAAGAAAAACAGAAGGCGTTGGTCAAATACGCCACGGATACGTCCACTTCCAACGTCCTGATGTGCGACCGGAACCTCGTCATCACGTACATCAATGCGGCGGCACAGGCGAGACTGAAGCATCTGGAAGGGGAAGTCAGAAAGGTGTTTCCGTCGTTCAATGCCGAGAAGATCGTGGGGGTCTGCATCGATCAGTTCCATCAAGTGCCGGACAAGCAACGACGATTGTTGGCTGATCCCAAGAACCTCCCGCACCGGGCGGAGATCAAGCTGGGGCCGCTGACACTGGCCCTGACGGTCAGCGCAATCATGACTGATCGTGGAGAATATCTGGGCAATACCCTCGAATGGGCGGATATCACGTCCCAGAAGAAGGCGCAGGTCGAAGTCGATCGGCTGATTACCGCGGCGGCGGAAGGCCAATTGAACGAGCGCATCGATGCGGCCGGGTTCGAGGGGTTCTTCAAGGACCTGTCGGAGGGGGTCAACAAGATGCTGGATGCGGTCGTGACCCCGTTGCACGAAGCGCAACAGGTCTTGACCTCGCTGGCGGACAACAACCTGACCAAGTCGATGTCGGGCAGCTATCAGGGTGAGTTCGAGCAGATGAAAACCAGCCTGAACCAGGCGCTCGGAAATCTTGCCGCCACGGTAGGGGCGGTTCGGGAGGCGGTGGAGGCGGTCTCGAACGGGGCCGAAGAGATTACGAAGGGCAACGAAGATCTGGCCCAGCGGACGAGCGAGCAGGCTGGGTCGCTCGAAGAGACCAGCGCGTCGATGGAAGAGATGACGAGTACGGTCAAGCAGAATGCCGATAACGCCAAGCAGGCCAACCAATTGGCGATTGCCGCCCGCGAGACGGCGGACAAGGGCGGGGCCGTGACGATCAGAGCCGTCGAAGCGATGGGCGAGATCAACCAGAGCAGCAAGAAGATCGCCGACATCATCACCGTGATCGACGAGATCGCCTTCCAGACCAACTTATTGGCCTTGAACGCCGCAGTCGAAGCAGCGCGGGCGGGCGAACATGGCCGGGGCTTTGCGGTGGTGGCGGCCGAGGTGCGGAACCTGGCGCAACGGTCGGCGACGGCGGCCAAGGAGATCAAAGGGCTCATCAACGAATCGATTCAGCGGGTGAACGACGGCAGTGAGTTGGTGAATCAGTCGGGGAAGACGCTCGAAGAAATCGTGGCCTCGGTCAAACGCGTCACGGACATCATCGCGGAGATCACGGCGGCCAGCCAGGAGCAGGCGAGCGGGATCGATCAGGTGAACAAGGCGATCATGCAAATGGACGAGACGACGCAGCAGAACGCGGCGTTGGTGGAAGAGACGACGAGCGCCAGCCAGTCCATGAAAGAGCAGGCCAAAGAGTTGATGCGGCAGGTGGCCGTGTTCAAGGTGTCGGGGACCGGCTCCGCGCCGCCGCGCGCGGTGCCTGTTCGGGCTCAGCAAAGGGGACAGGCCCCACGCGGGGACACGAAGAAGGGGGACAGCCCCCGAAGCGCGAAGAAAGAAGCCAGTCCTCAGCCCGCCGCGGTTGCCGCCGGCAACGGCCATGACCGCCGCGCCAAGGGCGACGAATTCGAAGAGTTTTAGGACATTCTGTGAAGCGGCGGGCTGTAGGATCTCGTCCGACATCAGAAAAAGCCCTGGTTTCCGATAAGGGACTGTCCTAAGGGCAGGGGTTCTGGAATAGGGAAAAGTAATCCAGGAGGCAGCATATGAAAGCTCGTTGGCAGGCACTCAATCTTACCGGGAAGTTTCTGCTTCTGACGACGGTAACCATCGTGGCTGTGATGGGGGGACTGGTTGTCTGGCTCAGTAGCCAGATGCGCAGCGACATGGTCGAACTCGTGCGCAATCGCAGCATCGTCATCCAGCGGCAGATCGAAGTGAGTCGCGCCTACATTGCGGGCCAATACGTCGCGAAGATCAAAAACGCCGGCGAGGGCAAGATCAAGATCGCGCAGGAGCATAGTGCGCCCGATACGGTTCCCTTCCCCGCCACCGCGACGCGTGAAATGGCTGAAACATTGGCCGGCGAAGGCATGTTTACTGCGCGTGTCATCAGCGCGACTCCCTTGAATCCCGCCAACAAACCGAACGGATCCTGGGAAGAACAGGCTATCAAGTCGCTCGCCGCAGGCGAGAAAGAGGTGATGACGGTAGAAACAGCGGGTGGGATTCCTACGTTCAGACGGATGACGCCGGATATCATTCAGAACCAGGCATGTATCGCCTGCCATACCGACAAGAAGATGGGCGAAATGGTCGGCGCCGTGTCCGTCGCGATTCCTTTGACGGCCGCGATTGCGCGCGTGGACCACAACATCTACATGCTCTACGGTGTCGCCGGTTTCGCTGCCGTGCTGTTAGGGCTGGTGCTGTTTGTGGCGCTACGGAGCTTTGTCGTTCGGCCGATCCAACGGCTCCGCGAGGTCATGAGCAGCCTGACGCAAGGCAATCTGTCTGCGCGGGCGCTGGCCGACTCCGCGGATGAGGTGGGGCAGTTGGCGAAATCCTTCAATGAGATGGGGGAGACGATCGAGCGTGACGTGAATGCGTCCGCGCAATATGAGGCGACGTTCGACGCGGTGAGCAAAGCGCAAGCGGTGATCGAATTCAATCTGGACGGGACCATCATCAAAGCCAACGAGAACTTCTTGAAGACGATGGGGTACAGCCTCGATGAGGTCAAAGGCCAGCACCATCGGATGTTCTGCGAGCCGGCCTATGCGAGCAGCCAGGCCTACGCCGAGTTTTGGGCCAAGCTCAATCGCGGCCAGTCGCAGGTCGACGTCTTCCGTCGCCTGGGCAAGGGCGGGAAGGAAGTGTGGATTCAGGCCTCCTACAATCCGATTCCAGATGCCAAGGGCACACTCGTGAAGGTCGTGAAATTCGCGTCGGATGTGACGGAAGAAAAACAGAAGGCGTTGGTCAAGTACGCCACGGATACGTCCACCTCCAACGTCCTGATGTGCGACCGGAACCTCGTCATCACGTACATCAATGCGGCGGCTCAGGCCAAGCTGAAAAACCTGGAGAGCGAGATTCGGAAAGTGTTTCCGTCGTTCAATGCCGACAAGATCGTGGGGGTCTGCATCGACCAGTTCCATCAAGTGCCGGACAAACAGCGGCGGATCCTGGCCGACCCCAAGAATCTCCCGCACCGGGCGGAGATCAAGATTGGTCCGCTCACCCTGAGCTTGACGGTCAGCGCGATCATGACCGACAAGGGAGAGTATCTGGGCAATACGCTGGAGTGGGCGGACATCACGGCCCACAGGAAGGCACAGGTCGAGGTGGACCGGTTGATCAGTGCCGCGGCGGCGGGCCAGCTGAACGAGCGCATCGATGCGACCGGGTTCGAGGGGTTCTTCAAGGACCTGTCGGAGGGGGTCAACAAGATGCTGGATGCGGTCGTGACCCCGTTGCACGAAGCGCAACAGGTCTTGACCTCGTTGGCGGCCAACGACCTGACCAAGTCGATGTCGGGCAGCTATCAGGGTGAGTTCGAACAGATGAAGAGCAGTTTGAACAAGGCGATCGAGAATCTCACGAGCACTATCGGAACCGTGCGGGAGGCGGTGGAGGCGGTCTCGAACGGGGCCGAAGAGATTACGAAGGGCAACGAGGATCTGTCGCAGCGCACGAGCGAGCAGGCTTCTTCGCTCGAAGAGACCAGCGCGTCGATGGAAGAGATGACGAGTACGGTCAAGCAGAATGCCGATAACGCCAAGCAGGCCAATCAGTTGGCCAGCGCAGCGCGCGAGACGGCGGACAAGGGCGGAGCCGTGACGATCAGAGCTGTCGAAGCGATGGGCGAGATTAACAAGAGCAGCAAGAAGATCGCCGATATCATCACCGTGATCGACGAGATCGCGTTCCAGACCAACTTGTTGGCCTTGAACGCCGCAGTCGAAGCGGCGCGGGCGGGCGAGCATGGCCGGGGCTTTGCGGTGGTGGCGGCCGAGGTGCGGAACCTGGCGCAACGGTCGGCGACGGCGGCCAAGGAGATTAAGGGTCTGATCAACGAATCGATTCAACGGGTGAACGACGGGTCCGAACTCGTGAATCAATCCGGCAAGACCCTGGAAGAGATCGTCACGTCGGTGAAGCGCGTCAGCGACATCATCGCGGAGATCACGGCGGCCAGCCAGGAGCAGGCGAGCGGGATTGATCAGGTGAACAAGGCGATCATGCAAATGGACGAGACGACACAGCAGAACGCGGCGCTCGTCGAGGAAACGACCAGTGCGAGTCAGTCCATGAAGGAACAGGCGAAAGAGTTGATGCGGCAGGTGGCGGTGTTCAAGGTGTCGGGGACCGGCTCCGCCCCGCAGCGCGCGGTGCCGGCTCCCGCGAGCCACGGGGGACAGGCCTCACGCCCCAGTGCGGTGAAGGGGGGGAGCCCCCACGCACCGAAACGGGGACAGGCCTCCCGCGCGGACGCGGGGAATGGGGCCAGCCCCCAGCCGGCCGGAATTGCCGCCGGCAACGGCCATGACCGCCGCGCCAAGAGCGACGAATTCGAAGAATTCTAGGCAGCCTCCGGCGGGCGGCTGATGCCGCCCGCCGCCCCCCTATCAAGAAGCAACTGCGCCCAACCGATAGAGCTTTCAACAAGGTCTGCTAGACTTGTGATGGAGGCTGTATGGATCCCAAATCGCTCCTCTGGTATGGCGTGCTGGCGAGCGTCACGGCTGGTTATCTGGTCGCCATGGCCGGAGTTCGGGCGGCGAAACAGCACGATGTGCCGCATCACTCGCGGCGGATGATCATCGCCTGCACGATTGTGGGGATCTGGCTGGTGGCCTATGTGGCGAAGCAGGTCTTGTTCGGCCGCGAACGGTTCGGGGGCACGGCCGAGCAGTACTGGGAGTACTATGTGCCGCTGTTTTCCACCCACATGGCGCTGGCCGTCACGACCATCGGGTTGGGGGCGTACAACCTCTACATGGGACTCCATCGGTTGCGCTACGGCAGTGTCGGTGCGATGGCCGCCGGCATGTCGACGCACCGCCGTCTAGGCAAGCTGCTCGTCTGGACGTTTTCCGGCACGATGCTCACCGCCTATCTGGTGTACCTCATGCTCTTCCAGTGGTTTCCCGCCTAAGTCCGTTCTGCAAGTTGGGCTCGGTTAAGAATCCGTTCGATCCGGCCGATAGAGATCCAGAAAACCACTAGTGTCGTCCCGGCGCGGTCGAAGAGGAGCGTGCAGCATGGACTATGCCATCTCTGTCGATGAGTTCGAACGGTTCCGCACCTTGATCTACTCGGAAAGCGGCATCTCGCTCAGCGATCAAAAGAAATCCCTGCTGGCCTCGCGCCTCTCGAAGCGTTTGCGCGACCTTGGGCTTTCGACATTTTCCGAGTATTACGACCAAGTGATGGCCGACGGAACCCGCGAAGAATTCACGCGGATGCTGGATCTGATTTCCACGAACAAGACGGATTTCTTCCGCGAGCCGAAACATTTCGATTTTCTCCGCGAACGCATCATTCCGGAGCAGCAATCCGCCAAGCGCCTCCGGATCTGGTCGTCGGCCTGCTCCACGGGGGAAGAGCCGTACACGATCGCCATGACCCTGCTCGAGGCGGTGCAGTATCCGGCCCAGTGGGACTTCAAGATCCTGGCTTCCGATCTGTCCACCCGCGTCCTGGCGAAGGCGGCCGCGGGGGTGTATGACGACGACCGGGTGCGCGACGTGTCGCCAGCGCTGGTACAGAAACACTTCCTGAGGGGCAAGGGAAGCAGCGCCGGCATGATCAAGGTCAAGCCGCATCTGGCGGAGATGATCACGTTCCGCCGGCTCAATCTAATGGACGACGCGTTTCCGATCAAAACTCCGCTGGATCTTATTTTTTGCCGCAACGTCATGATCTATTTCGATCGGCCGACCCAAGAGAAACTGGTGAACAAGTTCCATCGATACCTGCGGCCGGGCGGATATCTGTTCATCGGGCACTCCGAAAGCCTGCAATGGGTCGACCACCCCTTCAAGTCCCTGGCTCCGACGATCTATCAGAAGGAGGAGTGAGCTCCATGCCGTCTCTCGATACGGACCAGTTCGCGCATATCCGGCGGATGCGCGACAACCGCTTTCCGCACGAGATCGCCTCGATCCTGCCGGGGGAATTCTTCGTCAGCAAGGAGCCGATGATCGTCTACACGGTGCTGGGGTCCTGCATTTCCGCCTGCATCCGCGATCCCATCGTCGGCGTCGGCGGCATGAATCACTTCATGCTGCCGGAACCGAAGGAGGGCGGCCATGACTCCTGGGGGGATTCGACCCGCTATGGGTCCTTCGCCATGGAGTCGCTCATTAACGAAATCCTCAAGCGCGGCGGGATCAAGAGCCGTCTGGAGGTGAAGCTGTTCGGCGCCGGGAAGATCTACGAGGGCAACATCGATGTGGGGGCACGCAATGCCCAGTGGGTGCTGAAGTTTCTCAAGACAGAAGGATTGTTCCCTTCCAAGACCGACTTGGGGGACGTGTTTCCGAGGAAGGTGTACTACTTCACGGAGTCGGGCCGGGTGCTCATGAAGAAGATCGAGCGGGTCAAGAACAATACGATCGCAACGCGTGAATCTGAGTACGCGGCGAAGATCACGCAGGTCAAGCAAGAGCCGGTAGAGGACGTGACGCTCTTCTAACGCGTACCACGAAGGATACGACAGCCGCGAGGGACGCTATGGGAAAAATTCGCGTATTGAACGTCGACGATTCGGCCTTGATGCGGCAGGTGCTGGCGTCGCTGTTGGCCAAGGACCCGGAGATCGAAGTGGTCGGTGCGGCGCCGGACCCCTTCATTGCGCGGGAGAAGATCAAAGCGCTGAATCCCGATGTGCTGACGCTCGACGTGGAAATGCCCAAGATGGACGGGTTGACCTTTCTGGAAAAACTGATGAAGGGCCATCCCATGCCGGTCGTCATGGTCAGCTCGTTGACCGAGGTGGGTTGCGAAACGACGCTGCGGGCGCTCGAACTGGGAGCGGTCGACTTCATTACGAAGCCGAAGATCGATTTGCGGGAGGGGATGGAAGAGGTGGCGCAAGATCTGATCGGCAAGATCAAGACGGCGGCCCGGGCCACGATCCGTCCGCGGCAGGCTCCCGCCTCGGGCGAAGCGGCCGCGCCGAAGATGTTGGGATCGGCCATGATCAAAACCACCGACATCATCATCGCAATCGGATCCTCGACCGGCGGCACGGAGGCGGTGAAGGATGTGCTGGAAGTGTTGCCGCCCAATACGCCGCCGATTCTGATTACGCAGCACATGCCCGAACGGTTTACCAAGACCTGGGCGGACCGGCTGAACAGCCTGTCGAGGATTTCCGTGAAGGAGGCGCAGGACGGCGACAGCGTGTTGCCCGGCCATGCGTTGGTCGCGCCCGGCAGCTACCACATGACGCTGCAGCGGAGCGGCGCGCGCTATTCGGTACGGATCAACCAAGATCCTCCCGTGAATCGCCATCGTCCCTCGGTCGACGTGATGTTCGACTCCGTCGCGCGGGTAGCGGGCGGCAACGCCGTCGGCGTCATCTTGACCGGCATGGGGAACGACGGGGCCAAGGGGATGTTGGCGATGCATCAGGCCGGCGCCTACACCATCGCGCAGGATGAAGCGAGCTGCGTCGTCTTCGGCATGCCGAAAGAGGCGATCAAGGCCGGCGGGGTCGATAAGATCCTGCCGCTTTCGGATATCGCCGCGGCGATGTTGTCGCGGGTGAACTGACGAGACGGAGGGCCGGCAGCACGGACCAGGAACCGATCGCCGAACGCCTCGAAGGGCGCTGGCATACCATCGGGACTTGATCCGGTCGAAACACCATGGCGAAACACAAACACGAAGAGCACGAGAACCACGAACGCTGGCTGGTGTCCTATGCGGACTTCATCACGCTGCTGTTCGCCTTTTTCGTCGTGATGTATTCGGTCTCTTCCGTCAACGAAGGGAAGTACCGTACGGTCAGCGAATCGATCAAGGCGGCGCTGAATCCGGTCGTGAGTTCCCCCGCCTCCAAGCTGGCCTTTACGATCGGCACGGCCAAGCCGACTTCGATGTCGCAGGCCGACGCGCGGGAACCGGTGATCCGCAAGCTGCGGGCCATCTTGAAATCGCTGAAAGAAAGTTCCGGGCTCGACTTGGTGGAGATGATCGAGCATGCCTCGGGCGACATCATCATCACGGTGCCCGACAATGTCATGTTCAACAGCGGAGAAGCGTCGTTGCGGCCGGAAGCGCTTCCGTTCTTGAAGGCCCTGTCCGAGACCCTCATCGAATTGGAGCGCCAGGTCCGGATCGAAGGCCATACGGACAACGTGCCGATCCGGACGGCGCAATTCCCCTCCAATTGGGAACTGTCGGCGATGCGTGCCGTCATGGCCGTTCGCGTCATGGCTGAACTGTATGCGGTGCCGCCGAATCACTTGAGTGCGGTCGGGCGTGCGGATTCCATGCCGCGGGCGGATAACTTGACGCCGGAGAACCGCGCCAAGAATCGTCGAGTGGAAATCATCGTGTTGGCCGAAAAAACGCCGCTCCCGGCTCCGCCTCCGTCCTCGGAGGAACAGCCGGCTGATCCCCTGGGGTTGTCGAGCCAGCAGGCCGATCCTGGTACAGGCCAGGAGCCGGTTCTTGCCGTGCCGGACGGGATGCCGGTCCGGTAGACCGGCTGAATACAACGACGCGGGAGCGCCTGATGCCGGATATTCTGACCCTCACGGAAAGCCTGGTCGGCCATGCGAACAGCATGGCGGCGTCGGCGTCCGGACCGCGAGATCGGAACGGCAAGAATGGATCGGACCTCGCGTCGATCGCGGACGAGGCTACGCAACTTGCGACGCGCATGACCAGCCTTGCGCAATCGTTGGCGCAGTCTTTCAAGTTGTTCAGCCGGGGACAGTTCGTCTTTCGCACGTTGCCGGAAGCCAGAATCCTCGCGTCGGTCGTGGCCGGCCTCTTTCCCGACCCCAAGCGGGTGGAGGTCGGCATCTGCGAACTGCTGCTCAACGCCGTGGAGCACGGCAATTTGGGCATTACCTACGAAGAAAAGAGCGAACTGCTCGCGAACGGTCTGTTGGAGGAGGAGGTCGGTCGGCGACTGATGTTACCGGGATTGGCCGAACGCCTGGCCACGCTCGAGGTCGAGCGCATGGAGGGAAGCATCCGCTTGGTCGTCAAGGATCAGGGGAAGGGATTCGATTGGCGGCCGTACCTGGAATTCAGCCAGGAACGGGCCACCGATGCGCATGGGCGGGGTATTGCGACGGCGCGGCTGCTCTGTTTCACGCGGTTGGAATATCGGGGCATCGGCAACGAGGTAGTGGCCGAATTAGATGTGGCCTCGCCGGTTTCGGTGGTCCACTAAAGATGAGCCCCTGGCCGGCCGATACAGAGGAAGACGAGCAAGAAGTGCGACGAATGGACTCGCGCTGCCGTCCGGAAATGACTCCGATGCATCGCCAGGCGGAGACATCCGGGCCCAAGGGTCGCCCATGGAGACGGAAACAGTCGTGTTGCCAACCTGTGTGCTGCTTTCGGTGAAGGGCGGATTTCGTCACGCCGATCGGGCGGAATTCACCGCGGCGGTCGATCGCGCGTTGCATCCCGGCTGTACCAAGGTGCTACTGGACCTTCGCGAGGTGTCTTTCGTCGACAGCACCGCGTTGGGGGTCTTGGCGATGGTCTACCATCAACTGAAGCGCCGCCAGGTGGAGTTCGGGCTGCTCAGGCCGACGGATACCGTGAGGCGGCTGCTGACCATCTCGGGCATTCCCAAGATCATCACGATTTACGACCACGAACCGGACGCCATCATTCCCCACGCCGCGTAGGCAGGGGATGCCATCCAGAAAGGATCGATCATGAAAGTCATGAAACGTGAGCTCAAGCAGGCCGTTGCGCTGGACCTCGTCGGCGACCTGACCTACGATAACCGGGGCGTGTTCAAGGATGCGGTTGAAGGGGTGAAGCGCAGCGGGTGCCGCCACCTCATCCTGAACATGGAACAGGTTCAGTTTCTCGATAGCTCGGGGCTGGGCCTGATGGCGCTCATGTCGCAGAATCTGAAACTGACCCATACCCGGCTGAGCGTGGTCAACCCGCAAAGCTACGTGCGGGAAATCATGAGCCTCGCCAACATCGGCAAGCTGGTTCCGATCTACAATTCCGAAGCAGACGCGTTATCCGACGCGAGCCGGGCCGCCGCCTAAGCCGAGCCTTCCATGCCGAATCCCTTGCCATCCGTCCGCGAGGAGGACCCGCAGCGTCTCGCGGCGCCGGGGCAACGGATCCTCCTGATCGACGACGAACCGGTCGCCCGCCTCAGTCTGGCGGGCCGCCTCAAGAAGATGGGCTATCGTGTGCTGGAAGCGGCCGACGGGGCCGCCGGGCTCGACGTGATTCGCCGGGAACGGCCGGACTTGGTCATCGTCGACTGGATGATGCCCGAGATGGACGGACCGACCCTCTGCGAAACCCTGCGCGCCGATCCCGCGTTGACGACCTGTCAGGTCATCATGATGACCTCGCACGACCAGCCGGAGCAGATTGCCGAAGGACTGGCCCGCGGCGCCGACGATTTTCTCAGCAAGGCGGCGAGCAAGCAGGAAATCCTCGCGCGGGTGCACGCGGGCCTGCGCACCCATGCGCTGGTGACGCAGCTCGAACGCACGCGTGACGACCTCGACTGTTCCAACCGCGCGCTGATCGGGAAACAAAAAATCCTCGACGACGATCTGGCCTCGTCGGCACGGTTCATTCAATCGCTGCTGCCGCCGCCTGGCGCGCCCGTCCCGGGTGTGGCGATGGCCTGGCGCTATCTGCCCTGTCTCATGCTGGGCGGGGATCTGTTCGGCGTCGCGCCCTGGGGGAACGACCATCTGAGCCTCTTCATGTTGGATGCGTCGGGCCACGGGGTGTCCGCGGCCCTGCGCGCAGCTGCGATGGTCACCTTTCTCCATCCGGAGAATCTCAGCCGCGTTGTCGGGCCGCACGATCCCGCCGCCGTCGTGACCGAGGCGAACCGTCGGTTTCCGATGACCGCAGAAGGGGACTACTTCACGCTGTGGTTCGGCGTCCTGCACCTGCGCACCTGGCGGCTGACCTCCGTATCAGCGGGCCACGGCGGCGCGCTGTTGTGCCGGCGCGACGAGGGAGCGATCTGGCTCAGCCAATCGAATCTGCCGTTGGGATTTGATCCCGAAGCGTCCTACGAGAGCGTGGCGCATCCGATCGATCCGGGCGATCGCCTCTACTTATTGAGCGACGGCGTCTATGAATCGATGTCGCCGCAGAAGGAACTCTGGGGCAGGGACCGGCTTCAGGCGGTGGTCGAACGCCACCGGGCGGCGTCGCTGGACCGGGTCATCGATGAATGTTTAGATGCCTCGCGCGCGTGGCAACGCGCAGAGCACTTCGCCGACGATGCCGCGATGGTCGGTGTGGAGCGGTTGGCCTGACTGAAGGGAGCCTGCGATGGGTGACGGCAGCGTGTATGACAAAGCGGCCGCGCTGGCGAGGCTGGAAGGCGACCACGAACTCTTCGACGAACTGGCGACGCTGTTTCTGGAAGAGAGCCCCAAAGAGTTGGCGGCGATCCGTCTGGCGTTGGATCGGCATGATGCCGCAGCCCTGGCGGCGTCGGCGCACAAGCTCAAAGGATCGGTGACGCAGTTTTGCGCCCAGCCCTTGTTCGAGAGCGTCAAGCGGCTCGAAGGGTTGGCGCGGGCCGGCGATTTGGCTGCGGCGCTGACCTGCAGCGCAGAGGTCGAGTCGGGGTTGACGGCTCTGCAAGCCGCCTTACGCTCCCCGGGCCATGGTGCCTGATTCAGACGGTTACGCCGCTCGTCCGCAGGTCTGCCGCCATCCGGCCGCACGATCCGCCAGTCCGCAACCGGTCAAGTAATCCAGATCCAGCTTCGTGCGATCGGCCGGTGCGAGGGCGGCGTCTGCTTCCTCATCGAAGGCGTTGGCGGCATGGACGGCAGCGAGCACGGAAAAGCCCGATCCTGGTTTCGTGGAGGGCCGATGGTGGCCGGCCACGGCATCGACCACGCTGTCGTTCAGTCCCCAGAGCCCCAGCAGGTAGCCGCCGATGTCACCGTGCGAGGCGCCGAACGTCTCAAGTTCAGCCTCCCAATGCGGGATCTGTTTCTCGCGGCTGAGACGTAACGCTCCGGCATAGTGTTCCGGAAAGTTGGTGCCCAGGACCAAGACACCCAGATCGTGGACAAGGCCCGCAATAAACGCTCCCTCGAGGCCCAGGGCGCCGACCCCTTCCTGTGCGGCGATGGCCCGTGCCGTGGATCCGGTGGCCATGCCATGTTTCCAGAGCGTGTCGATCGAGACCGGCAAGGCGGTGGTCTGTTGAAATTGCGAGAAGACCTGGAGGCTCAGCACCAGCGACTTGACCGTGTCGATGCCGAGCAGCGCGATCGCGTGGGCGGGGCTCGAAATGGTCCGGCGCAAGCCGAAATAGGCGGAGTTGACCACTTGCAGGACCTTCGACACCATCGCCATGTCCTTGGCGATGATGCGCGCGGCGCTGTCGACCGAGGTGCTCGGGGATTGCAGATCCGCCACCAGCTCCTGATACAGGGTCGGAAGGCTCGGCAGCGTACGGAGATCTGCAATCACGCGCTTGATCGCGTCGGTCATCGCCTGGTCTTTGAGCGAACCCGTCCGCAAGAGCGCGGCCTTCAACGCATGCGCGGCAATCGGTTTCGGGAGGAACTGATGGGCGACTTCGAGCGCCCGCATGATCAGCGTCTGATGCGCGGCGTCGGAGGTGGCGATACGAATCGAAGCGGGAAAGCGTGTCTTGATCTCCGCCAACAGGCCGAGTCCCCCGGAACCGGAGAGATGGCTGTTGACGACGGCAAGATCGAACGGTTTCTGTTCCCAGGCGGCCATCGCCGCGTCCGGTGTTGTGACGCCGACGACTTCCCACTCGGCAGAGAGATCTGCCAGCAACCCTCGGAGGTAGAGGGGGGCGGCTTGGTCTTCGTCCACTACGAGGAGTCGTTTCATCGGATGATCCAGTCGCGGGCAAGACGGCGCGCCATGCCTGTTTCCCTATCGGAGGGCCGCATTGGGGGCTTGAGCCGGAATAGGTAGGGGTGCTCAAGTCGTCGATCAGGTTGGCCGATAGAGCGGGGGAGAGGGGAGTGAGTCACGATGCCCAATGCGATGCCGCAGAGTCCGTCTTCATCGCCAAGAGTCCTGGTCGTCGACGACGACGCCACGATCCGCTTGCTCTGCTCTAGAACCTTGAAAGAAGCAGGGTACGAGGTCCTGGAAGCCGAAGGGAGTTCGGAGGCGATGGAACTGATGGTCGTCGGCAAGCAACCGGTCGATCTGCTGGTCGTGGATCTCTTTCTTCCGCCGCCCGGATTTCAGCTCGCCTCATCCACGAGCAAGTTTCAACGGGTCAATGGACATGAGATGGTTCAGCAGCTCTTGGAACTGACCAAAGAACTGCGCGTGTTGTTCATCTCGAGCCATGCGAAAACAGGATTAGCGGACCAAGGTATCAAGCTGGGTAATGCCCCCTTTCTTCCCAAACCGATCGGGAAAGAGGCCTTGCTCCAAGAGGTCAAGGCTGCACTCGCTGCGCCGCCGATGCGCGCCCATGGCGCCGATCTGTCCGGCAAGAAATCCGATGTGCAGTGGGTCGACTGAGCCTTCTCATCCCTCTACCGTGACCGTCACCTCGTGCAAGCCGGTGGCGCCGTCGGGCGCCGGCTCCTGTTCGACAGAGGTCTGGACCTTGCCTGTGCCGTCGGTCGCACGGACGAGCAGCGAATATCGCCCCGGCCGCTCGGCGTTCCACTGGTACGTCCAAAACACCCAGCTGGCTGATGACAGCGGAGGGGCAAGCGTCGCGGCCTGCCACCGTTCACCGCCGTCCGTGTTGATCTCCACCTGCCTGATCCCTCTTGTGCCGGCGAAAGCGAGTCCCTCTACATAATGGTGGAGACCTTTGATCGTCGTGCCTTGTCCCGGGAGGTCGATCCGTGACGTGGTCTTGACGATCGCCTCGTCGGTCCAACCCTTCTGGGCGTAGTACCCCTTGTAATCTTGGTTTACGACCTCGATGTCTGTCAGCCACTGCACGCTTTTCATGCCGTACTGGCCTGGTACGATCATGCGGGCAGGAAACCCATGACCTAACGGCAGCGGCACCCCGTTCATGTGATGCGCGACCATGACATCGCCGGCCATCGCGCGGTCGAATCGGATACTGTCCGAGAAACCATCGGCGGCTCGAAAGATCACATCGTAGGCCTCGGCTTGTGCGCCGGCTGTTTCCAAGAGCCTACGCAGCGGTACCCCCTCCCACGTGGCCGTGCTCATGAACTCGCCGGCCACGGTATTGCCGACACATTCGAGCGTGACGATCTGCGAGACGGTCGGCTTAGCCAGCAGTTGCACGTAGGTGAACGTGAGTGGCCGGTCGACCAAGCCCTTGATCGAGAGCGACCAATCGTTCGCGCGAATCGTCGGCGGGCTCCGATAGGACGTCGTGTAGAACTCCTCGTTCGGTGTGATCGGCTTCGTGAGCCTGGGCTCCGCCTGACCGAAAACACGGTCCAGCAAGCCGGCCAGGCTCGGTGCCGGCAACGCGGCGGCCAACAGCAATCCGCCGGCCGACTGGAGAAAGGTCCGTCGTGAGGGTCGAGGCATGGTGCTATGCCGGTTCGGCCAACAGAGACGTGATCCATCGCTCTGTCTCCTGGTATCCGCCTTCACCGATCCTGACGTGCCGGATCACGCCGCGTTTGTCGATCAGGTACATCGCCGGCCAATAGCGGTTCCCGTACTTGTTCCAAGTTGAGAAATCGTTGTCGATCGGGACGGCAAAGCGGATGTCGTGCTCTTTGATATAGCGCCGGACGTTGTCGATCTCGCGCTCATGGGAAAACTCAGGCGAATGGACGCCGATGATCACGAATCCCTGGTCCGCGTACTTCTGGTGCCACTGTTTCACATACGGTTCGACGTTTCGGCAGTTGTAGCAACCGAAGGTCCAGAACTCGACCATGACCACCTTCCCCTTGAGGTCGGCCAGCCGGAGCGGCTCGCTGTTGAGCCAGGTCGGATTGGTGATGTCCGGTGCGTTCATGCCGACACCCGCGTTGACGACGGCCCAGGTCAATAACAGCCCCGTCACCATGAGCAGTGTCGCAGTGAAGATTCGATCAGGCATGGTGTCCTCCCTCTGTCATCCTACGTCGTCGGCTGGCTGCCGGACTCATTCGAGCAGACGGGACAGGCACCGGCTGTGCCCGAACCTGCCCCTACTTCGCAATGGCAATCGCCGGCGTCGGATATTTTGTGAGATCCGTTACCGTCATCTGAAACAGATTCGACAGCACCGCAAAGGCTTCCTGATTCCAGCTCGGGACCATGCCTTGGCTGATCGGATACTTGTGGATCGAATAATAGCGGCCGTCGAACGGCACGGAAAACTCGTAGTCGCCTGGTTTGGAATCGGTCTCCACAATTTCGAGCGTCCTCGCCGGGTTGCGCACCACGGTTTTGGTTCGCGGATCGGGCGATACCATCATCTCCGGTTCTTCTTCGATGCTTCTGGCCACGAAGCCGATGATCGCATTCATGCTGCGCAGGAGAATCGAGCCATGCAACGGGTAGTCGCCGCCGGGACTGCCAGGCCGGATATCGACCATCACGGAGTCCGTCGGCATCCGCTGCGCCTCCTCGTGGAGTTGTCGCCGCTCGTCGTTTGAAAGACGCGCGGGATCATAGTTGGCGATCAAGAGCCGGCCGACCGCTTTGCGGCGAACCGTGTGAATCTTCCCTTCGGTATCGCCTTCCCAGCGGAACCCTTTTTCCAGCGCCGCGACGACTTCGTCCGGATTCGGCGGACGATTCGTCCTTACCGTGTGGCTCTCCTCGAACAGAATCGGCCCGACGAACAGTTTCCGTTCCGCGTCCAATCCGGCCAGGTGGAGCAGCCTGCGGCGAAATTCCAGATAGCCGTCGCCTTGCGACGGTGCGTTAAAGAGGACGATGGGGCCGCGCTCATCGTCGATCGCAATGCCACGCGCCATCAGGCGCAGCACCATGTTGATATCGTAGCCTTGCCGGACCAAAAATTCGAATTTGTCTTCGTCGAGCGGACGCAAGACGCGCTTCGTGAACTCTTCGCCGGTGATCGGGACGATGGTGATCGTCGGGTTCTCCGCCACGCTGGCGCTGTATTCCAGATTGATCGCCCGCTCGGCTGCTTCGGGTGCCCGTCCGAGTCCTCCGCTGATGCCCGCATTGGTACGAAAATCGAACGTGGCTGCGACGCTGGAGACTGCCGTGAAATGCACCGGCCGGTGGTACCGCGCTCGCGCGATGTTCAGGAGCAGCAGATCCGCCTCGACATAGCTGACCGTGCGATCGTATTCGATCACCGCCCGATGCATGGCGATCGGCGAGAGACAGCCGCCTAATAAGCCGAGCGTAGCTCCACCGATAAGGATGCTCAAACAGACTTTCCGGCAAGGCGCGAGCGACTGAGAGCCCGAGGAGGTACATACCAAGCTTCGCTTGAACCGCTCGCTTCGATCACATGCGAGCGGAGAGGTACTTTGCCTCATGTAATTTCCTTCATACGTCGCAGGGGGCGAAGGAGCGACAACGCAGCTGGAAGTCTGTTTCAGCATCCTATATACCGGCGTACCATTCATACCCCTGATCTTCCCAATAGCCCCCCTTGCCCATCCCAATCCCGTCCAACGACTCGACGAGCTCGATCCGCTCCACATACTTGGCCTGTTTGTAGCCCAACTGTCGCTCGAATCGGAGCCGCAACGGTGCGCCGTGCGGCACGTCGAGGGGTTTGCCGTTGAGCTCGTAAGCCAGGATCGTTTGTGGATGGTAGCAATCGGCGACAGCCATGCTCTCGTAGTAGGAGATGCCTTCGTCATCCACATCAGCGCAGTGGAAGACCGCATATGTGGCGTTCGGCAACGGCTGCACCTGGCGCAGCAGATCGCCGAGCGGGACGCCGGTCCATTTGCCGATGGCACTCCAGCCTTCGACGCAATCGTGTCTCGTGATCTGTGTGCGGGGCGGCATCTCCTTGATGGCCGCCAATGAAAACATCATGGGTGTTGTGACAAGGCCGTCGATCATGACGTCCCAGTCGGTAAAGTTGTTCTGCGCCATCTCGTTGTAGTCCTGCGTGCCGGGGTCGGTGTTGCCGTTGGCGGGAAATACGGCGGAGATGTCGGCTTCGCCATATTCTTTGGCCATGGCATTGGTCGGCGTGATCGCGCGCTGGACCCGTTCAGTGAGTTTCTCCGCCCTCTGGAGGATTGATGGGAACCAGCTGCTTTGCGTCAAGTTGTCACAGCCTGCCAACGCAACCAGGCTCGCCGCGCCGACCGTGCCCTTCAAGAATCCTCTCCGTTCCATGGCTCGTTCATGCTTCATGGCTGACTCCTTCGTGCCTGACCACAAACCATCCCGTGATCATCGATCGAATGTTATTGAAGAATCCCGTCAGAATCACTTGCGAGACGTGAATGATGATGAACCCGACAAACGAGAAGCAGGCGATGAAATGGATCGTCCGTGCTGCTTGCCTGCCGCCGAAGATCGTCAGCAACCAGGGAAAGGCAGTATCGATCGTGGGTGACATCGTCAAGCCGGTCAGGACGATCAGAGGCGCGACGACAAAAAGAATTCCAACGTAGGCCAGTTTCTGCAGCACGTTGTAGCGCTTGGCTTCCTCGCCCTTGGGATGGCGCAGCACAAGATGGTCTTTCACCGCTTGCGGGATCTGCTTCAGGTCGTGGCCGGTCGGCAACAAGTCTTTCTTGAAGTGGCGGCTGTAGAGCCCATAGGCCGCGAAGATCAATCCATTGATCACGAAGACCCAGGCGAAGAAGAGGTGCCATTGCCGTCCCATCGCCAGCCATCGTGCACTGGGCACCGTGGCCCAGGCTGGAAAAGCACGGCCCATGCCATTCGAGTAGCCGAGCACGCCGGTGGTGTCGAACTGGTGACCGAGGATGGTCGTGACGCCTTTCATCTCGCCGCTGTCGGTTCTCATCGGGCGGATTGACAGCAACGGTTTGTCACGGTCTGACCGGTCGCCCCAGTAGAGCGCTGGATGCGCATTGAAAATCTGGAGGCCGCTCATGATGAGGATGAACAGGCAGACGACATTCAGCCAGTGCCCGATGCGGACCGGTAACCGATGGCGATAGACGCGCTCGATTCGTTCCATGGAAGCCGCCTCCCGGCTGGTGGACGTGCCGGCCATCGGAAGAACAGGCGGCTCTGTGCGACCCAAGCTGTGGACGATCGTTGTGGGTGATTCAATCAGATTAGCCATGGTGCGCTCCTATGACCTAACGTTCGGGTGTCGAACCGGAATGATTCTGTGTCGAACTGCAAGCGGGAATCTTACGAGGGTTGGACCGACACAAGAACAGCACGGCTTGCAGCGGGGCGAACCCAACCGCAAGCCGTGCCCTGCCGGTACCCGGGAATGAAGCAGAAGAAGGCTACTTGCCCATCGCACCCTTCATCTCGTTCGCCTTGCCCGTCATTTCGCCCTTCATGGCCTCTCCTTTACCCTTCATGTCGTCGTGCTTGGCTTTCATCTCATCGACCTTGTGTTTCATTTCGTCTTTCTTTGTTTCCCCTTTTCCCTTCATGCTTTCCGCCTTACCGCTCATTTCCCCCTTCATCTTGCCCATCTCGTCGGCATGTGAAAGTGAACTAAACCCTGCAAGGCACATGACCGCGGCGGCTGACAAGAGCATCTGTTTCATGGGAACCTCCTATTTGGTTGGATGATACGGCCCTTTGCTATCCATGGGCCACGTTGACAAACACCTTGATCGCATTACGCTCCGTTGTGAGCGTCTGCATCATCTGTTGGTAATTGTCCAAACCGGGTACTGGGTGCGTCAGGAGCTTCGAGAGCCAGCCGGGATACTCCAGCTCTGCCCGTGCAAAGTCATAGACGCCGGCTTCGAAGTATTCGCGGTTGGCGTTCACGGTACCAACGACCAACTTGTTGCCCAGCACGAAGTCGAGATTGATCTTGTCGGCCGGGATCGGATGCTCACGGTCGCCGCCGGTTACGCTGGCCAAGACCAACACGCCGTTTTTGCCGAGACACTCCATCGCCTCGAACACCACCGGTGAATAGCCGGTGGCTTCGAACATCAAATCGAAGGGGCCGAATCGCTTGGCGGCTTCTCTGATCGAGAGGTCGTTGGTCGAGATATAGCGCACGCCGAGCTGCGCGAGCAGATCGAGATTCCGCAACGGGCCGCTTTGTTTGCCGAAACTGGTCACGTCGAACCCTTTCATCTTCAGCGACAGTGCCGCGAGCAATCCCACGGTTCCTGCGCCTAGCACCGCTGCTTTCCTCGGCCGCCAAATCTTGAACCGCCGCTGCGCTTCATAGGCCTGGATGATGCCTTTCTCGATGATCGAGGTCGGCTCCAGCAGGACCGCCACGTCTTTGAGCCCGCGTGGAATCTTGACGAGATATTCAGGATCGTCCACGAACATTTCCGTTAAGTAGCCGTGGCGCAGGTTGATCCCACGCTCGTAGTAGATGTCTTCCAGGGTCATGTCGTATTGGCCGATCTGGTCGTAGAAGCTGCCGCCGGGGCGCCGCACGGTCGGGACCACATAGTCGCCGGGCATCAGCTCCGTCACATTCGATCCGACTTCAATTACACGGCCAAAACATTCGTGGCCGATCACGAGGAAGTCGTACCCGGGAGGAGCTTGGCCATATTCCGCCGCGTTGATTTCCTTGTCCGTCCCATCCACACCGACGCGCAGCACTTGGACGAGCACGCCGCGGCCGTTCGGCACTTCATGCACGGAGGGTTTTGGCAGCTCGGCGAGGTGGATCGAGTTGGCCTGTCCAGGAATGACGGCAACGGCTTTCATGGTCTTGCTCCTGTTCACGAGCCTCAATGCTGGTGCAACTTATGGTCTATGCAACGGGGTACCTAGAACTGAGTCGGAATGAGCGGGAAAAACTTACGGAAAGACCGGAAGGGCTCAGTGGCTCGTGTCCTGGGCCTTTCCACGGAAGAGTCGATGGGCATAGCCCTGGTAGGCGATCACGAGGGCGAACCCCGCGATAAACCACGCCAGGCCGGTGTTCATGCCATAGGAGTCGGTCGCGGCATTGAAGGCGGTGAGGCTGAGATCGGGATCAGTTGTGGAGAACAAGAGGTGTGGATACATGCCGAACGCAACGCTGCTCAACATCAGCAGAACAAACAGGCCGGATGCCAGAAAGGCGGCCATGTCCCGCTGTTGCTGTCTGAGGCGGAGGACGAACGCAAACGCAAGTAATCCAGCCAGCGGCACGAGATACTCCAGTGGATGTCCGGAAAAATTCAACCGAAGATTCGGCTGAACCGCTGGAACGGCCAGAAGGGTGAGTAAGGTGAAGACCGCTGCTACCCACCAGGCTCCTACGGCCCATAATGCCGCCTTCCCTCGGAGGTCTCCTTCCGATTTCATGGCGAGATAGTTGGCGCCGTGCATGGCCAGAATCGCGGCGCTTGTTACCCCTGTCAGGATCGTGAACCAGTCCAATATTCCCGGTTCTTTTCCTGGCTGAAAATCGGTCCAGAGGGCCACGAAGAAATACCCTTCTTGATTCAACGGCACGCCGCGGATCAAGTTGCCCAACGCCGCGCCGAAGACGATCGCCAGCATCGTGCTGGCGCCGGCAAAAGCGACGTCCCAGAATTGCCGCCAGAGCGGGTGGTCAATGTGTGAGCGGAGTTCGATCGCGAGCCCGCGGGCCATCAACAGCCACAGCACGATGATCAGCGCCAGGTAGAACCCGCTGAACCCCGCTGCATAGGCTTTGGGAAAGGCGAAGAACAACAATGCGCCTGCGGCGATGAGCCAAACTTCGTTGCCGTTCCAGACCGGCCCAATTGCCGCCAGGGCCAGGCGCCGATCCGTTTCTGTCTTTGTCACGAAGGGATAGACGATGCCGATGCCGAAGTCGAAGCCGTCGAGGACGACATAGACCGCCAGCATCAGGGTCACGGCGGCATACCAGAAGGTTTCCATCATGCGTGCCCCGTCGCCGAAGGGCCGGCCGGCCCGTGGCGTATCGTCTCCACGATCAGAAACAGAAAGAGGAGCCCCAGTCCCAGATAGATGCCAAGAAAGCCCAGCAACGTAAACAGCGCGTTCCCCGAATGGACGAGAGGAGAGATGCCGTCGTATGTGCGCAGCAATCCGTAGACGAGCCAGGGCTGTCGACCCAGCTCCGTGGTCATCCAGCCGGCCGTTGTCGCGATGTACGGGAACGGCGCGGCGAGCATCAGAATCCAGAGCAGCCAGTTGGCCGTAAATAGGCGCCCGCGCCAGAGCCAGAGCAGCGCGAGTCCCATGATCGAGACAAGAATCGTCCCGAGCCCGGCCATCACATGGTACGAGTAGTAGAGCAGCGGCAAGTTGTCGGGCCACTCTTCGCGCGGGAAAGCGTCAAGGCCCTTCACTTCCGCGTAGAGCTCGTCATAGATCAAGATACTCAACGCAGCCGGTACGTAGAGCGGGTTGTCGATCGTCATCGTTTCGACGTTCGGTTGCCCAACCAGCAAGAGGTCTGCGCCTCGTTCGGTCTTGAACAGCCCTTCGAAGGCGGCTCCCTTGACCGGCTGGTGTTCGAAGACCTGGCGCGCATTCTCGTGTCCGGTTGGAAACCCTATCAGGGCCGAGGCGATGGCGCCCGTCACCACGCCGGTTGTCACGAAGGTTTTGGCCTGGCCGAGGTGCTGATTGGTCAGCAGATAGAAGGCGCCGACTGCCGCCATGACGAAAGACGCGGTCACGACCGCCGCCGTCATGGTATGGGCGTATTGCCAGAAGAGCCAGGGATTGGTGAGCAAGCCGGACAAGTTGTCGACAAATAGCCGGCCGTCCGGTGCGACCCTGTAGGCCACGGGATGCTGCATCCAGGCATTGGTCGCAAGGATGAAATAACCAGAGAGCCAGGAACCGAGGAAGAGCATCACGGACGCCGCCCATTGCACGCGCTGGCTGAACCGCCCGCCTCCGTAGAGCAGGATGCCGAGAAAGGACGACTCGAGAAAAAAGGCAAACAACCCCTCCATCGCCAATGTCTGGCCGATAACCCCGCCGGCGAAGTTGGAAAACTTCGCCCAATTCGTCCCGAATTGAAATTCGAGCGGGATGCCGGTGACGACGCCGAAGGCGAAGCTCAAGGCAAAGATCTTGACCCAGAATCGTGCGACTTGATTGTAGTGGTCGTCGCCGGAGAGAAGCGCCCGGCTCCTGAAGTAGACGAGTAGCAGGGCTAATCCCATCGTCAGTTGGGGGAACAGATAATGAAACGTGGCGGTGAAGGCAAACTGTAGACGGTCGAAAAGCAGCGCACTCGCCATACGGTTCACCACCCAGGCAGATTCAGACTACGCAACCGCTTCAGCACCGTTGCGTCTTGTGAGACTGCGTGACCTTACAGACTGGTACGATACAGACGACGTGACAAGAGAGGCAAGGGCTAGAGGGCCCCGGCGGCCTGGGCGCTGGTGATGAACTGGTCGATGCAGGCGTGGACGCCCTGTTCGATGAGGAGCCCGCTCCTCATCCAATCCCTCGTCTGTTGCCGGTTAGAACGGCACGTGCTGGTGAAGGGAGGCTTGTCCAGCTGCGCGACGGAGAACGCCACGGTGACCTGGAACTGCTGTTCGTCTTCGCCGACATAGTCGAGAAAGAAATGTTCGATCGTGCCCGAGACGCTCTTGGCGGCACCGGACCGGACCTCGTACCCGGCGCGTCGCAGTTCCCCGGTGAGTGCCCCTGCGAAAAACTCGCTGATGTCCTGGGACAGGTAGAGCGCTTCGACGTCCTTCGGTCCGGTTTCCAGCTCTTTCTGCTTCATGAGGCCGGTCGGATGTCCGGCGTAGGTGAAGGTGGTGACGTGCACCGGCCCGCTGCCCTTGCTCAAGGTGGACGGGCGGTAATCCAGGTACAGCACTCGGGGGCATCCGGCGAGCAGCAGTGCGGCCAGCGCGAGAGTGGTGATTGCCCAGCGATGATGAGTACCGCAGTCGCCGCGACGCGTCGTTCCGGAAATCGGCATGGGGCAGACTACGGCGGGAGGCGAAGGCTGTCAATAGTCGATGGACGGAGCTAATGAGGCGGGGCCGTAGCGCCCCGCGAACTGTCGGCGGAGACGCAAGCGATTGATTGCGTGAGGGATCGGTTGGGGAAGCCGCTTCACGGTCTCGCTGATCAGCGCGAGCTGCTTTACGTAGGTGCGGCACCCGGCGCAAGAGGCCAGATGCAGCCCGACGCGAACCCGGGTCAGGATGGGGAGCCGATCCTCCATGTAGTCGGTTGTGCGGTCCGCGATGTCCCGGCAGGCCAGGCCGCTCGCGATCCATTGTGAGGGATGGTCTTTCATCGAGACGCTCCGGTTGTGAGCTCAACCGTGCGTCTCCCGATTCCGTAAGTTCTTACAGCCAGGAAGGTCGATGCTTAGGGGAGTTCGTCCGTTGTTTTGTTTTCTTAGCCCTTGCCTCAACCTCAGCCGAGCGCCTTTTCTACCGCCGCACGCACCCGCTCCCTGGCCCGGTGCAGGCGGACATACAGGTTGGTTTCGGTAATGTTCAGCATCGCGCAGACCTCTTTGGCCTCGACGCCTTCAACGTCGCGGAGAATCAGGACGTCTTTAAGATTCGCAGGCAGGGCCTCAATGGCACGCTGCATGGCGTTCACGGCTTGCTGTGAGGCCAGCAGTTTTTCCGGTGTTTGGTCGTCCCAAGGCTGCGGAGGGAAGGCCCAGTGGCCGACCCATTCGCCCGACTGCTGAAATCGGGAGGGATCGACGGCTTCGTCGTGGTCGTCATCGAAGGACTCGAACGCGGAGAAGGTCGTATGGCGCTTTTCGCGCACGCCGCGATCCTTCGCCTTATGGATCAAGATGCCGAAGATCCAGGTGCGGAGCGACGACCGACCCTCGAAACGATCCAAGCCTTCGATCACGGCCATCCAGGTATCCTGCACCACTTCTTCCGCCACCTCGCGGTCCGCGACATGCCCCATGGCCATACGGATCAACGCGCCATGGTGTCTGGAGACCAAGTCGTTGAAGGCGCTGTCATCACCTGTTCGAAGCCGGTCGAGGAGCGCGGTGTCGTCTTTGGCCAAGCCGCCGCCCTTCGCTGGGGACGTCACCTGCGGGAATGCTCCGCGGGTTCCGATGGTGTCGTTGTACGTGGTGGCGTCTGCGTTCATGATTGGCCTCCGATCTGCAGCAACTCCGTGAGAAAGCCGGGAGTGCTCATCAAGGTGACGTGCTTCTGGGGCAGGCTGTGGAGGACGTCGAGGCCCCGTTCGTCGACATAGTCCACACTCGAGCAGTCCAAGTAGACCGTTTTTTTTTGCCGGAGGTACGAGCGGCACTCGCCGTCCAGGAGGGCTGCCCATTGGGCCATGATCTTCCCCTCCAATTTCACGAGCACATCGACTCCGCTTTCCTGAACCGTGGTGATCTTCAACATCGCCTGCGATCTCCTTGGTCATCAGTCCGATGCCGGGGTATTCAGCAACGGTGATGCCAGGTGCAACAGGCAGACAGCCGGCGCGCTTAACTGATTGATTATGTGAAGAAAGTATTGCGTATGTCGAGGACACAGCGGGTGTGACGATCGCGTGCGCTCCCAATATATTGGGAGCGTCACGAAATATTGGGAAAAGAAATTGGGAACGGGAGTGCTGAGAAGGGACTGCGTTACTGCGGGCCGAACTCGCCGTGAATGCCTTCCGGCACGGTCACGATATAGGCCGGGTCGAGGATGGATTCCCAACTATCGTCGTGGCCGCTGGAATAGCCCCAGCCGCGTACATACATCAGTAACAGCACCGGTTCGCCGCGAGTCATGCCCGTGACGCGGCCGACCACAGTCATGCGCGCCCATTTACGGTAGCGGTCCGGCAACTGCGTCTTATCGGCCGCGGCCACCCAGAAGTGGCCTGCCTCCGGTCCTTCGTTCATGGCCGGGCGATGGGGGTGATAGACCTCGTCCAACGGTCGGTTCTTTAGTCGAAGCCAGACATGCTCGCCTTCCTGTTGCTCCTTGACGAGGACGCCGCCGAGGATGACGACTTTGTTTTTGAAACGGTCAGGCTCCGCCGTCAGTTGGGTGAGCGTCACGCCGCGTTCCGCCTGCTCGATGTACTTGGACGGCAGTGGGCTGCAGGCCCAGCAGAGCGCCAGTGCCAGCAGGGCCAATCCGGATGTCCAGCAGGGTTGTCGCAGGGGAAACGGTCGTGAGTGTGTCATCGCGCGTATTGTACCGAAACGGGATTACAGTTGTCTCAACAACTCTTTGCGTTTCTGCAGATACTCTTCTTCCGTAATCCGTCCACTGTCGCGCAGGCGTTTCAGGCGATCGAGCCGTTCTTCAAGCGACGCCGTGCCTATCGGGCGACTGTCCGGTGGCGCGGCGGAGGGAAGCCTGGTCGCAGATGAGTCGCCTGCCAACAGGGGCCGATAGTCGAGGGCCAGTTCGACAGGATCAGGCCCGAGGGTTTGGCTGATGAGCCGGCCGTCCTGGATCACACGCTGGTGCGCGCCGGCCGTCATCTCAAAGGTGCGGCCGGTGGTCGGCCGCAGGGGGTCCGCGATCAGCCGTTCGCGGATACTCTCCATCGTGACGGCGAACCGATAGTTCCCCAGCACGAGGTGGAGTTGTCCCTCGCGGGCGAACCACCCGCCGGTCGTCATCTTCATAAGGCCCGCGCCCTCGCGCTCCGTCACGCCGAAAACGACTACCTCATGGGGTTGGGCCTGCGTAAAGGCCTTGCTCAGCATGCCGCTCAAGGCCGCGTTGTCCGCTGGCCCGAAGGCCGGCTGATCCGGCTCCCGTTTGGTGAAGAACAGAAAGATGCTGGTCGTCGTCTGGATCTTGATGCTGTCGAGGATGGCGCCCCATTCCTCACGGCTCAACGAGAGGGGATGCGCAAACGGATGCGACGTTGCGGTTCGGCCTGAAGGGACGTGGGTCTGCAGGCGCACGAACCGGTCGGGCTCTTCGCAGGTGCCGCAGACGATTCTGGTCGTGGGGGCGGAAGTGGAGCAGCCGACCGCAAGGCAGGCCAGGAGACTCACCGTCGCCGTGGCCGACCTGGAAAAGGCTGATCGTGTCCTATGCATAAGCGAGTGCGCCCCTCGGGTAATCCCGAGGGGCGCAGGATCGTACCGGCTTCCCGTGAGGCTTGTCTACTTGCCTGGGAACGTAAAGTCCATCTGGAGCGTCTCGCCCGCTTTGACTTCCACGTCCTTGGTCATCACGTGCGGATCGCCGTAGACCGGCCTGCCGCTCTCGGTCTTCACGATGTCGTAACCCTCGTGCCAGGCGGTCAACTTGTACTTGCCCGGAGGAATGTTGGTGATCTCATAAGCGCCCTTCGCGTCGGTGGTGGCAAAGTAAGGATGGTCGAAGCCCGCCATCCAGCCGTTCATGCTGGTATGAATTTCACATTGATACCGGAGCCCCACACCGGTGACGCGCTTGAAATGTTCGTCGGTCTCCATCTTCGGCACCGGCAGCGCGATGTTGAAGAGGGTCGCGTGATCGGCGGAGAAGCCGTGCGGGTTGTGGAGGATGCGGTCGTAGTTCTCCAGCGCGATGGTCGAGGTGCGGACGAAGGGCCAGACGTGTTCTTCGAACTTGCAGGCTTCGCTGTCGGGCCGGCTGGCGTCCTTGCCCATGTGCAGCCAATACTTTTTTTCCGGCTCCTTCCCCTGCGTGACGCCTTCCAAATACACGAGAACGAACTTGACGCCTTTCGTCGCCGCATCGACCTTCAAGGCTGGGGAGGGCGTGGTCGAACCGCATGTACTCGTGTCGGAATTGACCTTGAGCGGATCGAGCTTCGGGACGTCGCCTTTCCACGTTGCTGTGCCCTTGATGGCGCCGCCGCCCTTGACGTCGACGACTTGATAATCGGCCCAGGCCGAGGCGGTCATGCCGAGGGTGAGTGCGGCGGCGATGACCCAACCGAACCGGCAAGTGGTAGTGATGATCGTCATGGCGAGGCCTCCTTGATTACACGCTTAGAGCGCGAAGTCGAATCCGGTAAAGAACATACTGCCGATCATGTCCTGTCCGAAGTCCGCCGTGGCCCTGGTCCGGAACCAGTTGAACTCCGTGTGCCAGGCGATGTCGGTGCGGGACGAGAAGTGGAGATAGTAACGGGCCATCCAGGTGTGCGAGTCGACGTTGTTGTAGTTGCCTTGGAACGTCTTGTTGCCCTGCTGTTCGTTGCGAATGACGTCGAACCGATAGAGGAACAGCCAGTTGGGGGTATCGAAGAAGGGCAGCGCGTTCGGCGCCCAGTCCAGCTCCACGAACCCGCCGTTCCATTTGGCGGTTTGGCGTTGTGCCAGCGGATTCTGCACCATCAAGTCCTGGCTGTCTTCGGCGTGAATGAAAGCGCCGAACAGGTTCCATTGCCCGTCGAAGGTCAAGCTGCCGTCCACCGCGAAACGGCTGAACGTGCGGCCGGTGCCGGAGGTCCCATTCGTGCCGGTGGTGCCGCCGCCCGGGTTGAAGGGATTCGCCACGGTCGGGGCGTCGCCCACCCAGCCGGAGAGGCCGATGCGCTGACCGCTCACGATGCCGTAGCCGTTGAAAGACTGTGTGACGTGGCCGTAGAAGTAGCCGCCGCGCCCGCCGCCGCCCGCGCCGCTGCCGGTGCCGGTGACGTTCGAGAAGTAGTTCAAGGAGTAGCGGAAGAAGCCGTCGGTAATCGCCGTCGCCTTGATGCCGGCCAATTCAACGCCGTTCGCGCCTTGCTGCAACGATCTCAAAGAGGCGTTGTTGTAGCCGTTGCTCACGTTGGTATTCGCGGGGAAGTTGGCGGAGGTGTAAGGGGTCCCGGCGGAATAGTTGTACATGACGATCGGCGTATTGAGCTGGGTCGGGTTGCGGAATGCGCTGAACGGCAGCTCCGGTTCGTATTTCCCGACCTTCATATTCAGGATATAGCTGTCCTGCGTGGGGCCGCCCAAGAACCGTTCGAGATTCGTGAATTTGACGAAGGCCAACGGCAGGTCGCCGCCGGCTTGGGTCGTGCCGAAGTTGGCGCCGTTCAAGGCCGGGGCGAATTGAATGCCGTAGGTGATGTTCTTGGTGAGGACGCCGTAGGACAGGAGTTGCAGGGTGCGGTAGCCCAAACTTCCGGTCGTGACGTTCCCGCCGCCTTGACCGCCCCCCTCCGGTCCATAGGTTTGAGTCCGGTAGCCGACCGTGCTCCGGAGCGACACCGGCCAATAGCCCATCGTGATGCCTTCGTAGTCCGGCGCGTCGTTGTCGGAGCCGAGTTGGTAACCGTGATCCCTGAATTGATTGCCGAAGTCGTTGAGTTTCGGGAAGCCGGGCACGTGGCAGACGTTGCAGGCGAAGTTGTACTTGCGGGCGAACGCAGGAATCGCGTCGGCCTTCGGCGCCAAGAGCGACCATTCATAGCTCACAAAGGCGATGAGGCCGAGGGCGATGGCGATAAGCGTGCGTGATGGTAGATGCGGGATTCGTCGCATGTTTCGTCCTCCTTGCACGACGCGCCGGTCCCCGATGCGATCGGGTCGCGGCCTCACTTACTTGATGCTGCAGAGTGTTCGCAGGTACGCGACCACTTTCCAGGCCTGTGCTTCGGTCAAGTGGTGCGGCACTTGATCGACCATGCCGGTGCCGGGCACACCGTGATCGAGCACCCAATACAACTCACCATCCGTCCGCTTCGCCTGCCACTTGCAATCGCTGAAGTCGCGCGGCGGATGGTGCGTCAGTTTGCTGGCCGCCGGACCGTCGCCCTTCCCGTTCGGACCATGACAATGGACGCAGGATTTCGCGTCGAACAGCCGTTTGCCTTCGGCGACGACTTCCGGTGCGGCGGATCTCGTGTCTCCGAAGGGCGATTTCAACGCCTTGGCCTGTTCCATTTTGTGGTCGGGTACGCGTGATTCGGTCGGATGTTTGTGCGCGGTGCAGGAGACGAGGGCCGTCGCAGCACAGAGCGTCAGCAGCAGAGGAGAAATGCGCAATGTGAGAGGCATAGCCGACCTCCTAGGATAGGCCCAGTGGAAATGGCTAAGGGGATGCGAGAATAGTGCAACGAGAGAAAATTGGCAAGCGGAACATTTGCGGGCTGTCAGAGAACGCGTCCATTCCCACGTCCATTTGTCCTGGCAAGAGATGTGCCGGACGTGATGGGCGGAGAGTTTGGAAGGTCCGAGGCGGCGAGGTTCAAGCGGGCGGAATACAGGAGGAGGCCTGTCGTATGGGGAGAGGTACACGTGTCGCCATGTTTTGTGTCGGTGCTACTTGGTGATCGGACTGAGCGGCGCAGTGGTCAGGTCGCGCTGAAACTCCACGAGCACGAGCCGGAGCGCTTGGGTCAATCCGGCGGCAACTGCATCCGGCGTGCGATCGGTCAGCGGCACCTCTTGCCGGTAGGTCCGCCGCATGAGGACCTGGCGTTCATTCGCTCCATCGAGCAGGTGGAGTTCGATGCCGAACACGGCCTTGGGCTGTCCGGGGGACCGATAGTCTCCATAGAGTTCCGTCACGGTGCCTTCCAGCAGATGGGTCGGTTCGAGATGATTCGTCCCCATCAAGACGAACTGAAACCGTCCCGACTTGGAGAGCCACTCGTGAAATTGTTGAGTGATGAGCGAGCCAGGGGCGATGAACCATTCATCGTAGAAGTCGCTGTCATATTGAAGGTCGCCGGTGCGGTAGACCATCGCGCGGCCTGCGAAGAGCGGCGACATGCGCAGCTTGTTGATCTTCAACACCAAGGACGATGGCTCCGCCGCCGAGTCGGCGGGCGCGCCGACGTCCAGCACGAACGAGCGCTTCTCCGGATAACTCTTGTTCAAATTGAGGCAACCAGATGGGGAGACGGCGACCAGGGTGAGGCCCAGCAGCGTCATGGTGATCGGCAGGTGTCTCATCGCTTCCCTCCCGATGAACGGGGCGGCGGGTCTCCGAAGAGCACTTGCGACGGATATTTTTCGACAGCTTTGGTCAGGTACCGTAGTTCCTCCGAGACCGACCGCATGTTCTCCAGCAATTCGTCCACCGTTTCACCCTTGGAGGCCAGCAGTTGGTCGACCCGCCGCAGGCTTTTGTTGAGACGTGTCATCGTGTCGGGAAGCTGGGCCATGCCCTCGCGTACGTCTTTGGCCGTCTTGCTCAAGTCGCCGGCCGTTCGGCGAATCTCGGCCATGGCGGCAGACGCATCTTTAAGGGCCCGGGCGAGATCGGGATTGTCCAGCACCTTCCGTGCCTCCAGCATGGTCCCGCGCAATTCCGCGATCGCCTGCTTCGCTTCGGTGCCCAGATGTTCGCCCCGCACGTCCTTGACCAATTGGCTCGTGGAGGTCAGCACCTCGTCCAAATCTTTCGTCAGTTTCTCAATGTCGACCTGATCCAGTTTCTTTGCGATGGCACGCAGCTCTGTGCCGAGTTCCGTAATGGTGCTCGGGGCGGACGGAATATACGGCGTATCGGGTGTCCACGGAAACTCGATCGGCGGATACTTCTCCGGATCGAGAAAGTCGGATTCGATGTACAGCACACCGGTGATGCCCTGCGAGGCCAGGCGGAATCGGAACCCTGCGTCGGCGGCCATCTTCATCCGTTTGTCCATATCCTCCTCCAGGAATTGGCCGGTCGCGCTGGGATTAATCGACATACGGACGACGACCGTGCCGCGGAAGGGGAAAATGTTGTCGGACGAATAGGCGACGCGGTACGCCTCGCGGGCCAGCCGGATCGACTCCACTTTGCCCACCCGCACGCCACGCACGCGGACCGGCGCGCCGATCTCGAGCCCCTGGACCGATTCGTGAAAATAGGTTTCCACTTCGATGCGTTGCTGGAAGAACTTGCCGGAGCCGAGCACGATGAGGCCGACGACGGCCAGGGCTACGGCCGTGACGACGAAGAAACCGACCTTGAAGTAGTGCACCTTCTGGGTCATCCCGTCACACCGGCTTCCCGGTTGAAGAACCGCCGTACCCATTCGTTGTCGGAATGGTCGCGGAGCTCGGCTGGATCGCCTTCCGCGATGATGCCCTTCGTCTGCTTGTCCAGCATGATCACTCGGTTCGCGATCGCATAAATGCTCGGCAGCTCATGGGTCACGACGACGAACGTGATCTTCAGGTGTTGGGCCAGGCTCACGATCAGTTGGTCCAATGCGGCGGAGGTAATGGGGTCAAGCCCCGCCGAGGGTTCATCCAGAAACAGAATGTGAGGGTCCAGAGCCATCGCCCGTGCGATCGCCGCCCGTTTTCGCATGCCGCCGCTGATCTCGCTCGGCAACTGGTGGGCTGCGGATCCCAGCCCGACCAGCTCCAGCTTCATCAAGGCGATCCGGTCGATGGCTTCGTCGGGCAGATCGGTATATTCCTCCAGCGGCAGCCGCACGTTCTCCAGCAGGCTCATCGACCCGAACAACGCGCCGTGCTGGTACATCACGCCGATTTTTTTCAAAATGTCGAGGCGCCGGGCGCCTTCCGCGGTCACGATATCGTCCCCGTCGATCAGGATCGATCCATGCGCCGGCTGATACAGTCCGATCATATGCTTCATCAACGTGCTCTTCCCGCAGCCGGAGCCGCCGAGGATCACAAAGACTTCGCCGGCGTAGACGTCGAACGACAGGTCCTCCAGCAACACGTAGCCGTCGTAGGCTGCGGTGAAGTTGCGGACCTGAATGATCGGACGGTGTTCCGTGTGGTCCATGGCTCCCGTTCAAATGCCGAGATAATAGAAGACGACGGCGAAGATGCCGTCGACGACGGTGATCAAGACGAGGCCGCTCACGACCGCCCTCGTGGTGGATTCCCCGACCGCGCTCGCGCCGCTCTTCGTTTGGAGCCCCCGCAGGCACCCGATCGCCGCGACCACGATGCCGAACACCAGGGACTTCCCCAGCCCACCGATCAGATCGCCGGCGTCCACCGCCGACTTGACCTGAATGAGGTAGGTTACCAACGGAAAACCCAACGACAGCATGACAACCGCACCGCCGACCAGGCCGAGCAAGCCGGCGAAGACGGACAGGAGCGGCGTCATCGCCACTGCGGCGATCACGCGCGGGACGACCAGGAACCCCACCGGCTCCATGCCCATCGTCGTGAGGGCGTCGATCTCCTCGCTGACTTTCATCGTTCCCAACTCAGCGGCGAAAGCGGTGCCGGAGCGTCCGGCAAGAATGATTGCGGTCAAGAGCGGGCCGAGCTCGCGGACCATGGAGAGGCCGATGAGGTTGGCCACATAGATCTCCGCGCCGAACTCCCGCATCGGGATCGCGGATTGAAACGCCATAATGAGGCCCAGCAGAAAGCCTAGGAGTGCTACGATCGGCAGGGCATTCACGCCGGCCAGCTCCGCCGTGTGCAACGCGTCTTTCCATCGCACAGTGGAAGGGCGCGTGGCGGCCCGCAGCAGCGCGAGCGTCAGCTCGCCGACGAACGCAATCAAGGTGGTGAAGTCCTGCCAGAGTAGGGTAGCGCCGCGGCCGACCTGTTCGATGGAGGAGAGTGGTTCGGCCGGTGCATCGGGATTCCGACCGGCGGATTGCCCATAGAGATCGAGGAGCGCCTGGTAGGCGGGCGCGAGGGCGTGGATTTCGCATTCCGCGCGGCGGCTGTCTTGACGGCGGCGCAGTTCCAGCAGCAGCGCGACACCGGCCCCGTCGCAGTAAGTGAGATCCGAAGCGTCGATGATCAACCGGCGTGGCTTGCTCTGTTGGAGCAGATCCAGAGCCTCGCGCCAGGCTTGGCCGGTCGTCCGGCTGTCCAACGATCCGGAGATCGTGAGGGCCAGCCCGCCGCCGGGCGACGGCGCGGCGTGAAGCGCCACGCCTGGCATCGTCTCGGTCGCGCCGCTGCTCATCGGGGCCGCCTCCCCAGGGACTACAAGGTTCGAATTGTACGGGAGACTTCGCCGAGGATTCAACCGCAACGGCCCTCGTCCTCTATCTCTTTCGAGGGGTTTCAGGTAGGTTTTGCGCTCGGTTGGGAGCGCCATGCGTGCGATCATCTTCAGTTGTTGTTCGGCACTGGTATTGGGTGTTGTCGCACCGGTCGTCGCGTTCGATTGGGTGCCGACCGACGGGGAGATCCAGCGCTATCGCGAGAGCTGGAATCCACCCACCCACGGCGCCATCTACACCACGAGCGCCGACGTGGTCCGTCACGGTCAATGGTTCGTGCGAGCCTACGTGCAAGGCCAGATCGGGAGCGGTGAATTCGAGAACAATCTGTCGTCAAAAAGTACGGCGTCACCGTTCAGCCCCAATGCCGTCTCGCCGGCTGCCATCCTCTATTATGGGGTGACGCGCGACATCAGCGTCGGTGCGGGTGTGTCGGGCATCTACTGGCATTCCGACAACACCGATGCAGACGGAAGAAGAGCCGGCGCCGGCATCGGCACCACAAGCCTGATTCTCAAATACCGGCCGATCGTGCAGGATCCTGATTCCTGGCGTCCCTCCATAGCGCTCTACAGTCGACTCTCGTTGCCGACCAACCGCTGGCTCGGCACGCCGGAGATTCCCGGCGGCTTCACCCCCTTGTCCCGTGTCCCGTCGAGCCGTTTTGGCGCGATCGCCTTCACCGAAGGCGTGCTCTTTCGGAAAAACCTTGCACCGTTCCGCATCAGCGGCAACGTGTACTACTCCTACAATGCGCCTGGGTCGGGATCGGAGCCGGGCCGCACAGTGTATGGGGGCGATCTGCTCAACACGCACGTGGCCCTTGAGCATATCCTGGACGAGCAGACCGGATTCGGCTACTTGATCGAGACGACGACGCTGCACCAGCTTGGCACCAGACTGGATGGCCATCCGACGAACACGACACCCAAGACATTTTCGCTGGTGGGAATTCAGCCGGGGCTTGAATATACCTTCTCGCGGTACGAATCCGGGGCGAAACTCGTTGGGGCCATCGGTTGTATGTTCACCGTGGCGGGACAGAACGACATCCGGGCAATCTATCCGAACATCAGCGTCAAGTACTTTTTCGACCAATACTGATGGAACGCCGTTCTCTCATGATCGTCGTCGCAGTACTCATCGCCATGGCCGGATCTCCTTTGGCGGGGCGGGCCTTCGATTGGGTCCCGTCCGACGAAGAACTCGCCCGCTATCATCGGGGATGGAACCCGCGCACGCATGGCGCGAACTATTCGGAGGACGCCGATCTTGTCCCGCAAGGGCAATGGGCGGTCCGTGCCTATGTACAGGGGCAGATCGGCCACGGCAACTTCGAAAACCAATCGACGGCGCGCGGCAACGCCACGCCCTTCAGCCCCGACGCGGTTGAGCCGGATGTCATCATCAACTACGGTCTCACGAGGTACCTCAACGTCGAGCTCTCGATGTCGGCTATCTACTGGCGGTCGTCGGCGTCGGATTCTGACGGCAAGAATGCCGGCGCCGGCATCGGGACGACCGGCGGGATCGTCAAGTTTCGACCGATTGTGCAGGACCCGGATTCCTGGCGACCGAGCGTCAGTCTCTATAGCAAGCTCTCGCTTCCGACGAACCGGTGGCTCGGCACGCCGGACATTCCCGGCGGCTTCACACCGATGTCGCGCGTGCCCTCCAGCCGGTTCGGGTCCGTGGCCGTCACCGAAGGCATCCTGACCAGAAAAAATCTGCAGCCGTTCCGCGTCAGCGCCGACGTCTTCTATACCTACAACGCACCGGGAGGGGAGCATGGACGGACCGTCTACGGCGGCGACCTGGTGAGCACCAGGCTGGCGCTCGAGCACGTGCTGCACGACGACAGCGGATTCGGCTACCTGCTCGAACTGGCGACACTGAAGCAATTGCCGTCGCGGCTGGACGGGCACACCATCAACAGCACGCCCGCCACGTTTTGGCTGATGGGCGTGCAACCAGCCATCGAATATAAATTCCACGATCGGCCGAGCGGGGCACATCTGGTGGGGGCCATCGGCTGCATGTTCACGGTCGCCGGAAACAACGACGTGCGGGCCATCTATCCGAATATCAGCCTGAAATACTTCTTCGACGAGCCGTAGCGTTGGCAGAGAGACCGGTGCTGTCGCGAGGGGGTGCGGGAGAGCCTACCTGTCAGTCCAGTAGCGCGGCGAGAGCGGCATAGTCCATCGTGGCTTTGACCCGGTCGAGCCAGGCCTTACGCGCGGTCTGTTCCGGTCGGTAACGGATGTCTTTGTCAGTCAACGTCACGATCAAGACGGCAATCACCTGTATCTTGTCAGGTTGGTTGGGATCGGGAAACATCGGATCGATCTTGAACGTGAAGGCCTGGTCTGCCTGTCCCGGCTTCAGATTGGTCAGCTCAAATTCGCCGCGCAAGGCCTCGCCTTTGAGGGCGGCACGCTCCGTATGGTCTTTGCGAATCTGCTTGGCTTCGCGTACGAGGTCGGTGGCCTCCGCCCGTAACCGCTCGGCCTCGGCCTTGTTCCCGTTTTTGACCGCGGCCTGTGCGTCCCGTTCCAGTGCGCGGGACCGGCTCTGCGCCTCCTCAACCCGTCGCTTGTCGTCTGCACCCAGCTCCTGCAGTTTGGCGATCTGCGCATCGAGCGCCTTGCGGCCGGAGCCGTTCCCATCGGCCCAGAAGGCCGGCATGGCCAGTTGCTCGGCGGTGAAGGATGCACGATAGGCCCGGTAGTCGCTGAGCAGTTTGGCGAGGTGTGCGTCCCGTGCCCCGTCCTTCGCCTGATCCGTCTCGACGTCCTTCGCCAATTGCTTCATGGAATGGACATATTTCTCTGCGCCGGCGGGATCAGTCTTTCTCAGCATCGCTGCGGTTTGGTCCACAGTAGCCTGGTCCGGCACTTTGTTGCGTGCCGTTTTCACGTCCTGCCACTCCGTCACCGCCTTCTCGCGCGCGGCGCCGATCCGGTCCAACTGGTCCCCAAGCGTCTGCGGAATCCATGGCACTCGGCCATTCTTCGTGAGGAGAACCCATCCGCCATATTCCGGATACCCAGCCACCGTGCCGGTCCGTTCGAACCTGCCCAACGTATCCAGGAACATTTGTGTGTGCACGTAGTTGAAGAACACCGCAACCTCGCCGTTCGATCCGGCCACACGCTCTGCTTGAGGGATGATTCCGCATTGCCCCTCCCACAGCCTGATGCCAACAGACGTCTCTTTCGGATACGCGCGCACGAAGAGACGAGAGTTCCAAAGTTCGAGAGGGCCGGCCGACATCGTCGTCCGCATGCGAACGGGAACCGGCGGGCTCATGTATTCGCTTGAGCGCTTCACCATGGCTTCGGCAGCTTCCATGACCTTGAGGTGCCGCGTCCACCGCTTGTCGGTGGCGGTGTCTTCGTATTGGCGTGGAGCCCAGCATCGGACTTGGGCGGTTGCAACGGGGAGGTCGGTCAGGAGAAAAAGGCCGAGGAAGCTCACGCAGGAGACGACGCTGGCATGGATTCGCTGGTACATGGAGTGTCGTGACGTCAGCTCGGCCGGCTGATGCCGAGCTTCTTCATGCGGGCTTCGAGCGTCGTGGGTTTCAAACCAAGAATGGCCGCCGCGCCCTTGTCGCCGCTGACGCGCCAGTTGGTTTGTTCCAAGATGTCGACGATATGCTGGCGTTCCATTTCTTCGAGCGTGAGCGCCTTCCCATTGCCGGCTTTACTGCTCGAGGGTGTGAGCCATTCGATCGGCTCAAGTTCAGATCCTTCACTCAAGATCACCGCGCGCTCGATGACATGCTCCAGTTCGCGGATATTACCGGGCCACTGGTAGCGGGTCAACGCGGACATCATCCGCTCAGGAATTTTCTCGATCTTCTTGCCGAGATTGGCGGCGAACTTCCGCACGAAGTATTGGACGAGGAGAGGGATATCTCCCTCGCGCTCGCGCAGGGGCGGCAAGTGAATGGGAAACATGTTCAGGCGATAGTAGAGGTCGGGCCGATATTGCCCGCTCTTCGAGAGCTGTTCGAGGTCTCGGTTTGTGGCGGCGATCACGCGCACGTTCACCTTGAAGGTCTGTGTTCCACCGACCCGTTCGAATTCACCTTCCTGCAACACACGCAGGAGCTTTGATTGCAAATCGAGCGGCAACTCACCGATCTCGTCGAGAAAGATGGTCCCCTTGTCCGCCACTTCAAAGCGGCCCATCTTCTTCGTGAGTGCGCCGGTAAAGGCGCCTTTCTCGTGGCCAAAGAGTTCGCTTTCGATCAAGCCGGCTGGTATGGCTGCGCAATTGACCTTCACCAAGGCCCGATCTTTGCGCGGACTCAGGTTGTGGATCGCGCGCGCGATCAATTCTTTCCCGGTGCCGGTTTCGCCGGTAATGAGCACGGTCGAATCAGTCGGCGCGACACGCTCGATGCTCTTGAGGACCTTCTTCAATGAGGAGGACGATCCGATCAGCTCTTCGAAGTTGTGCGTCCCCTTGATTTCTTCTTGCAGATAGACCGCCTGCGCCTCGAGCCGTGCCTTCTCCTGCTCCATCAACACCTGTTCGGTGATATCGACGAACATGGTGCGGGTATAGGTGCCGCTGGGGTCGGGGCGGGACCACCAACGGATCCATAAGGGTTTGCCGTTGTCCTTTCGGCGCAGTTCAAGGACAACCCCGCTGGTGTCGATGCCCTTGCCGATCGAGTCGAATGCGTCCTTCAGCCGCCGCTGTGCGTCCGGGGTATTGGGAATGAACGAAAACCCATACGTGCCGTCCACTTGATCCGACGTGATACCCAGCGTCTTCAACGCGGTCTTGTTCGCGCGAATGAACTTGGAATCCAGCCCTTCGTTCACATAGGCGATCGGCGCTTCATCGAACAGGTCCTGTAACCGCCCTTCGTTCTCTTTGATCTGCGCCTCCATCTGGAGCCGTTCGATTTCCCCTGCGGCTCGCGAGGCGAAGATTTCAAGTACCCATGAGACCAGGTGTTCGTCCGTCATCGGATGGGAATCCATGACGGCGAGGTGTCCCAGGACCGCGCCGGTGGAATTCACGATCGGCACGCCGCAATAACTTTCCACGCCGATATCCTGAATCAATTGCACATGGGGATACAGTTCGCGCAGCTTGCTGGGGTGGTGCACGCATTCGCATTTGAGCACGGTCTCGCAGGGTCCGCCGGTCGGTACGTCGAATGCCGGGAGCAGCTGGCCCTTGCCCCAACCGGCCTTCGATTGAAACTTGGAGCCGTCAGGTTTGAGCTCGGAAATGTAGGCGTAGTCGACATTCAAGGCGGTGGCGAGATTCTTGACCAAGGAGCGGAAGAACTCGACGCCGACTTCACGCGCGGTGCCTTCGGCGATGATCCGGAGCGTCGCCTCGCGATCTCGGAGGGAGGATTCAATCACCTGGCGATAGATTTCCACGCCGGCGCGTTCACCGAACAGTTTGAACACTTCGATCTCGTCGGCCGTCAGGAGCATCGGTTTCACGTCCATGGCGACGAGATGGCCCAAAACCTGACCTTTCGGGTCTTTGAGCGGCACGGCCAGATAACTGGTTACGCCCAGCTTTACGAGATCCTGATCGTTCGGGAACAGCTGTTGGACCCCTTGGGCGTAGTGGCACGTCTCTCCCTTGATCACCTTCGTGCAGGGTGTGCCTTCGAGATTGTATTCCACCTGATCGAGGTAGTCGTCACCCTTCCAGAAGGCCAGCGTGCGGATGCGGGATTCCGGCATGAGATAGCCCACGAAGGCGTACCGGATACCCAGGGCGCCCGCGAGGTGCCGCACCAATTCTCGGAGAAATTCTGCTCCAGTGGAGGCGACGGTGCCTTCCACGAGCGAGCGGAGAAATTCGTCGGCCTTGTAGCGGGCTTCAAGCCGTTTGGGATCGTCGATGCCGATCACACGTTCCGTCATCTCGGCTCGCCCATCAGATGAGATGCGAGGGAAGCGGGGTTCGAGGGCAAAAGGGTATCACTGGAACGTAAAGGGCTGCAACTCGGTGAAAGCAGGGGGGAATCAAGGTGCTCGTACTATTCAGGCATGGCGGCCCCGCATCCAGCGCAGCGAATTTGCAGGGGAATGTCTGTTCGACTGGCGGGAATGGCGACCGGAGCCGGGACCGGTCCGAGCAGGAGCCGAGCGAGGGCGCTGGTCCGGTATTTCGTCAACATCTTGGGCATGGCGAGGAACAACGCGACCATGACCACGCCTCCGGCGATCAGCGGCCATTGGGCGCTGATGACGCTGCTGCCCAGGTAGGTAAAAGCGAACGTCGGCGGGGCCGTGCCGAACAATGTCGCCAGTGCGAACGTCTTCAGCGAGATGTTCGTGAGGCCGGCGCCATAGCTCACGATGTCGAACGAAAAGACGGGGATGAACCGCGCGACAAACATGGCGCCCATGAGTTGGTGATCGGTGCACATCTGGCAAAACGTATGCTCGGTCTTCAGCAGGCGGGAGAGTGCTTCGCGTCCCAGTGCCCGGGCGATGAGAAAGCAGATGATCGCGCCGATCTCCGCTCCAATAATGGCGTAGAGCGCGCCGTAAAACGGGCCGAATGCGGCGCCGGCCGCGAGGTCCAACGGCAAGCTGGGTATCGGTGGAATGATCACGGCCCCGACCATACTCACGATCAGGAGCAACGGCGCTAGTGGACCGGCATCGTTCAGCCGTTGCGCTAAAGCACTCGGCGTGAGATAGCGTTCATAGTCGATCGAAGAGAAGCCCCACCAACCGGCAGCGATCGCCACTATTCCAAGGCCCAGTTTGATCCACATCGACATGCGTGCGGTCTCCGTAATAACGAGAGAGATGGCGCCTATGGTGTGACTAACTGAATGGTATGTCCATCAGGATCACGGACCAGTAGGCCCTTCTTGAATCCCAGGATGCCGTCCGGCAGTGAAACGACTCCGGCCGACAACATCCGCGAGCCACCCGTGAGGCGTGAATCGGCCGCGTCGGCATCCGGCACCACCAACGTCGTCTGCCAATGCTGGCGTATTACTCGGCCACTTTGGCTGACGCTTTGACCGACGGCCAGTTCTTGTCCGCTTTGGCGATATAGCTGGGGATGTCTTCTTGCCAGAGCGTACGGACGCTGAGACTGTAGTTGAGGTAGAGTTTCCCATCAACAATAGTGAAGGCCTCCGGCGCTGTCGTGGCTTTGTAGCCCTTCGCCATTCCATAGGCGCAGAAGCCGCCATATTGAGGAGCATAGCGCTCGGGTTGCGCCGCAAAGGTATCTCGGTTCGCCGCGGAAGCGAACTGAAAAACCGAGCCTCGGTATTCGATGGTATAGGCAGCCGAACCTTGGACGGGCTTCTTCTCTGTGAAGTAGGCCACGGGATCATACCCGCGGATCGCCGCGCCATCTTTTGTAAAGACTTCTCCGGCCGTTGCCACTCCAACCAAACAGAGTAAGGTCAGGATGATCAACGAGAAATACAACGCGACGTCGCTCAAACGCAGGTGCATCATGGCGCAGCCTTTCTCCCGTTATCGTTCAACGATTTGCACGGCATGCCCGTCCGAGTCCCGCACCACGAATCCTTTCTTGAACCCTAACTGGCTATTAGGAAACGTGGCAATTCTCGATGATACGAAGGTTGAGTACGGTCGAAGCTCCGCCGCCGCCGTTTCGGCATCCGGCACCACCAACGTCGTCTGCCAATGCCAGAGATCGGTCGGGTGTGAATCGGCAGGGAAGGGCCGGCCGGCGGTCGGCAGTTCATATTCGAGGAATTCCAGTCCAGGTGGACCCATCTTCGGGGCCAGGCCGGTTACGCGTGTCCGGGCGCCAGGCAGACTGTCGAGATACTGTTGGGTCGTTCCCATGTTGAGCGTGCCTCCGGCGATCGTCATGCCCAGCAGGTCGCGATAGAACTTGGCGCTGCTCTCCGTACTCCGCACGGTCATGGCCGTATGGTCGATACCCATGAATAGGTCTGAGCCAGGCCGTTTCCACACGGGGTTGCCCTTGTCCGGCGGGAACCAGAGCAGTTCGAGGTTGTGGCCGTCCGGATCGCGAAACTTGATGGCCTTGATGCCGGCGGCGGCTTGATTCGACATCGGAATTGTCTGAGGGCGCGAGGAAATCTGCTTGACGTGATGCTTCCGCAACTGTGCCCAGGCTGCCTCCATGTCGCGTACGACGATCGCGAAATGCTGGAACCAGAGATCGTGACTATAGGAAGGGACAGGGATCGGTCGCGCATCCGGCGGCGAAATAAACTGCGTCAGTTCGATCTGCTGCTCGCCCAGCTGCATTCGAACGATCCGCGCCCGCACACCGAAGACGCCGTAGAGTTGGTCGTACTCCGGTCCGTCTACTTCCACGTCGCTGACTGGCTTGAACGTCAGGACGTCACGGTAGAAGGCGACCGAGCGATCTATATCGGACACAGTGAAGCCGACGGACGCGACGGATTGAACGACAGTGCCAGCCCAAGCTGGTGTGAGGATGAAGAAGATCGCGAGTGTGATGAAGCCGATGGTCTGCCTCATCGCATTCTCTCTACGAGGTGGTCTCCCACGCGGAGCGCGTTGGCGATGATCGTCAGCGAAGGATTCACGGCTGAGCTGGAGACGAAGAAGCTCGCATCGACGACGTAGAGATTGTCCAGATCGTGTGCCTTGCAATTCACGTCGAGCACGCTGGTCTTGGGGTCGCGGCCGAACCGGACGGTCCCGCACTGGTGCGCCGTCCCGGCGATGGGGATTTTCTTGCCGAGATAGAGATGGGTCGGTAGCAGATGGTCTTCGCAGCCGAGATGATTGAGCATGCTCTTGAGCGTGGTTGCCAGCCGCTTGTGGGCTTCCAGGTTGTTTTCGGTATAGGCCAGTGTGATGTTGCCGTCCTTGCCGACGAGCACGCGGTTGTTCGGATCGGGCAAGTCTTCCGAGGTCATCCAGAAGTCGAGCGAATGTTTGGCGACGACATCGAGCGCCAGCCCCGGCGCAAAGGGCGGCGCGCCGAGCCGCAGCATCTCCATGTCCTGCTTGCCGATCATCGAGATGTGGCCCATCGGAAATTCCCAGTCAGCTGAGGCGTAGTAAAAGTCGTTCAGGCCGATCGTCTTCTGAAACACCGTCGGGTTCGGCCGCTTGGAGATGGCGAGCATGGCCGAATTGTTGTGGCACATGTAGTGGCGGCCCACCATGTCGGACGAATTGGCGAGCCCGTTCGGATGTTTGTCGTTGGCCGACTTCAGCAACAGCGCGGCTGAATTGATGGCGCCACATGAGACCACGACGATATGAGCCTTATACGTTTCCATTTGCCCGTGACGTTCGACGATCACCTCGGTCACTTCTCTTCCTGACGCACTTGTCCCGAGCTTTCTCACGAGCGCATTCGTGAGCATGGTCACATTCGGATACTCCAACGCCGGATCGACGCAGACGACTTGCGAATCGGCTTTGGCGTTGACGAGGCAGGGGAAGCCGTCACAGGTATTGCAACGGATGCAGGCGCCTTTCTCCGGTTGCTGCTCGTTCAGCATCACGCCGACGGGCAGGTGAAAGGGCCTGTGGCCGCACTTCAGCCAGTCGTCGTGCAGTTCTTGAATGCGCGGCTCGTGTGAGAGGGCCGGATACTTGTAGGGCGCGCTGGCCTTCGGCTCGGTCGGATCTTCGCCGCGGTTACCATGCACGTGATACAGATGCTCGGCCTGCGTGTAGTAGGGTTCGAGGTCGTCGTAGGCAATCGGCCATTCGGGCGAGATGCCGCCGTGGTGTTTCACCTCGCCGAAGTCCTGCTCACGCATCCGCAGCAGCGCCGCGCCGTAGACCTTTGAGTTCCCGCCGACGTTGTAATGGATGCCGGGGTGAAACGTCCCACCATCCTTGTCGTACCAAGTTTCTTTGGCCTTGTAGCGGTTTTCGATGAAGACGGTTTTGGAACTCCAATTGTCCTTCTCTCGCGGGAGGTAGCCGCCACGTTCCAAGAGGAGGATTTTCTTCCCAGATGGCGCGAGCTTGTAGGCAAGGGTGCCGCCGCCGGGGCCGGTGCCAATAATGATGATGTCGTAATGGGTGGAGTGGGGCATGGGGAGTAGTCGGAGAAATGGGAGGAGTCTTACAGAGGAGGGGCTAGCAGAGACAGGGCCCTACCTGTTCCGGCGCTACGGATCGACCGCACTAAGCCTCCAGCTGCTCGGCTGCGAAACTCGGTCCGTTGTCACTCTGGTCAACGGACCTTCGGACAGTCCTCGCCGTCTCGCCTTCGGCGGACCACACCTGTTCGGCAAGTGCGGTTCCCGATCCTCCGCGCATGTCGCAGGTAAAGCCTCTGTCTCTCCCATTACTGAGGGGGGAGAAGTAGCAGCAAGCTCGGTGGGAGCATTAGACTTTCCAGTGTATGTCTAAGAATGAAGTTTGGGGATCGACTGATCTGCCTTGCAAAAAGTACAATGCTGTCGTTTCCGGGTGCGCAGCAATACTGCCATCCGTGTTTGCCGCTGCTCTTAATAACGAGAAACCTTGAGAACAAGAACCTATACGGTCTCTCTCGCTCGCTGGTTACCTGCCCATGACCCAATTGCTATTGCTGTAGCAAAACTATGTGTTCTGCGCGAAGACTATTTTTTGGAACTGCAAGGCTTGATTATCCCAGGGGCAGATCATTTTGAAGGAAAATTCTCAGGGGGTGGGATCTCAAGACTTGACGAAAACTCAGCGACATGGCGTAGGCTCTACTTTTTCAGAAATTCGATGCGAACTTTAAACGAAATCAGAAATCTGGTCGAGCGTATGCACCTGCACAAGCCAGATAAGGACGCGCTTTCGGAGGAGCCCGAACACATAGTTGAAGGCTTCAAAGAATTGCGACGGCAGTTGGCTCACCCATATGAACTAGTTAAGGATTTAAGGGATAGTGTTGGAGGGCATGTCCTGCGCTCCGATATTGCCAAAGTCCTCAGCGAAATTAATCCGGACATCACGGGATTCTTTCAAGATGGACAGATTCGAGGCAAGACTCGGTATAAATTTTCTAGTGAACTTGTCCTTTCGATCATGCTTGATAAGGTGGAGCCTGCGCATGAAGAGGAGAAGCTTGAAGCCTTGGTGGGAACAACTGCCAAGCTAATTGCAATAATTGGGACAATGGATCAAATAATCCGCGCGTACATCATTGATCGAAAACTCCTCGCCATTACCTAAGATGGCAGGAGCAGAAGATGCTGTCAGATCCCGTTTGCGGTGCGCGGCGGCCATTGTTGAGCTGACCCATCTTGGAATTCATCGGCGAAATTCTGTTTGAAGCCCTCGTGGCCTTGTGGCAGGTCCTTGGCGAAGTCTTTCTTCAGACCATCGGAGAGATGATCGCTGAACTTGTTGGGCATGGAATGCGCGAGACATTCCGACGACCCAAACCTCTGGTGCCTTGGCTCGCTGCGATTGGGTATTTTGTTTGGGGTGCAATTGCTGGAGGGCTCAGCCTGTGGTTGTTTCGAGGCCACTTTATTTCAGCACAGTGGCTTCGAATTGAGGACATTAAACGGGGACATTCTCCGTTTCGCGGCGCGTGGTCGTCATTGTTGAACTGACCCGTCTTGGAATTCATCGGCGAAATTCTGTTTGAAGCTTTGGTGGCCTTATGGCAGGTCCTTGGCGAAGTCTTCCTTCAGACCATCGGGGAAATGATAGTCGAAGTAGTCGGCCACGGAATGCGCGAGACATTCCGGCGCCCCAAGCCTCTTGTGCCTTGGCTCGCCGCCATTGGCTATTTCATCTGGGGTGCGATTGGGGGAGGACTCAGCCTGTGGTTGTTTCGAGGCCATTTTATTTCAGCACAGTGGCTTCGAATTGCGAATCTCGTTGCGACGCCTATCCTCGCTGGGTTCATCATGGCGAAAGTTGGTGCATGGCGGCAGCGCCGAGAACAAGAGCCGATTCGCCTGGATTCATTTTCTTATGGCTATTGCTTCGCGCTTGGGATGGCGCTGGTCCGCTTCATCTGGGCAAAGTAATCGGCCTTCGTGTTGCGGCGCGCGGCGGATTGCCTCCTCAATTACCATCATTTCCTAACTGTGCAGTTGACACAGTGCCCTCCAGAAAGTAGCCTGTCCTCACCCCTTGGACACAATTATTTAAGCAAACACTACTGCTAAGCCATTTTCATGACGAACGTCGCCTTTATCACTCTCGTCATTCTTGTTATGGCTTTCCCTGGCTATGTACTTCGAGCCAGCTACTACGCCGGGACGTTCACTCGTAACGTGCTTCCCAAGAGTTGGACGGACGATGTCGCCAGGGCCGTACTTTATTCACTACCACTGCACATTATGGCGGTGACTGTCTTTGAAATGCTGCAGCACCAAGGGATCATCCGTACGACCTTGACCTTTGAGATGGCTTATCGAGTGCTTGTCGGCCAGTACGACGACAAACTTGCCGAGATCACGCGAACTCTGTATACGAACAAGCTCTATTTGGCTGCATATTACACATCTGTGCTATCAGCGGCGTTTGGTCTCGGGCATCTCTTCAGAGTAATCGTATGGCAATTCAAGCTAGACGTGAAGTGGCCCTGGCTTCTTCGGTATCGGAATGAATGGCTGTATACGCTGATGGGGCGAGACGTGCCAGTTCCAGCGGAATACCCCCAGGCCAATATTTACGCCCGCGTTGAGGCACTAACTAAACTTCCTACTGAACAAGAGGGGAAGACGAGACTTTATCGAGGAATCGTTGAAGGGTTTACGACTGAAGAGACAGGAGCTTTGCGGGATATTCTAGTGACGAACGCGGAGCGCGGAGCTTTTGTGCAAGAAGGGCTGCTTGGGAATAAGACGGTATTTGTGTGGAAACCAGTCAGCCCTGGGGACTTAATGGTCTTGAAGTACTCAGAATTGCAAAACTTGAATGTCACTTATCTGCTTGATTTACCTGACTCTGGGTCTCCTCTGTCTTCTTCTGAAACAGAGGGAAAGGCGGGGACACAATCTTCCCCGTCCGCGTGATTTCCACGACCTTACGCTCATTCTTCTTGATGTCGGCGAGACCCTTCTCAATCTCCTGCATGAGAGCACTGTACATTCCCATTGGGTCCCTCCTTTCGACTGCTCATCCTGACAGACTGTACTATACCAGATTCATACAACTTATGGGGGTACTAAAATCTTATCTAAATATGCCCTGTCGGCCCTCGTTCCCCAGCGCGCGGCGGCTTGGAAGGGTTGTGTCCATGAGCAGTTTACCTAGAATCCCAACCTTTAAGAAATTTGTCAGTGTCGCTATTCTCATCAGCCTCACGAGCTGCGTGCTTCAGTTTGAATTCGCACTCTATAACCACAGCGGCAGAAGAAACGGTGCAGAAGAAACGGTGTCAGGAACCGTTTCGCGGCGCGCGGCGGTTCGTCTGGGCGAAGGTCGTAGCCTGGCACCCTCGATAAGAATTTATCGGCCTAGCTCTTGAATTCGACTCTCTTCCCTTGGTCGCAGCCTGTCGGGCGGTCGCCTCATGCTTTTCTCCAATGGATCGTGATGCTGTCGCCGTCTATATTGGATAGGACGGCCATATGGCAGATCAGCAACTGACAGGCGCCAGGTGAGTCACGGCGTTCGATGTTTATGTCAGCCCATCGCGAAACTTAGGTCGATCCCCGTGGGTCCCATCGCAGAAGGGCTTATTCTTCGACCTCCCACAACGACACAAGGTCATCCGGTTGCGCGATTCATAGGTAAAGCCATCCGCGCTGATCAGCGGAATGCCTCCCCGGACCCATAAGGGTCCGCTGCATCCCCAGAGCGGGTCTTCGACTAGACCGATCGACTCCGGCAACGTGGGCTCTAGAGCCTGTCCTGTGGCTTTGTCGATCGCGATCAATCGGCCCGCCGGGCAGTCCTGCACTTGCCGGATGAACTGCGCCCGCACCTCGGGATCATCGGTGTGTTTCACTTGATTCCACACGCGGCCGTGCGGATCGCAGAATCGTCCTGAGGCGCACAACTCCTTGGCATCGGCCAGCAGCATAGTGGGGCCATCGAGCCGTTCCGCCTGCTCCATGATCGGAGCCCGGCTGGCGGTCTCCGTGCCGTCGAACCCGATCGTGGCATGTGTACCGTCGCAGAAGGGTTTATTCTTCGATTCGCCACATCGGCAGAGTGCGTATTGTGCTGGAGTGGGAATGGACCTCCCCTCGACCCATTCGGTCGACTCGCCATCATCGTTCGGTTTGATCGTCTGCAAGGCAAGCGGGATCGGCTCGGAGACCAGATAGGGTCCGTTCTTCACGATGGTGATAGTCCTGCGGTCTGACATAGGAGGCTCCTTTCCGTTGGTCAATCTTTGGCATTCCCCCGATCTCTTTCAGCCCATGGTTTGCATCGTGTCTCCTTCCGGACTCCACCCGCCACCTAAGGCTTTATAGAGCTGGACGATGGAGACTAAGTGCAGCCGATGGGTGACGGTAAAGGACAATTCCGCCTCGAACAGATTGCGTTGCGCGATGAGGACATCCAGGTAGTTGGCGAGCCCGCCTTTGTAACGCAGGTTTGCCAGCCGCAGCGCCGTCCGAAGCGCGTTGACTTGTTGCGCCTGGGCATCTCGTTGTTCACGCGCTCTGTCAAGCAGTTGGCATTCTCCCGGTTGACTGCGGTATCTAACCATGGCAGTTTCATTTGTAAAGTAGGGCTATTTTGACACCTAGTTTCCCGGAGGGAACCATGGCCAAATCGACGAAACAGCAGTGTTCCATCAATATGGATCGGAAGTGGTGTTCGATTCACAAGACCGCCGACATCCTTGATGGGAAGTGGACCATCCTGGTCTTTCGGGATCTGCTTCGAGGGTCGGTGCGCTTCAATCAGCTCAAGAAGTCGGTGGGCTCGATCAGCCCGAAAACCCTCAGCGCGCGACTCCAGTTCCTTGAGAAGGCCGGCGTGATTACCCGAACCGTGTATCCGGACGTTCCGCCGCGCGTGGAATACACGCTAACCTCAAAGGGACAGGCATTGGCGCCGATCCTTGAGGCGATGGATGCCTACGGAGACAAATGGCTCAAATGAGTCGCCTCAATACGAAGAGGGGAAAATGAGGCTAGAATCGATCGCAGTCCAATCCTGCACATGCCACCAGGTTTCAAATGAATAGAGGGGTGTCACATGCCTGAGAGCCAATGGACGGATGTCGG
>FRDC01003193.1_pt1 | contig 49543 bp, 61 predicted proteins | sample 1106171 | NCBI WGS metagenome assembly FRDC01 (sample SAMEA3930566, study PRJEB13176) | freshwater metagenome | biome: Drinking water system; feature: drinking water; material: water | place: Singapore | collected 2014-12-20 | reverse complement strand
GGCCGGATGGCAGCACATTTTGAGCAACCCGCCCGACTACTCGAAGTTGCCTCCGAAAATTGTGTTCAGGAGCCTCATCGCATGGCAGCAGAAGTTCCGCCGGGTCCACTGGTGGCCCGTCGAGGGCCGCAGGCTGGCCGAAGTGACGACACTTCGAGTCATGGAGTATTTCTGGCGGTCCCGCCAGTTTCCGGGGGCGAGGGCGAAGGCACCGACTCCGAACCTGAAACCGCCGGCGGACTGAACCCGCCGGACAGCGAGAGCGGGCGAACGTGCATCGGGTGCCACAAGTGGCAGCCGTCCAACCTGCTGATTCCGGCGTATCGCTGTCAGTTCGGCGTGCGCCCGTACTGCCTGTCGTGTCACGCGGTGTCGCGTTGGGCGGCACGCCAAACCGTCGAGGGGCGTGCGGCGGTTCTCTTCGGAAACGCCAAACACAGGGCGAAATTCAAGAACATCGCCATCGACATCGACATCGAATGGATCGTCGGTCGGTTCCGCGAACAAAAAAATCGGTGCCTGCTGTCGGGGGTGAAGTTCAATTTCGATGCCCCGTACCACAAGCGCGGAGAGGCGGTGACGCGCCCGAATCCGTATTCGCCTTCACTCGACCAGATCGTGTCGGGGAACGGGTACACGCGCTCGAACACCCGACTCGTCTGCGCCGCGATGAACTCGTTCATCGGGTCCACCGGTCTGGAACCGGTACTGCAAATCGCCGAAGGGCTGTTGCGCAAGAGCGGCTACAAAGTGGTCGCGCCGGCGCGCCCGGTGGCGGCGTGACCGCACTACCCGATCACCTCACCGCCAATCGGGAACGAGCGTTCCTGCTGCGCCGCTGGGCCAACTCGGTGGCCGGGCTGTACGGTGAGGCGGTGTGGTTGTGCGGCAGTGCCTTGCGTGCGGACAACCCCGACCCGCGAGACTGGGACGTGCGACTCAGAATGCCGCACGACGCATTCGAGGCCCGGTACGGGAACCCCGAAGCGTGGGAGGCGGAAGGCGCAACCGGAGACTGGACCGGGGTGCGGTGGCGGTGGCCGGCCGAAAACGTCAAACAGACCCGCCGCGCGTGGCGGCACGTTCGCCTCAACGTCGATTTTCAGGTGTACCCGGCTGCCTACTGGGATCGCGTGTACGGCACCTTGCCGCGAGCGCGACTGGACACCGCTCCGCCATCGGCGGCGGCGTCAAGCGGGCAGTTCGTAGTCGGTTTACGGGTGGGCATGGCCCACCTGTCGCGGGCCGCACCAGACGCCCCGGTCGAAGCGGGTCTCGGCATCATGTACATCGGCGACGAGCGGGCGGCACCGAACCGAGTGGGGCCGCAAGTGGTGTGCGCTCTGAACGAATTGGGCTGGTCGTGGTGCGGGACCGTCCAGAGGTGGGTGGCCGAAACGCATTGACAAACTACGGGCGGAGAACAACGTGGCAAAGATGTCCAACTGTGTGCGCGCGATGGAACTCATTGGGGCTTACGACAAGAACGGAGAGTACAGCGTCGGTCACGACGTGGTGTACGCCGGCGGTCCGAAATCGAATCCCGACAACATGACGCCGGAAGATCGCGGGCACATGAAGCGACTCGGATGGGCGTGGGACGACACCGAAGAGTGTTGGTACAGGTTCGTGTAGACGGTCACGATAGCGTGTCGTCTGCGTCAGTCTGACAACTCGGTGTCAATCCCAGTTGGCGGCGTGCGCACGCCGGTGAGAATTGCGCGAACCCGATCACGGTTGGCTGTTCGCCTCGGAGCGGGTACTATGCCCCCCCCGTCGGGAAGGCGGGGAAAACTCCGAACGAATCCGAACGCGGCAACCGGAACGCAGTCAGAACGCAGGTGGTATAAAAAAACCACTCGCCGGGGTAAAAAAACGTTGACGGCAGAGCAATAGTGTGTAGGATGGATCAAGTTGATCCAGCCCGGTAGCGGCACCTTCCCAATCGCCGCTTCTTGGCTCTAGCCGCCACGACCCCAACTGCCGCACGCGGCTCCGGTTCCCATCGCTGGTGCAGAAGCGCCATCGTGAAGGAACGTTCGGAGCCGGTGTGACAGTCTGCGGGTTCACCGGTTGCTTGTTAGCAGCCGTGACCAAGCGATTTGACTGTCTCCCCGGAGCGTCCGGGCGAGTAAGAGTCCCATCGCGTCGGTCTGTTGGTTCCGCTAGAGCGAGAACTTTGTTATGTTTGCTCCGCTTGTTTCCGACGGTTGCGCCGTCTCGCACACCGCTCGCGCTACGCAGACCGTTCTCACGCGAAGCCTCACGCACGGAACCAATCACCGGCCAGCGACCCGCCAGCGTCACGCGGCGGTTCCGTTGGCCGGTTGCGTTGTTGCACCGTTTGCACCACTCGCCACGGCCCGTTTTACGGGGTCGTCGGCCAGAGTTCGTTCGGGCTGACCTTCCCAGTTTGAATTTTGTCGGCAATCAACTCAAGCGTGAGTGCATGAGTTGACCAGTCGCCGGCGGCACATTTGTGCCGCCGTAGGGTGCCGCTCGCACCGTCGGTCGTGAATCTTCACGTCCGACGCCGGCGGCGTGCGTTCTCGGTTCGACCAGAGGGAGGATGCGGGCGTGGCTGACGTGCGCGAATGGAAGGACGCGGAACTCTCCGTACTTGCGAAACTGGACATCGCAGCGGTTTACCGCGATCTCGGTGTCATATTCACCCGTGACACCCCGACGGGCAAGGGGTGGCTCGCGTGTCACGCCGTTGGCCGGGCCGACGGGACCGCGAGCGCGGCCGTCAATGTGGGCGAAACGCCCATGCGAGGGCGCTACCGGGACATGGGCGGCGACGGTCTCTCTCTCAACCTGTGGGAGTTCGCGGCCCGGTTCGGCAAGTTCCCAGACTGGCGCGCCGCCCGCAAGCACTACGCGGACAAGGTGCAAGCGAGCCTGCCGGCCGGCGGCGAACCGAAGCGCCCGGAAGACGGGATCGAATTCATACTGAACGCCGCGTCCGATCTGATTTTGCAAGGGTGGGTCGATGTCAAAGGCGGCTTCGACCTCCAAACAATCAAAGACAACGGCGCACTCTACGGCCGCTACCCCAAGAAGGCGAAGGCGGAACTGGGGCAGTACGTCGTGTGCTTCCCGGCCTACAACCCGCCGGATTTGACCGACGGAACACCGTCGGCTTGGGTGGTCGCCAACACGACCGGCGAATCGGTCGTACTCTACCGGGGCAAAGGGAAGGAGCCGACCAAGAGCAAAACGCTCTCGGTCGGCGGGTCGGTCGGCGGACTCTTGGGGGCGGCCGGGTTGCGGGCACTGCTGGCGGAACGCGAGGGGAGCGGGCCGCCGGTCGAGGTCGTGTGGAAAGTCGAAGGTCTGACGGACCTGTTGACGCTCTATTTCGCACTCAAGGGGGCCGGACTGCTCGGCAAGCACGTCGTCATCTCGAACTCGCAGGGTACGCTCGAATCCGTCAAACCCGAATGGGTAGAACTGCTCAAAGGTAAAGCGGTCAACGTGGTTCACGACCGCGACCGTCCGGGGGAAACCGGTGCCGGGCGCTGGGTTCACCTGTTGGCCGCCCACTCCGCAGCCGTGCGCGAAGTGCGACTGCCGTACAAGGTCAAGGACAGCCACGGAGAGGACATCCGCGACTTCCTCTGGCGCGACAAGCGCCCCGTGACCGAACTCGTCGCGTTGGCCGAAGCCACTCCGCCACACGTCGCGCGTCAGGTCGCCCCCAATCCGTCCATGTTCTCCACACCGGCGAGCGCGCCGGCGTGGGCCAAGACGGGCAACCTGTTCGACAACGAGCCGGAAGCCGTCGTGCCACAACTCGGTGGCGACCCGCCGGCGGCAGCCGGGGGCTTGTCTTCGGCCGGTATCAAAGACCCGAAGTCGCAACAGGGCAAAGACGCCGCCGCGATCCTCGACATGATCGGTGTGGACGTGCTAGGCGAGTACACGGCCGAGGGGTCCGTTGACGTGTACAGCCGCGAGTGCCGCAAAGTGGTTCCGATTCGGGCGATCAAACACTTCTCGTACACGGAACTGATTCAGATGTGCGGCGACGCCGCGTTCCTGTTCGTCCACGAGGGCAAAGACCGGGTGGACGGCAAAGTGACGATGAACGAGGTGCGGCAGGCCATCGCATTCAAAGCCCGCGACGTGGACCTCTCGCGCGTGGGCACACTCGGTCAGGGCATCTGGCGGTCGGGCGAACACTTCGTCGTGGTCAACGGCGGAACGGCCGCATTGTACGACCCGAAAACGAACTCGCTCGGCCGGATCACGAACCCGCGACTGGGGCACAACGTGATTATCGACTTCTCGGCCACCGAACCGTGGGTCGATTTCGCCGTCTTGAACGACTTGTTGCACCAAGCCAGCGATCCGGCTTGGGCCATGCAGACGCTCCAGAGCGCGGCCGCGCTATTCTCGAACTGGAACTGGAAACACCCGCAAGACAGTTGGAACACGGCACTGCTCGTGGCCCAGACGTTCATTCAGACGACACTCCCTTGGCGGCCCGAAGTGGCCGTAACCGGTCCGAGCGACTGCGGCAAATCGACGCTGATGACCACTCTGACGAACATGTTCGGCAACCTGAACATGTACGTCCAGAAGCCGACCGAAGCCGGCCTGCGGCAACACCTCGGCAACACGGCTAAGGCCGTTTTGGTGGACGAGTTCGAGAACGACCGGCACCGGCAAAACATCCTCGAAGTGTTTCGGGTGACGAGTCAGGGCGGTTCGGTCGTGCGCGGCACGACCGACCAGCGCGGCAAGGTGTTCTACATCCGCCACCTGCCGTGGTTCGCAGCCATCGAGAGCGGACTCGTAAAGGCGGCGGACCGAAACAGGTTCATCATTTTGGATTTGGCCGCGATCCCGGCACGGAAGCGCGGGCGGGTGGACCTGCCGGGGCCGGTGGCACTGGGCGAACTCGGACTCAAGTTGTGTGCGGTCGCGCTTCGCTACGCGGACGCGGCGAGCCGCATCTTCAAGACGTTGAAGGGCACCCAGTTCGACGGCGTTCACGGGCGCGTGGTCGAGAGCTTTTCGGTCCCGGCCTCACTCAAGGCGGCCATCGCCGGGCAGACGGCGGAAGAGGCCACCCGCACACTCGGCCAACTGCTCGCCGACCGGACCACTATCGGCACACAGGGCGGCGGCGACGAAGCGGACCTGATGAAAGCGATTCTCGATTCGACGTTCCCGGTCGGCAGCGGGCTTCCGCCGGTGTCCGTGGCGGTGGCGATTTCGGACCCGGAGACGTACCTGTTGCACGCCAGCACGCTCGAAAGTCAGGGGATCGCCATGACCGAGGGCCGGCCGGGGCAGCGCCGGCCAACCCTCGAAGGCAAGAAGTTCATTTTCTTCGACTTGGATCGGGTGAAACGGTTCTTGTTGCGCGGAACCCCGTGGTGGTCGCTGGACTGCCAACAACTCCTCATGCGGCTGCCGGGCGCTTCGCGGCAGCAGCGCACGGTCGGGAACCAGCGGCCGTGGGGAGTCGAGGTGCCGGCAATCGACTGGGTGGTCCCGGTCGAACCGGGCGAGAGGCTCGAATCGGTGATGCCGCTCGACATCGGGCCAGAAGAAGAACCGATACTCCCGCCCGACGAACTGGACGGCCGAGACGGACCGGTTGCCGCTCCCACGCAAGCGGGCGGAACGAACGACGCCATGAAGGCACTAATGGAAATCGACTTGACCTGATTCCGCCGCTCGGAGACCCCCGTGTCCGCACTCACAAGTACACCCGAATCGAACGCGGCTGCCGCGAGTTGCGACCGCGAACCGGAACGCGCCGGCAGCACACCCGCCTGCCTGTTCGCGTCCCTGTGGGCCGACTCCCCGGTGGACACCTACATCAGCCGGTCCATGCTGTTGCGCCAGTTTCCGATTGGCAAAGGGTTCGGCGACACGGTGTGGCTGCACGAACCGCCGAGCGACCCGGTGTGCTACTTCCGCGTGACCCCGGCTCGATTCGCGGGGCTGATCGAGCGGCTGAAAAAGCGCCGGGAAGCTCTCGCCAAATCTCAGTCGAGCGAAACGGTGATGACCCCCGAACAGGAAGCGCGGGCTGCGGAACTCGCGCGAGTAATCGAACGTGACACCGAGGTTCTGCGACTCCTCAAGAAGGAGTACCAAGCGCGATGGCCCGAAGCCGTGAAAACAATTGGGTCCGTCGTCCCGGAAGACATTGAGGAACCGGCGCGCCCGTCGGACGCATGGCGCGTCGAGCGCGAACTCGAAACGCGGACGGTCGCCTCGGCACCGCCGCTTTCGGACGCGGAAGCCGAACTGGTCGCTTGGGCCTCCGGCGCTACGGTCCCCGGTGCCGCCTTTTGCCCGACCACTTATTCCGTCGTTCTCGGTGGCGCGGAGTGGCTCGCGCGACTGATCGGTCGCGCCCGCTCGGACGCACTGATCGCGCGGAACGACGCCCTCGAACGGTTGAAGGTGCTGCGGGCCGTGCAACCGGTTCGGGCCACGACCGAAGCCGAGTCCGCCGCCCGCGAACTGGCCCTCCGCTCCTGACCGCGCCGAACGGCCGCCGACAGAACCCGACGATCCGCACACCAATCAACGACCGAACCAGCGAGACCGAGAAGGAGTATACGATGTCTCCGGCAGCACTGACAGAACAGACGGTCCAGACGCTCCAGATCGCGGTGCCTCACGCCGAGCGGTCCTCCGAGTTCGATGGCGACGCCGCGATACTCAAAAATCGTTCGCGGGCGTGCATTCAGGCGCGCGAATTCCGTGCGAGCCGCAAGTACCCGCTGGAACCGAGCGAACTCGAAGCCGAGGCTCTCTTGGCTCTGACCGAGGCGGCCCGTGAGTACCCGACCAGCCGCACCGTCCTGCCGTTCGGCGCGTTTGCCGCTCAGCGCATTCGCTGGCGACTCGAAGACTTCGTTCAGTCGTGGTACAGGCTGGCCCGGCAGGACTACGACGCCGGCATGGAAGAAGTGCGCCGGGTGATCTGTCTCTCGATGGTGGACGGCATCGAGTGCAAGTCGGTCGGCCCGCGAGTCGTAGCCACCACGCCGGACCTCAACACCGGACTGTACATCGAAGACTGTCGCCGCCTCGTTGCGAGCGCGCTCACGGACAGCGAGCGAGCGGTGATCGAAATGCGCTACAACGACCACATGTCTTTGAAACAGATCGCAAACGTGCTGGGTCTCACTCACGTTCGGGCGCGGCAAATTCACATGGAGGCCCTCATCGCGCTGCGCGAGGCGATGGGCGGGGGTGACGGCGCGGACGGCGACGCCGGGGACAACGAAACCGAAGAAGTGTAGGGAATTCGCTGAACACTCCGCCCGCGCCGGCGTTTCTGGATTGCGAGGAGGTCAGAATGGACGCCGGGCAATTGGAACTCGACGAACTCCGTGGCAGTCCGGTGGTAACACTGGAGTGGTACGAAGTCGCACTGGCGTCCCGCGTCGGACTGTCGCGCCAACTCAACGCCCTGTCTCACGGCAAGGCGGAGGCCGACGGACGGGGCGGCGAACCGGGCTGGAACCATCACATCGAAGGGGCACTCGGAGAACTGGCCGCCGCCAAATTTCTGGGGCTGTACTGGGGCGGACCGATCAACACTTACAAGATCGGCGGCGACGTGGGGACCCGGATTCAGGTCCGCACACGCAGCGAGTGTTGGTACGGTCTGAAAATCAAGGGGAGCGACCGGAACGACGACATTTTCGTTCTCTGTTTGGGGCGCTGCCCGATCTACCACGTTCGCGGCTGGGTCTATGCCGGCGACGTGCGAGCCTACTTAGACAAAAATCCGGCGGCCAAGGCGACGTGGGTAATTGACCCGGCCGGACGCGGGTGCCCCAACATTTTCGTGCCGCAGTCCGCGTTGCGACCGGTGTACGAACTCATCGAGTCGGCGTTCGACCCCGTGCGCGGACTGGCACCGGAACCGCCGGGCGGCTACCGTCCGAGCGTGCGCAAAGTCGATTGCCCGGTTTGCAAGCAACTGCACGCGGACTTGCAGTCCGCGTGTCGCGGTGCCAGATAACCCGGTCCCCCAATCCGAACGGAGCGTCTCGTGATTGCCGTCAACGTGTTCATCGACAAGTTCTTCGCCATGCTCGCCGGCTGGGACACAGCGCCACAGTTCGCACTGTGCGCGGTCGTTTTCTGCGGGCTGCTCACGCTCGCCGTCGGCCTGCTGAAACGGGTCTACCAAGTCGTAGAACTCGCTGCCGGTATCGTTACCGCCTGCATTCAAGTTCCCGTCGGCATCATTCACGGGTGGGAGTGCAAGTGCGTCGAAGGCGACGAAGACGACGAGGAAGACGACTGACGGTTCCGACCGCCCGCACCGACCATCAACAGCCGCACCAAGGTGAACCGTGGAATCGCTACGACTATTTTTTGACGCCATCCAAAACTGGCCGTGGGCCGGCCAGTTTATCATCATCTGTCTCGTCGGAATCGCGGGTATCGGCCTGTGCGCCCAACTCGCCCACTACGTCGTGATTCTCGTGCGGGGGTGGCCCCCGGCCACGCACTCGCACCGACCGATTTCCGGCTGGTGCGACGACACCCAAGACGGTTCGCACGACGACACCGAGACCGAGCGCGGCATCGACCGGCGACAGTAAACGAAACAGGTGATCGCCAACGGACCCTGTGACGGCGCGCCGGATCGGTCGGCCGGTTCGCGCTTGCGCACCGTCGCTCAAGGTTGTACAGTATCATACACCAGCCGGCACGGACCGGCCCGAACCGCGAGGCAGTCTCATGGCAGTGCTGGAAAACGTAACTGCGACCGGCGACACCGGCGCGACCGAAGTGCCGCCGGTCGCACCGGTCGAGCGCCCGACGTGCGACATCGTACAATCGGACGTGCTAGAGTTTTTGAAGGGGCGTCCCGACAAATCGGTGGACCTCGTTCTCGGCAGTCCGCCATACGACTCGAAGGCTCGACGGTACGGGACCGGTCGCAACCTGCGAGGCCAAGACTGGGTGGATTGGATGTTCGAGGTGTTCCGCGAGAGCCTGCGCGTCAGCACCGGATTGGTCGCATACGTCGTGGACGGTTCGACCAAGGACTACCGCTGGTCCTGCACGCCGGCGCTTCTGATTGCGGACTTGCACCGGGCCGGGTATCACCTCCGCAAACCGGTCTGCTACGTTCGCCACGGCATTCCCGGCAGCGGCGGCAAGGACTGGCTCAAAAACAATTGGGAGTGGGTGATCTGCGCGAGTCAGCCCGGCATCCTGCCGTGGAGCGACAACACTGCGTGCGGTCACGAACCGGTGTACAAGCGCAGTGGACCGTTTAGCAACCGTCGGGCCAACGGCGTTCGCAACCGGCGCGCCTACACGCCGCCGGAACGCGCCAACCCCGGCAACGTCATCAACTGCAAGGTCGGCGGGAACCAAATGGGTTCCAAACTCGCCCACGAAAACGAAGCGCCGTTCCCGGAACTGCTGGCCGAGTTTTTCGTGCGGAGTTTCTGCCCGCCCGGCGGCCGAGTGCTGGACCCGTTCACCGGTTCCGGCACCACGCCGGCAGTGTCGATTCGGCACGGGCGCAACTTCGTCGGGTGCGATTTGCGACCCGGACAGGTCGAGTTGGCGCTGCGGCGAGTGGCGGGGGAATCCACACTGCCGGCCACTTCAACCGTGCGAGTGCCGCGCCAGCGAACCGTCCCGTCGTTCGCGCAGCAAACCGGGCCGACCGTTCACCTCTCGCCGTTCGGAGATAGCGAAATCACCCTGCTCGATCTGACCGGCGACGGCGAATCTCCTCTCGACCCGCTGTTCGTCACCGACGCCGAATACGACTGAGCGGCGGGCCGGCCGACCTGCGGCCGGCCGAACAATCCGACGGGAATATTGTAGACGCGAGTTCACCTATTCGTTAGTGTGGACCCGCGTACACCCATTCCCGTGTCGGCCGGACCGAACAGAGGTGCCCAGTGCCAGTCGCCGCTAAAAAACGTGGGATCGCTTCGCTGACCTCGCAACAGACGCGGGTGTACAACATCATCCGCGACTACCTTCGGGATCACAACGGCCAATCGCCAACGCTGCGCGAAATCGCAACTTACATGGGGTTTCAATCGGTCAACGGAGTCATGTGTCACATGAGGGCGCTGGTCAAAAAGGGCGTAGTCGTTCGGACCAAGAACCAAGCCCGTGGCATTCAGATTACCGTAGAGGAACCGATCCGCGTCGTGCGGTTCGGGGACATCATTAAACTCGATTGCGGCGACCGGGTGTACGACCTAGACGAGGTGGGGGCGGCCCAACTCGGCGAAGTCTTGATCCGAACGGCCGGACGGCCAAGGGTGTAACGTGTTCGACGCTGTTGCGATCTCGGACCTTCACCTCGGCAGCGCGAACTGCCAAGCCAAATACCTGACGCACTTTCTGGCCGCGCTTCGCAAGGGGCAGATCGACACGAAAACGCTGATCTTAAACGGCGACGTGTTCGACGATTTCGACTTTCGGCGACTCAAGAAGCGGCACTGGAAGGTTCTATCGGAATTGCGCCGACTGACGGCCAACACGTCCGTGGTGTGGCTCAACGGCAATCACGACGGCCCGGCCGAGTTCGTCAGTCACTTGCTCGGAGTCGAATGTGCGGACGAGTTCGTAATCGAAAGCGGCGGTAAGCGGGTACTGTTTTTGCACGGCCACCAGTTCGACGAATTCATCGCGCGCCGGCCACTCGTTACTTGGGCAGCCGACCGCCTGTACCGAATCGCCCAGAGACTCGATCCGACACACGGAGTGGCCCGATTTCTCAAGCGCAACAGCAAGACGTTCCTGCGATCAACTGCCAAGATTCGAGCCGGAGCCGTTGCGCGAGCCGTGGATCGCGGGTGTCAAATCGTCTGCTGCGGGCACACGCATCTGCCGGTCGCGTCCGACGAAGAACCCGCCGCTTACTACAACGGGGGCTGCTGGACCGAACGCCCCTGTCACTATCTCACCCTGCGCGACGGGTGCGTGTCCGTCGAGGCATACACCGAGGCGACCGACGACCGGCACGCGAGCGAATCTGCGGCAGACGATTGACAGTACCCGATATTCGGGTACACTCAAAGCGTCAACCGGCCCCGGAACCTGTTGGGTGCCGGTATCTGCAAACCAAGGAGCGAGAAATGTCTACTCTGACGGTAGACGACCTGACGTGCCTCGCGGTGGCTGCTCCACACGACTCGTCGCGCCGCAAAGTGTTGGCCGACTGCATCGACGATTACGACCCCACCCCAGAAGCCGGGCGCGTCTCTCGCGCCGTGCGACACAACCGGCACGGCCCGAACATTCTGCGGACCGTCTGGCAGAGGGCACAAGATGCCAACATCGAACCGAGCTATCGGCTGCTCTGGGCGGTCGTCATTCTCGGCGCGGACGCCGCCGAACGCCCACAGCACCGGACCGCGCGGCGACGGGTCGCACCAGTGGTGCCGGTTGCACCGGCGGTCCCGCAACCCGTGACACCGTACACGCCGCCGTGGTTGCCCGGCCGCCGCACCCCGTTGTGGCGGCGGCGGCCGGACGCCAGCCGCCTCATTGCAATTGCTCGCGGCGAGAGCCTCGTCCGGCCGCTGACCTTCGGCGAAGATCGGCCCTCGCCGCATCAAGAGCGACGCAACCGCTTGGCCCGCGTACTCGAAACGGCGATCTTGTCCGGCGTCTCACCCGGCGTCCGGCCTTCGCGCGAAACCGCCGATCCCGACCCCGCCGAGTACGACAACTCCATCGGCGGCCCCAACGATTACGCCTACGGGTGCTAACGGTCAGAATCGGCACAGTCGATCCGGCCCGCAAATTTGACAATACCGCCACTGCGGGTATTATTGACCACCGGCACGATTCGCCGGTGGTCTTTTGCTTGCCGGAGACACGTCAGATGGCACAATTCGACGGCCGGTTGCCGCCGCACAACCGCGACGCGGAGCGGGGCGTTTTGGGGGGCGTGTTGCGCGACCCGGACATCTTGCCGGACATCTTGCGCATCNNGCATCGTGACCGCCGAAAGTTTCTACTTCGACGCTCACCAGAAGACGTTTCGCGCGCTCTGCGACCTCGCCAACGAATCGCAACCCATCGACCTCGTACTGTTGCACGACAAACTGCGCAAGACTAAACAGCTAGAAGACGTAGGCGGGGTCATCTACTTGACCGATCTGTGGGAATCCGTTCCGACCGGGGCGAACGCCGAGTACCACGCGAAGTTGGTCCGTGACGAGGCCGTGTTGCGCGGCCTGATCCACGCATCGAACGAAATCCTGCGTGACAGTTACGAGCGGGCACAATCGGCCGACGAACTGGTCGGACAGGCCGAGCGGAAAATCATGGACGTGGCGCGGTCCGGTATCGTCGGCGAAACGCACACGATGGCGGACCTGCTGACCCCCGCGTTCACTCGCATCGAAGGGCGAATGGCGCACGACTCGCTCACGGTGAGTGGGATTTCGACCGGATTCATCGACCTAGACAACATCACGGCCGGCCTTCAAAACTCAGAACTGATCGTAGTCGGAGCGCGTCCCGGCGTCGGCAAAACCGCGCTCGCGCTCGGTCTGGTGCGCAACATTATCGCGTCCGGGTCGGTCGTGCCCACCCTGTTCGTGTCCCTCGAAATGTCACGCAACGAGTTGGCCGAGCGACTTCTGTGTGCGGAGGCTCGCGTGGACAGCCACAAGGTGCGACGCGGGCACCTCGGCAGCGACGACATTCAAAAACTCATGGACGCGGGGGACCGCCTGAAACCGGCTCGTCTGCACATAGACGACACGCCGGCCCGGTCGATGGTCCAGATAGCGGCCACCTGTCGCCGCTTGCACAAAAAGGAAGAGCGGAACGGCGGTCTCAAACTCGTTGTGATCGACTACTTGCAACTGATCGACCCGGAGGACCGGCGGGCACCGCGCCACGAGCAGGTCGGTCAAATCAGCCGACGGCTCAAGTGTTTGGCCCGCGAACTGGTTGTGCCGGTTGTCGCCCTCTGCCAAGTCAACCGGGCGAGCGAAGAGAGGCAGGGGCACAAACCCCGGCTGTCGGACCTGCGCGAGAGCGGCAGTATCGAGGCCGACGCCGACACGGTGCTACTCTTGCACCGACCCGGCGTTTACGGCGGGGACGACGACAGTACCATCGAAATCGACGTTGCCAAGCAGCGAAACGGACCCACGGGCGAAATCACGTTGACGTTCGACAAGCGGTTCACACGGTTCGAGAATCTCGTGATCCGGTAACGCGGTTGCCGGCGGCGGACTTGACTGTACCCGGATGCGGAGTATACTTGGCCGAACGGTTTGGATTCGCCCACCCTATCAACTCGTGCGGCAGGCGTACTCGTGGCCGAAACGTCTATTGAGTGGACCGCGACACCCGACCCGAAAGACCCCGCGACCCTCTTTGCGGGGTACACGTTCAACGGCTGGTGGGGGTGTACCAAAAAGGACGAGGCGTGCGAACACTGCTACGCCGAAACTTTCTCCCGGCGACTGGAGATGGACGTTTGGGGCAAAGGAAAAGAGCGGCACCTCCAAGCCGATTCGTACTGGACCGAAAAACCCAAGAGTTGGAGCCGCAAAGCGGTCGCCGCCGGCGTGCGACTTCGGGTGTTCTGCGGGTCGATGAAAGACGTGTTTGACGACGAGGTGCCGACCGAGTGGCGGAGTCGCGTCTTCGACACGATCCGCGCGCACCCGAACCTGAATTGGCTGCTGCTCACGAAGCGGCCGGAGAACTGGGACAAAATGCTCCCGTGGCGCACCCTCGCTGACGCATGGGATAACGTCTGGATCGGCATGACCACCGGCTCGCAGAAGCGCGCCGACGAGCGACTCGGATACATGAAAGACGTGCCGGCGGTCGTCAAATTCTTGTCGCTCGAACCGCTCCTGACTCCGGTCAACGTGCGGCCCTACGCCGGAATCGCCAACTGGTTCATCTGGGGCGGCGAATCCGGCAACAACAGCCGGCCGTGTCACGAAGAGTGGCTACTCGACGGCGTGGCAGCCGGCCGCGAGATCGGTGCGGCCACTTTCGTCAAGCAGTTGGGTACGAACTGTTTTCGCAACGGGAAGCAACGGAAACTGAAAAGCTACAAGGCGAACGATCCGTCCGAGTGGCCGAAAGATTTGCGCGTGCGAGAGTGGCCGACGGCACCGAACTCGATCACCCCGCCTGAGAACCCGGACGAGACGGCGAAGCCGCCGAAGCCGCCGAGGGACAAGAAGATAAAACGATCCGCGCCGTCCCAATAACCCAAGGAGCTTCTGTGTCACCTGAGACCAACCGTTTCGGCGTCTACTTGTGCGTGTTCGGCACGCTGGCGGCGACCGCTGGCGCACTGTGGTGCGTCACCGACTCGGTGGTGACGCCGAACGTCGCGGTGTGTTGGTACATCTGGGGCTTCTGCGTGGTAGCGTCCGTCGTCTGGCTGACAGACCGGTGCGCGGCCACCGGCGAGCGGGCCGACCCGTCCGCGTCGCAACAGGTGGCCGAGTCGGTCGCTCGTGCCGCCACCGATCACTGTGCCATCGTGCAGCGGACCAAACTGGACGGTCAACACCTGACGCTCGAAGAGCGAGCCTACATCGGATACGCCGTTACCACCAAACAGATTCCGCACTGCCCGGACTGCGGCGGGCCGTTGTGCCGGGGACCGGAGGGCGGGTGCAGTGTGAATTACGGATGTCGCGGGTGCGGAAGCGAGTTTAACATTGCCGTGTTCGGTGTCGATTCGGTGGTGTGTCTCGTGATGGCGGAACGCCTGTCCGACGCCGGGCCGCGCGAAATGGGCGAGCGCGCCGGGCTGTACTCCCTCGCCCCACAAACGGAGCGGCTATGACAATCCAGCTTACCGAAGAGTGTTACTCTCTGGTGTACGCGGCTGCGGGCGGCCTGCTGGGAATCGGGTTCTTGATCTGGTCTTCGCTCCGGTACGTCCACCCGCTGGCTCTGTTCGGCGGCGCTCTCGTGTTGGTCGGCACCACGGGCGTCTCCTGTTCGTGTTACTGCCAGCGCCCGTCGCCAACCTTTCTGGGACGAAACGACAAGGTGATGGCGTCGGTCGAAAAGGACATGATCGCCTTGTACACCAAAAACTACGAAAGCCAACTGGCCGAATGGGAGGCCATGAGTTGCCGGCACTGGTTGCGCCCGGCGTGGCCGGCGTTTTTGGTGCTGGCCCTTCTGGGTCTCGCCTGCATCGGACAAGTCGTCGCCGAGTGGGCGAACGGACCGACACCGAGTCCTTCCGCCGGCGACAAGTCTCATGTGAGTGCCTAGCCGAGCGGTGTCGGGTGCGTTCGCCTTCCACAGTTCGGGTTACACAGCGCCGACCAAATGGTCGGCGTTTCTTTTTGGCATTCGGCGTTTCTTTTTGAGATTTCGACCGAACACTTCGACCGCTCCGGCGTTTCTGCTTTCTGCGCGACCAATCGTGCGACCTTGGAGCGAACATCTCGTGGACACAAGTGCCCCCAACTTGACCAAGGTCAAGGCGAAAGCGAAAACGAACCGCACCGGACGGCCGGCACCCGTTGTCAATTCGGACGGCGAACCGGCGGTCCTGTGTGGCGTCGCGGCCGTCATCGTCAACGACGCCGGGAAAATGCTCTTCGGCCGCAGGCGCGGCACGCCGGACGAGGGCGGAGGCGCACTGGCCGCTCCGGGCGGCAAGATGCGGGCCGGAGAATCGTTCGCGGAGGCGGTCCGGCGCGAAGTGCTAGAGGAAACAGGACTCGAAGTGCAACTGGTGGCACGAAGTCAGGTCAACACGGAACTCTTCGTGGTCAACCATCGCAGCGGATCGCAACACTACGTCACCGTGTTCGTCGAATGCCGCGTGACCGGCGGGAAACTCGAAAACCGCGAGCCGCACAAGTGCGCCGGGTGGTCGTGGTTGTCGTTCGCGGACATGACCGCACACTTGCCGCCGGACGCAGCGGGCGCGTGGCAGCGGGGCGAGTACCACCCGGCCCTGTGTTGGATGCCGGTGCCACAACTGTCGTACTACCGCGAACACTTGGGACTCAAATGAGCAACCGGTACGAACTGGCCGAGGCAACCGTGCCGCCCCCGTCGGCGGCGGCCCAAGATGGGCACTCGGCCTTCGACGCCGGTTGGAGTCGGTTCTCGAACCCTCATCCTGCCGGCAGCCGCGAGAGCGACGATTGGGCGGGAGCGTGGGCAGAAGCTCAAGCCCACGTTGAAGCTCAGGCGTCACTCGACGCCGGCGCGGACCCGGAGGACTACAAGTGAGCCAACAGGTGTTCTGCACTTCGGCGGACGAACCTCACACGCTGACGTGGCTCACGAAGGATTTCGCGCACTGTCCCGGTTGCAACTTGCTTTACACCCAGCAACCGGGCGTTCTAGTGTGGGTGTACGACCCGTGGGCCGTCGCGCTCGCGGACGCACTGGCCCAATCGCAAGCGCGTGAAGAAGCGGCCCGGCTCGGATATTCGCCGGACGAACCGCTCCCGCTCCCGGTGGACGATTTGTGACCACTCGATCTCAAGACCCAGCCGGCCCGCCGCAGTGCGAGTATTGCGGCGACCGCCCATCGGCCGGCCGACCGGCCTCCGGTGCGAGTCCGGCCACGACAAACCGGTACATGGGTCGCCCGTGCTGTTTGGAGTGTCGGACCGCTTTCGAGACCGGTCTTCGCCCCCCGCCGGCCCGACCGCTGCCCGGAGTTCGTAGCGGGCGCAACGGTCGGTGCGACCGGCAGCGGTTCCCGGAAGACCCGAACCCAAGCTGGGAAGACATGATCCGCTCGATGGAAGACAGGAACGACGCCAACTGACCGCTCGCCCGCAATCACCACGAGGAACCCCGCAGTGAACTACCGCAAAGAAGATTACCTGCACCTGCAACTGGTGTCCAACCCCGAATCCGATTTCGGATTCGAGGTCATCGAATCGGGTTCCGGTCGCCCCATCGCCGGAATCGTCGCGGTGAACGTGGATCGCGGCATCGACCAGAAACCGCCGTACCAACTCACGCCCCAAAAGGTAACAGTGACCTTCGTGGGCATTCCGGTCGAACTGTCGTTCCCGGACTGGGCCACGTTCGCCGCCCGGCGTCAGGCCGCTCACGAGCGCATCCGCCGAGAAGCCGACAGCCAGTCGGTCGCGCCGGAGAGCGCCGGCGAAGCGGGGTCGCCACAACCGAGCGAACCGGCCGGTGCCAACGGGTGACGACCGTGACGCGAACCGCCTACCCCCGCGAGCGCGACATCGCGTTCTGGCTGCCGCGACTGGAAGCGGCCGACCTGCTCACGCCCACAACCGTACTCGTGTCGCCGCCGCAAGGCGGGGTTCCGGTCGGCGGTCAGCAGTCGCGGGCGTACTGGGAATTTCTGGCAACAATTCTGGCCGCCGGCAAGCACGTCGGCTTCCCGTTCGTTCTGCGCACGGGTTTGGCCTGCGCCAAACACCGCTGGCGACGTGCGGCGTTTGTCGCCGCTCCGTCCGAGATCGACTCGCACCTGCGGGCGACACAGGCGTGGTGCGACGAAACCGGCATCCCGGTCGAAACGTGGGCCGTGCGCCAGTTCGTTCCGTCGGTCGTGTCGTTCACCGCATACGACGGCCTTCCAATCGGCCGAGAGTTTCGGACGTTCGTTCGGGACGGGCTGCCGGTGTGCATTCACCCCGTGTGGCCCTACGCCGCCGTAACTGCGGGTCGGCCGCCGGAAGCGTACTGGCCGGACGCATTCGCGGCCCTGACGGAACTCAACCCGACCACGGACCGAAAAATCCTGCTCACACTCGCGCGTCGAGCGGCGAGCTACCTGTCTGGAGCTTGGTCCATCGACTGGCTCGCGGTCGCCGACGGCCGCTGGGTCGCACACTCGGCCTCGCCGGCGGACCTGTCGTGGCACTCGCCGGACTGCCCGCACCACCCGGCTGCACCGGGTGCCGCCACAGCCCCGCCGCTGCCGGAGAGCGCTTACTTCATCGACCCGGAAGTGAAGGGCGACTTGCCGCTCCTGTGCCAACTGAACCACAGTCTCGAAGACGAACTCACGGCCAACGGTACGGGGGACGGCGCGTGACGCTGCACGACCAGTTTGTACACCTCGTGACGACCGGGTGCCTCGCCCACATCGGTGCCGCCGAACTCGACGACGCGCGAACCGCCCGCGTGTTCGTCGTCGGCGTCGTCGCGCGAGCCATGAGCCTGCCGGACTGGTCGCCGCGTGTCGAAGACGTAAGGGCGGCCGGCGGTCTGGCCTCGCTGGTGAACGAATTTCTCGACTGGAACTTTCAGAGTTTCCCGAACACGACCGCTCCGGCTTGGGTGGCTCAGGCGCTACCGGCCGGCCACTAACAAGGAGCCGCACATGCGGGCCAACGACACCGACACGGGTGACGCGACCACCGAACCCCCGGCGAGCGCGCGCACCGCCTGTGTCCCGCTTTGGCCGGTTGCGCACGCGCCCGTGCGCGTCGCCGTGGAGTTGCAGTGTGACCGGTGCGGTTACAAGATTCGGTTCCGTGCCGCGAACAAGCCGCGAGACTACGAAACGATGTTCGCCGATTTTCAGAGGAAACACCCGGAGAGCGGCGCGTGTCACGACACTACACACGAGGGGCAATCGTGAAGGTTTGGAACATGCTCCGAGCGGCGACCCGCGTTTTTAAGAGCCGCCCGCCCGAACCGCAGACCCGGCCCAACTGGATCGTCACCCAGTCCGACCTCGACGAGCAGGCGGAACGCGAGGCGGCCGGTTCCTCCGCAGCCGCAACCGCCGAGCGCCTCGTGTCCGAGTGCCACGACGAACCCGACACGGCGTCCCACCGCCGGAGGGCCGTTCGATTCGTGGTCAACGGGTTGGGGGTCGTCACGGAATCCGACACGATCTCGCCGTCCGACATCCTGTGGTGCATCGGCGGTTCGCCAGCCCAAACGCGCAACGGCGGTCACATTCTCGTTCGAGTGCGGTCCGACGGCTCACCGGTCCGAGTGTACGGCCCGGAACTGAGCGGGCAACCGGAACCGGTGTACCCCGGATACCAATTCGAGGCGTGGGACGCGAACGACTCCCGGTTGCACTGGTATTCGGTCAACGGGCACGATTTCGTCGGACTCGATTACGCTGTCGCACCGGCCATTCTGGTGCGACTCGTCGGCGAAGACCCGGCCGCCAGCGCCTTGCATTTCGTGGACAAAACGCCGGTCGGAACAAACGACCGGCTGCCGGTCCGCGTCAGCAACCGCGAGTTCGTTACTCTCCCGCGCGAGTGACCGACAAGAACGGTCCGGTGAACCATGTCTTTGTCCGAATGGGACGTTCTGGCACTCGACGAACGCGGGCGACCGAGCAACGGCACGAGCGAACCATCGCCGGCCGGTGTTACGGTCAGCCCGGTCGAGGGCGTTTTGCAACTCGAAAGTGCGGAATGCTGGCACCCGCTTTCACCGCTGCCCAATCCGCAGTTCGTCGTACTGCGGGCCGGAGAGGCGACGGTTCTCGACATCTGGACCGTCGCCGAAACGGTTCACTTCCCGCCGGCCAAGGGGCAGGCGGTCGGCGCTGTGCGCGGCATCTGCTGGGCGACTTGGTTCCACAGGGGGGCCGAAATAGCGGCCACGGTCGGGATCACCGTGCGCGGGTTCGACGCGGACCAGAAGTATGTGGGCGTTACCGCAGCCGACGTGAGCCAATTTCGGGCCATCGTCAAGCGGTGGGCGCAATACGGTCGAGTGCCGCCGCAACTCGCGGAACTGGGCACCGCCAACGCCCTCCGGTTCAATCAAGGGGACGCTCGAATCGCCAAGCAGGTGGGGACGCCGTATTCGGCCACCCCGCCGGGCGAAGCCGAACTCCCGCTGCTCTATCACGCCAAGAGGCGCGAAGCGGTTGAGCCGCACATCGTGCGCCGCGACCTCGCTCCCCCGCCGGCACCGGACCCGGTTCCCGCGTCCGTCAAACGGGGCACCAAGTCGGGGCGACGCACCGCCAACGAGCCGACGCCCAAGCCGGCGCAGAAAGCGACCAAACGCAAACGGGTAGCGTAGTGGTGCGCACGAACCGACATCGGCCGGGTTGGTAGGCCGAGAAAAAAACCGGAATCCGTCAGAACACTTTCTCCCCGGCGGCGTTTCTGACATACGACCCAAACTCAACAGAACCGATCAACAGCGTACAGCGGGGGCGGATCATGGCGAAGGCGACTCGACTCAACCAAGTGGTGGCAACAGTGGCCGGCAAAAAGGCGCAGGCCGAGAAGTCGCTCACGGAAGCGTACCACATCGCACAGAAACCGGACCTGTTCTCCGGTCTGGCCCGCACCTACACGCCCAAGGAGGACAAGGGCGAGGGCAAGCCGCCGGAGCGGAAGATGCCGCAGTTCCGGGTGCCGGACCTCTACCGCAAGGTCGAAAACGATCTCGTGGAAATGTTCGACGCGGTGGGCACGCAGGACTGGTCGAACTGCAAGGCCCGCGCGGACGTGGTGGTGGACGGCAAGGTGGTGGTGCCACAGGCCCCGGTCACGTTCCTGCTGTTCCTCGAAAAGCAACTGACGAATCTCAGGAACTTCGTCGAAAAGCTGCCGGTCCGCGACGGCGGCGAAGACTGGTCGTACCAACAGGAAGCGGCCCTGTACGTCACGCCCAACGTCCAAACGCAAGTGACGGCGAAGGTCCAAGAGGCGCTCGTCCTCTACCCGGCGACCGAGCAGCACCCGGCCCAGTGTCAGATGATTTCCAAGGATGTGGTCGCCGGCTACTGGGAGAACCGGAAGTTCTCCGGGGCCATCTCCAAGCAGGACCAAGACAAACTGGTCGAGCGCGTGAAGAAGTTCTCCGAGGCCGTCAAGACGGCCCGCGAAGAGGCCAACCACGTCGAGGCGGATAGCGTCCGCGTCGGCGGTTCGATCCTCGACTACATCTTCTCCGGCGTCATCAAGTAACCGAAGCGGCGACGCGAATCGGCCGCCTCGGTAAGTGAACACGCCCGTCGATCCCGGTACGGTCGATAGGGCACCCGTCGTGCAAGCTCAGTGTTATGTCTCAAACTGACCCGGTTCGCGCACACAGCCGACAGTGCTGGTTCAAATCCAGCCCCCGACTCTTCGCCCTCGCTCACCCACGTCGGGGTAGCCCAATGCAGAGGCAGGCCGCGCGACACAATCAGCCAGAGCTTTTCACGAGAGCTTAAAAGGGCACGCTGTTGCCCGCCGCGCCGGGGAGCGGATCAAGTCCCGTGGCAAACTGTTGTCAGATGCCGGTTCGATTCCGGCCCCCGCCTCTGGCTCGTTCGGACTCTATTAGGCGGGGTAGCTTAACGGCAAAGCGAGCAACCTGAGATTAAGCCACGGGTTAAACGGATACCGACGCTCCCGCGTACAGTACCGGCGCATCACTACAGTCCCGACCACTGGGTATGTGGTCGGGATTTTTTTTCTACGTTCCGGTGTGCGACACGAACACCCAGACTCGCGCCTGATCGTTAATATGAGGCGGCAGAGCAGTTTGTGCTGGCATTTACCACGGAATAGGGTACAGTGTAGTGTACACCGCCACGGCCGGAGGTTTCATCTGATGACCCGCCCCCTCGTATTGTATCACGCTCGCTGCCCAGACGGGATGGCGTCGGCGTGGGTCGTTCACACCCTGTTCGCAGAAAAGGGCGTTACGGACGCAGAGTTCGTTCCGGTGGATTACGGCAGCCCTCCGCCGACCGACCTTCGCGGCCGGGCACTGATCGCCGTGGATTACTGCCCGCCAGCGGACCACTTGGAACTCATGCTCCGAGAGTGCGCGACCATCATTGTGGTGGACCACCACAAAACTGCCGCACCCACCGTTGCCGCCTTCGAGAACCGGTCTCACGGGCTGCAATTCGAGTTCGATCTCGAACACTCCGGCAGTTTCTTAACGTGGCGGCACTTTTTCCCGGACCGCTCGCCGCCGCCGCTCGTGCTGTACACCGAAGACCGCGACCTGTGGGCGTGGAAGTTGCCGTTCAGCAAAGAGGTGAGCGCGTACCTGTCGTCTCTCCCGTGGGGAGCGTTCGGCAAGTGGACCGCTGCCAACCAACTGCTGGCGAGTCAGGCGGTCGATGTGTACCACCCGGCCGTCAATTACGGCATGGTGGTGCTGGAGGCCCAAGAGCGGATGATCGAAGACCACATGCGAGCGGCCTTTCTGACCGAACTCTGTGGGCACCAAGTGTGGGCCGTCAACTGCACGTCGGCCCCGATCAATTCCGAACTGGTCGGCCGACTCGCGGCGGGCCGACCGTTCGCCGCGTCGTGGTTCGTGCGCCCGGACGGTAAGGCCCAAGTGTCGCTCCGGTCTCGCGGGGCAACCGGCATCGACGTGTCGGAGGTCGCAAAAACGTTCCCCGGCGGCGGCGGTCACACTCAGGCGGCCGGGTTCCAAGTGCCGGCGTCCCAGTTGCCGTTCACCGTCCCGCTGGCCGCCAAGACCGTGGACGCTGCGCCGGGAGGTGCAACGTGACTTGGCTGGCAATCTGGCGGGCCATCAAAAGCGCACTGCGATTCGTGCGGGGGCGTTCGGCCGCGTCGCCTCTGTCGGCCGCCGCTTCCGATCCGGGGGCGAGCGGCGCGACCGACTCGACCGGCGAGTGCGGCGCAGAACATCAGTCCGCACCGCCACTCGTGACCGCGAGTGTGCCGACGATCCTGTTGGCGCTCCTGAACCGCGAGCGCATGATTCGTCAGGTGCCCCGGTGCAATTTGGACTGCCGGTTGACCGTCGCCGCCGAGAAACACTGCGAGGCAATGGCCGAAGTTTCGTTTTGCTCGCACTTGGTGGCCGGCGAACCGTGCCTGCAAGACCGCGTACTCGCTTCCGGTTTTGCGTTTCTGCGAGTGTGCGAATTGGTGGCAGAAGGACAAGAAACGGCGCTCGACGCCATCCGGGACTGGCTCTCCGAAGACGCAAACCGGCGCGTTCTACTCGACCCGGACTGCCGGCAAGTCGGGTTCGGATTGGCCGTGACGCCGGCCGGTCGTCACTTCTGGACGGCGATTCTGTCCGACAGTCTGGCCGCCGGGCAAGTGCCGTCCGAGGCGGACCCGGTTCTGCTACTGCCTCCAGTCGTGCGAGGGGAGGGGCCGCCGTGACGCGAGCGGAACTCTTGAGCCGCCGTATGGAAGAGGCTCGACACTTTGTAGCCAAACTACTGGCAGAAGAACTCGAAAAGGCGGTCCGCGAAGAGAAACTCGCCGACCTCGAACGAGTAGCTACTCTCGCCCGCATAAACCGGTGCATCGAACGCGGAGACGACGAACCGACGTACACCGGCTGGTCGTGGGAACAGGGAAGGCGCGACGCGAACGTCAAACACGAGCGCGCACTGGACCGCCTGAATATGATACGACTGGCGGTTGCAATGGCGAACAGCGGCATGGCCGACACTGTGTCGTCCGTGTTCCCGGTCGAACTCGCCGACCTAACCACGGACGACGATTCGCCCGCACCATCTTCGGAGTGATTGACATGTCGAGTGCGTCGAACAAGGCTTCGGTAGGCTGCGCGGCGGTTTTCCTGTTGCTTCTGGTGATCGTTTACCCGGTCGCGTATCGCGGCAGCGAATCCGTTACCACGATCACCGTCAACAAACTGGAGCAGATCAAAAAGCAAGACAGCGGCAAATATCTCGTGTTCGCGGACGGCGAGACCTTCGAGATCACCGATTCCATTTTGTTCGGCCGATTCGACAGTTCCGACCTGTACGGGCGCATCACTGCCGGTCGGAAGTATCGCGTCAAGGTCGCGGGCTGGCGCGTGCAAGTTCTCTCGATGTATCGCAACATACTGACCGCAGACGAGGTACACACTCCGTGACCGAACAGCCACCGACACACACCGAGACACTGGAACGGGATCAACTGCTTCACCGGGAGGCGGTTCTGTTTACGGTTCTGGATCGGTGCCTCGCTCTGATCGCCGCGTCAGGCGCTATGGACGGCGGTCGGCGCGAAGCCTTTGCGGGTCTGGTGGCGCAGGCTAGGCCGGGCCTGTTACTGCCGCAGTCTGGCAAGGGACGCGACGAACTGTCGGAACCGTTGCTCGACGGCCTGCGTCGGCTCGCCGGCCTAGCCGAAGAAGCCGGCGAGATCGGCCGACTCGATTACATCCGGTCGCTCCGCGAACACAACGACCGACTCGTCAACGAAAACCGAAGGCTCGTAGGGTTGACGGCCGCCGACCCGGAAGTGCTGCGGCAACTGGCAGACGGGTTCGAGGTCAAGCACTGGGCGGTGAAGTTGTTGGCGTTCGGTTTTTCGGACTACTTCCGCTCGTCGGGTGCCAAGAACTTCCTGACTGTAGACCTGTTCCCGCAAGACATGCCGCCACTCACCGTGACCATGCAGGTGAAAGACGGCGCTTCACCCGCAGACCGCATCGCGGCACTGGAGAGCGAAATCGCCGAATTGCGGTTGCGACTGCGACCCGTTTCCGCACCGTGAATTGCGCCCCCTCCCCCCGCGCACGTTGATCGGTTGAACTTCGACTCGGAACCCGCATCCCGTGAGGCCGCCCGTGCGAGTAGTCATTTTTGGCAGTCGCAATCTGAAAGACGCCGCTATCATGGATCGGGCCATTGCGAACGCGGCGTCTAAGGGAATTGTTCCGACCGTGGTTATCTGCGGCATGGCACCCGGCGGAGACTCTCTGGGGCGCGAGTGGGCCGAGAGGCACGGCGTACCGTGGGAACCGTTTCCGGCCGATTGGAACGATCTGTCGGTCCCCGGAGCCGTGGTGCGATACCGGAACGGGAAGCCGTACAACGCGAGGGCCGGCCACACTCGGAACTTGCAGATGGGCGAGAGCGCGGACGCCGGCATTTGTGTGTGGGACGGGGCTTCGCCCGGAACGAAGGACATGATTGCCATTTTGCGAAACTTGCGTAAACCGGTCCACGTCGAACTCGTGGGGGAAAGTCAGCCGGGCCTATTCGACAACGTGTGATCTGCGGCGACGGCAACACACCTAGGAGCGGACCGTGAACGCAAACAGCAAGATAGCAGTTGGTTGCGACTTGAGTCGGGCCGAACACCAACTGCGTGTTCGTCTGTACCAACTCGGCATTCGCTTTTTTCCGAATCAAGAGCGAATGATCCGCGCCTACATCAACACCGGCCGACTGTCGGCGGTCGGCGGTCGCGGATCGGGTAAGAGTTATACGTTGGCCTATCTCTGCGCGGTCGAACTCACCGCCGGATCGTCTGTCGTGTTCCGGTCGGGCATCAGCGATTCGTACTGTGCCGCCCGGAGCTTTCGGAAGAACCTGTCCCTTTTTCTCACGCCCGACGAGATGGATAACGCACAAGCGAGCGGGCGGCTTGGGTTGCCCTTATCGAAAATCGACTACATTGGCCGCAAGGTTCACGTCGATTTTCGGGACGAAGTGTGGACCGGTGCGTACTTCCACCGCGTGTACGCCGACCGGGTAGCTCAAGTCGGCAGTTTGCCCGAACACACGATCATCCTGCCAGAAGCCGAAAAACCTCAACCCGTCCGAACGTTCCTCGACCACTTGGACGGTGCATCGCCACCCGTCACGGAAGAGGCGGATCAGTGTTTCCGGGTCGGCTCCGACTAACAAGTAAAACACACTAACTCTTTGAGCAAGTGACACTTATGGGTACTCCGCCGAGCAATTCTGTTCGCCTGTGCGGAGCGGACCACCCTGCGGAAAACGCCCTCTGCCACCGATGTCTGCCGGGCTACCCGGTTGCCTGTGCGTGCGGCGGTTGGGTTCACGCCGGAGACGGGTTCCCGGTCACTGGACGCCCGGACTCGTCGGTGTTCGCGTGCGGACGATGCGGAGTCGCGTGTGCGCCCGCAACGGCCATGACGTTTTCTGGCGACTCTCATGCGCCGGGCAGACAGGACTGTCCGGCGTGCGAGCCGGGGACGATTGCCCCGTGCGCGTGTGGCGGGTTGGTTCACCGGTCGCAAAGAGGGGATCGCCGGTGTGATCGGTGCGGTCATCGGTACGAAGATATTGACGTTTGACGGGCGCGGGAGGGGGAGCGGGTGCCGTACAAGTTTCGTCCGCTGTTGATTGTTGCGTGTGCCGGTATTGCTGCCGCCGTACCGCAGGTGGTACGACCGCTAACAGGGGCCGACGGTGCCGCAATCCTTGCGCTCGTGCCGGCCGCCGTCGGAGCGTGGGTCGGCGGGTGGCGAGAGGCTCTGATAGTCGTCTGGATCGGTAGCGCGGCGATCCAATTCGCCGAACCGCCGTCCGTTTGGGCCGCAGAATCCGGCTGGCACCCGGCCACGGTGTGGGGCTGCGTTGGTGCCACAGTGGGAACGGTCGCGTGCTTGGCGCTGCGACGCCACAGTGTGTGCGCCGCGCTCCAAGCGAGTGCGGCAGCGCAAAGGCACTTACAGGGAACCGAAAGCGGACCGGTCCACGATACGCAAGAACTCCTCGAAGCGGACGCCCGCAAAGACGAGGCGCTGGCGATTCTTGCGCACGAACTGCGTAACCCGCTCGCACCGATCCAGACCGCCGCCGAACTCATTCGTCGCGTGTCCAACAGCGCCGAACGTGATCGCTGGAGCCGGATCATCGAAGCCCAAGTCAAGATTCTCGTGCGACTGGTGGACGACCTGTTGGACATCAGCCGCATTCAGCGCGGCACGGTCGAGATCAACAAGGGGACCGTTGACCTTGTGGCTCTCGTGCAAGAGGCGGCGGAGTCGGCGAGACCAGAAATGAACGTGCGGCGGCACGACTTCTTCGTTGGCACGCCGACCGACGGACCCGTGTACGTCGAGGCGGACATGCAGCGCATCAGTCAGGTACTCTACAACCTGTTAAACAATGCGGCCAAATATACGCCGCCGGGCGGCCGGGTCGAACTGTCACTCGAACGAGTACCCGGCGGAGCCACCATACGAGTGGCCGACACCGGTATCGGTATCGCTCCCGCCTATTTGCCTCGCATCTGGGACATGTTCGTTCAGGTGCGCACCGGGCTGGACCGAGAAGGGGGCGGGATCGGACTCGGCTTAACGCTCGTGAAGAAGCTCGTCGAGCTTCACGGCGGAACCGTGACCGCGCGGTCCGACGGAGAAGGCAAAGGTTCCGAGTTTTTGGTCACGTTGCCGCGCCCGTCGGTGACTTGGAAGGCGGTGCGCCGCAGCGTTCCGCCCGACGGGTCGCGCGCCTCACTCAAGTCGCTCAAAGTGCTGATCGTCGAAGACAACCTTCCGGCCGCCGAAACGCTCGCGGCCCACCTGCGACTCGAAGGCCACTCTGTCAGCGTGGTCCACGACGGCACGGCGGCCGTGGCTACGGCCGCCGTGTACCTGCCCGACGCCGTGCTGCTCGACATCGGATTGCCGGGCATCGACGGCTACGAGATCGCCCGTCGCCTGCGCCGGTCCGCGTGTGAGGCGGTTCTTATCGCAACCACCGGGTGTGCGACCGAAGAGAATCGGGCGAGCGGGTCGGAAGCCGGTATCGACCACTACCTCTTGAAACCGGTCCCGTTCGACACGCTCAGGAAGCTCATGGGAGCGCCGCGCCCACTTCCCGGTTGCGGCGTCGGATACGACCGAATTTCGTAACACGTCCGAGATACTAGAAGTTTTCTTCGTTTGCATCTGAACACTTCGACCGGGCCGGCGTTTCTGGTATCCGAGGGCACAGCCCGACGGACGCAGAAACGCCGGCCCTAGCACTTTGTGCCAACCAATCGACCGGGATTCGGTCTCAACTCCTTCGTGAGAGAAGTCATGCAACTCGACCGCTTCGCCCTCTTGGTACTCGTGGGCGGGAAATCCGTCCGCGAATACGGTCTCGACGGCCGCACCTACGTTGCCGGCACCGCCGGCAAAAACTACAACTTGCGGCTCGTCAGTCGCAGCCCGCGCCGCACGAAGGTGGTCCTCTCGGTGGACGGCCTCAACGTCGTGGACGGGAAGCCGGCGGGTCTGGGCGGGTCCGGGTACATCATCGAACCGTACAGCGCGCTCGACATTCCCGGCTGGCGGTTGAACGACGAGGCGGTTGCCCGGTTCGTCTTCGGTGCGCCGGAGTCGAGCTTCGCTTCGTCGAAGGGCAAGGCGGAAAACGTGGGGGTCATCGGCGCAGCCTTCTTCGACGAAGTGCCGCCCGCCAAGAGCGAACCGGAAAAAATCGTCCGGTTGGCGGCTCCGGTTCCGACCGCCGCCACTCGCGGGCCGCGCATCGCCAAAGGGTTCGCTGCCGCAAGCGCGTCCACGCCGGGTACGCTCGGCGGCAGTCTGGGCACCGGATTCGGCACCAAGGCCGACCACGCCGTTCGACAGGTCGAGTTCGAGGCCCGCGAACAACCGGCGGCCGTACTGGAGATTCGCTACGAAGATGCCGCGATCCTGCGCGGTCTGGGCGTTGAGGTGGCCGACGAATCCGATCTCGTTCACAGTCCGACGGCGTTCCCGGCCGAAGGCGGGTACTGCTCGCCGCCGGCCGGCTGGAGGGGTTAAGCGTGGACCCCAACATCGGTGTCGTTCTGTTGGTCTACTGTTCGGTGACGCTCGCGGTGTGTGCCGCGCGAATCTTCATTTGGCGATTGGCGCTACGGAAGGCGAGACGCGAGAGTAACGCCCAGCGGGACGAAAGGGAACTGGTCGAAGCACGAAACTCCCGCAACAAGGCGATGGCGGCCAATCAGCAGCTTCAAAGCCAGTTGGACCTGTTGGTTCAGTCGGTCCGAGCCGCCGGCGAACAGTTGGAAGTGAACCAGAACAAATTCGCCGAATACCGCTCCGAGTGCGAACGTGCCGACGAACGCGCGAAGCAATTCGTTGCGGACCTAGAACTTCGGTGCCAGAAAGCCGAAAACGAGGTCGCACGCCTGCGATCAGAAAATGCCGACCTGACCACTGAGGCACTGGTCGCAACCAACAAACTCGCCGCCGCACAAGAGGCGCGTGACCTGTATCGCTCGCGGTGGCTCGAAGCGGCCACCCACGCAGTGGCGGCCGAACGCGAAAGGCGACTCGCCGCCGACAAGTCGCAACTGATAACGAACGCGATCAGCGCGGCGACCGATGCGGTACTCGCGTGTCGGGAACTCGTTGCACGCGAACCGACTTGGGACGAGCAACGCGCTGCCCACGCGGGAGCCGAGAGTACCCTCGCCGCTCTGCTGCCACCGTGATCCGCCACACCCACCTTCACCACACCGGAGATTCACCATGACCGGCTTCGTAATCGGAATCGGCGGTCAACTCGAAAACGGAAAAGACGTACTGGCGGACTATCTCAAGCAGGAACTCACCGCCATCGTCAACGCGCCTTGGGAGCGTGACGCTTTCGCGGCCGAGGTCAAAAAGGTGTTCGAGAACACGTTCGGCGTCACCCGCGAGTGGATCGAGCGGTGGAAGCGGATCGACACACCGCCTCCGGGGTTCCTGAAAACGGTGCGCCAAATGCTCATCGACATCGGAGACGGCTTTCGCACCTTTCGGGCCGACGTGTGGATCGCTAAGGCGCTGCGCCGCGAGTCGCAGAACGTCATCATCTCCGACGCCCGATACCTGAACGAAATGGGAGCGATCAAGAGCGCCGGCGGCGTAACTGTCGCCGTGTACCGCCCGGACCGCGACAACAACAACCCCAATGCCAGCGAGCGGCAACTGCGCGAGTACATTCAGAAGTTCATCGACGCCGACGTGCGCGGGCCGACCGGCGACGCGCTCGTGGACCTGTTCGTGGTCAACGACGGAACCGTGAAAGACCTGTTCGCGTTCGCCGACTCGGTGGTGGTGCCGTTCGTCGCCCAGAAGGTGTCACTGGCCGGGCGTCGAACCGCGAACGTCGGGACCGCAATACCGGAACGCACCGGGCCACAGTAGTCGCGTGAGCGGCGGCGCGTTGTCAACTGACCATCCGACACAGAAAGGGAATCGCCGTGCCAACCAAAGTGTACGCCTGCGGGAACGGAAAAGAGGTCCGAACGATTCGGAACTGGCTCACCCGGCAAGGGTTCGACGCCCTGCCGGTCCCCGCCGAAACGCCGCTCTGGGCGGACGAGACGCGACGACTGATCTGGACCGCCGACGTGGTGGTTGCCGTCGCCTCCGGGCGCGGGGCGGGGCCGGTTGCCGAGTTCGAGCTTGGTGTAGCGGCCGGTATGGGGAAACGGGTTCTGGTCGTCGGGCGACCGGAACGACTGGGGTACGGGTTCGGAGGTTTCGTGCGGTGCGATTCGTGGGAACAGGCCCAGCGCGCACTGCTCGAAATCGGTACGGGTGCCCCCGATGTCGTTCTCTCGCCGAACGATCTCAATTACGTCCTGAAATTCTGGAACGACTACGCGGCCAAGACCATCAACTTGGCACAGTACATCGACACATACGCGCCCGGTCTCGCGGCACGGGTGGGCGACCACGCTCGCGCGCGGGGCGGAATCTACAAGGCGGTGTGCGAGGCGTGGGTGCGTGCCGGGCGTCCGGGACGCATCGAAACCGACTCCGCCGGCGACTCGCTTTCGCCGGAGGCCCGCACCTACGCCGACCACGCGGCCACCTGCGTTTGGTTCGACCGTGCCGTCAAGCTCGCAGAAATCGACCAGACGCGAGACTCACTGGCCCGCGACAAAGAGTCCGTACTCGCCGAGCCTTGGGGTTCGGACACGGAGCCTCAGTAAGAACCCGCCCGCACTTTCTGTCGAGCCGAACTGCCCAGCCATGCGAACGGGCAGAGCGCAGGGGCGCGCCGGCGCAACTCCTGTCGGGCTTGCTCATTGGGGCCGGCTTGGGACAGAATTGCCGGTCCGCACCGACTTCGCGCGAACGCACGAGAACCGGAGGCAGTACCGTGACCGTCCCCACGCCCAAAATCGAGGCAGCACCGGCCCAAGAACCGGACGGCCCTTACATCTTGCGAAATATGGACTGGGACGATTTGCCGCGACTGGCCGCTATGGGCAAAAACGATCCCGACCCGTGGAGTTACGACGACCTCGCCAAGGTGATCGAAAGTCAGTACAGCTTGGGTGTCGTTTGTGCGACGGCAACGTGTCCGGCCGGGTACATGATCTACGTCGTGTCAGACGGCACCGGAAAGGCCGCACGCAAAAGCGGGAAACTGCACCTCGCGGCAGGCATCGTGCGGATTCAGGTCGCGCCGGAATGGAGGCTGAGGGGGGTCGGTCGGTTCCTCGTCAACAAGGTCGATGAAGCGCTCACCCACCAGTTCGGGCAGAGGTCCAGTTACGGCCGCCTGCGGCTGCACGCCACGGTCAACGAAACGTGGCTGAGCGGGCTACTCTTCCTTCGCGCTCTGGGCTTCAAAACCCCTACCGACAAGAATCAGGCGATTCAAAAACGACCGTTCGGTTCTGGGGTGCCGCACGACGGAATCCTCATGGAGCGATTCAGCCAGTGGCCCCAACCGCCGGTCGTCAAGCCCACGGGCGAAGGACCACAGACCGACGCGCGCAAAAGGGCGTGATCGGTCGCGGCCCCGCTCCACTTGCGAACCGGGGCCGGCAGCGGATATGGTGTTGCCCGTTCAGCCGTGGAGCCGAAGGAAGTTACGATGACGCCGGCACCCGAACAGACCCCGCGTCCACTGCGCCTCGAATGGGTCACTCCCGATTCGGTCGCCGAGAACCCCCGCAACTGGCGGCGGCACCCCGCCCTGCAACAAGACGCTCTGGCGGCTTCACTCGACGAGTGCGGCTGGGCCGGAGCGCTTCTGTTTAACGAGACCACCGGCCGCCTGATCGACGGACACGCTCGACGCGAGCAGGCGCTCAAAAAGGGAATCCCGTCCGTTCCGGTTCTGGTCGGACGGTGGACGGTGGCGCAAGAGGCAAAAATCCTCGCCACACTGGACCCTATTGCGGCGATGGCGGAAACGGACTCGGCCGCGCTGTCGGCGCTACTCAAGGATGTGGAGACCGGCAACCAAGCTCTGGCAACACTGCTCGCCACGCTGGTCGAGGAAGCTAGGGTGGCCGATTTTCGCCCCGACGACGACGGGCACGACGGCGACAAAGGGGGCGACCACGGTCCAGAAGAAGGCGAGGCGTCTGGCGACACAGACGCCGGCGGTCCCTACCTGCTTCGCGTAACCTGCCCGACCGAGGCCCGGCGCACGGACCTCATGGCTTCGTTGCGTGCCGACGGATACGACGTGGCGACCATGTAACGGCGCGGCTGAGACTCAACACCCGACGAGACCCAGTTCTTCCCAGTTCTTCCCAGTTCCGCACAGTTCCGCACAGTTCCGCACAGTTCCGCACAGTTCCGCACAGTTCCGCACAGACGCGATACACCAACTGATACCCCGACGACGGAGATGTTCGTCGTGACGCGGACCACACACAGGAACCGACTGACAATTTCGTACCGACCGACCGAACGGTGCGGTCGGTACGCGCCGCCCGTTCTGTTGGACCTGTGTGTCGGAGTCACCCTGCGCGGCGACCCGTGCCCGACAGTCGCGGACGCACTGAATCGGTGCGTCGCACTTCTGGCGACCGCCGATCTGACGCACTGGTTTTCCGAACCGGTAGTCCCTCCCCTCTGCCGCTGGTTGGCAGATCGTGTGCGGCCGGTGTGCGAAGGCGCTCACCGGCACCTGTTGACCGTCGCGGTCGAATCGCCGGACCTGCGGTGTGAATTCGACCCTTACCACTAGGTGTCCAGTGCCCGATCTTAAACCCGTGATCCCGGACGACGAAACGCCACTCGACCCGTGGGACCGGCAACCGGGCGAGCCGTCGAAGTCGTTCGCGGTGTTTGTCGTGTACCGGGACATGGGTGCCCGCCGCAGTTTGCGAGCGGCGTGCAAATCGTTCTACGGCGGCGAGTACGCGGCCAACAAACTGCGCAACGCCCAAGAGTGGAGTCGGCACTGGGATTGGGTGAAGCGCGTTGCCGCTTGGGACAACTTTTTGGACCGGGAGGCCCGCATCTCCCAAATCGAAGCCGTCCGCGAAATGAACCGACGGTACGCGAACACCGCGCGGGCGATGCTGTCCAAGGCCCTGCTCGGCATCAAGCACCTCGACCCGGACGAACTCGAAGCCACCGACATCGCTCGGCTGGCCGAACTGGCGAACAAAATCGAACGACTGTGCTTCGGTGAGGCCACCGAACACACCAAGTCCGACGTGAAGACCGAAAACAACGTTGTACTGGAGGTCGTCGAACGAATCGTGCCGATCCGCAGCGCAGACCCGGCTACCGAAATGCCGCCGCCTCCCGCGCTGCCGGCCCTCGAACCCGGAGCGACTGGCCGAAACGACACCGCCGAAGACGCGGTGTACGAACTCCCGGTCGAACCGCCGCCGGGCATCTAACCCCTTCCTCCCCGTAACCCGTCCGACCGCCGGTGACAGACCGGCGGGTCGGGCACCGGAGTCTCACATGGCCCGCCACCAGCAGGGTCGTCGCCCAGAGTCCGCGCCGGCTCGCGCCCCAGCATCCGGGCAACCGCCCGCCCAGTCGTCCGCGCCTGCGGCCGGCAAACAGAAGCGCCGGCCGGGAGCGTTCGGTCAAACCGGTCGATCCGGTCTCGTGATGCGCACCAAGTTCGACACGAGCCACATCGTTCCGATCTTCCGAACCGAACTCAACGAGTGGCAGCGGAAGGCGTGGACGCTCATGGGTGATCGCCGGATCACACTCCTGTTGGGGCCGGCCGGCACCGCCAAGACGCACTGTGCGGTCGCGCGAGCGATGCACGAACTGGTGGCCGAACAGACGGTCGGCAAGTTCATCCTGATCCGCCCGGCCGTTGAAGCGGGCGAACGACTGGGCTACCTTCCCGGCGACCTCAAGCAAAAACTGGACCCGTACTTTCGCCCGATCTACGACATCGTAGACGATCTCGTCGGCTCGAAGGGCACCCTGCGCGAGCAGGTGGCCGCGTGCATGGAAGAGGCACCGGTCGGCTTCCTGCGGGGGCGCACGTTCAAAGACGCGGTAGTAGTGTTGGACGAGGCCCAGAACTGCACTTGGAAGCAACTCAAACTGGTGATGACCCGTCTGGGTAAGGGGGCACGGATGATCGTGACCGGAGACCCCGGACAGACGGACCTGCCGTTCGGCGGATACAATCCGCTGGCCCGCCTCTGCGACAACATTCGTCGCAAGGGAATCGAGGGACAGGGCGACATCGCCTGTTTCGAGTTCCCGGAACGGGCCATCGTGCGCGACGACGTGGTACTCCAAGTTCTCGACGCATTCGACGACGGAATGGGCGACGACGACGTGCCGGCCCCTCGCACCGACACGGCAGACGAAGACATCCCCGTCCCGTCTTACGGAAAAAAACTTGACGGCGGCAAGAAGGTCCGCTAGAAAGAAAACAGAGCATCCAGATCGAAGCGGCCTCTGTGTTACAGCCAGATCGCACGCCGCCGACATCTTGGCTCTTGCACTGCGGCCCCGGAGTTTCGGCTCCGGGGCCGTGGTCTTTTATTTCGCGGGTCACACTCGCGTCACACGGACAATTTGCCGCCTAGCGGAGCGTCCCACAGTTTGGGGCGTTCGTGTGGCACCTGCGTCATCGTGTACCGGTCCGCCGCAAGCGTCTCGGACACGGCCGCCAGTTCCGCTTCGAGTTTCGCTCGGAGGCGCTCGCATTCGGATCGCGCGTAAGCCTTGGCCTCGTCTCGGCCGAGGAACCACTTCAAGTGTGCGGCGGACCTGATAACAGACAACCGGCCGTGATCCATGACCGAAATCGAAGTGTCCCCCCAGCGCATGGCTTGGTACTGTTTGATGGTGGGCACCCGATCCGGGTGGGTCTCAATGACCCACACGTCGAACAGCGTCTCTCGCATCGTCACTCCTGTTCTTCTGGCCGACACGCGGACGGGCACCGCCCGAACCGCTCGACAAAATCGTCGTGATACATCCACGTCCACTTGGGGCCGCGACACTGCGACGAATTGCAACCGGAATCGTTAGCGCGGCACGACGGGTCGCGGCACTCCATCACACGCGCACGAGCGACGTGACGACGCTGCCGCCGAACCTTCTTGGACCCGCAAGCCGGTTCAGTTCCCAAGGCTCCGCTCCGGTTAGCAGCACGACGCTTCAAAGTAAGCCAGATCGGGAGTCCCCGTCGCGTCGAGACCGATCAGTACGTTCCAGTTCCCCATGTCGCCCCAGTGATTTTCTACTGTCACAAGGTGGAAGCACGCTCGCCCGTGACGGTCGGCCGGGTGGTGTTCATTCTGGACCCACGTCGGCTGTCCGAAGAACCGAAGATAGCACCGCGCCCGCGCGGAACCGGTGCCGCCCTTGGCGTCTTCCGGGGTCGGCGGATCGTCGGTCGGGGTGAGAACCAGCACCTTGCCGGCGGCCTCCCACAGGTCGTCCATGACACCGGCCGCCGGGCACCGTAGCGTGACGCGATAGTTGCGCCCGCGAACGGGCACCACTACGCCCCGGCCGGGGTCGAGCGAGTGACGGGACGTGTAAAACCGTTCCGGTCCCAGCGACGGCAGCCGCACCTCTTGGAGGTCGGCTTCGCGGAAGTCGGCCCACCCGTTTGAGTCTGTGATTTGCTCAACTTCTTCGGGAGTCAGATCGCGTTTCACGACGAGCAAACTGGAGCGCGAAGCCGGCTTCGCACAGAAGATGTCTTGCAGCGGCAGTTCGATGGCGCTCATTTTCGCTCCACACACACTCGGAGACTGTTGTGTCGCAACCCGCGCGACCCCGGACGAACGACGGCCGGGGCCGCCCGCTCGCGTCAGGTCGCCTTTCGACCGAGCCACCGTTGCAGTTCGGCGAGTTCGACTTCTGCCCACGTCTCGGAGAGTCGCCGGTCGAGGAAGGCTCCGTAGAGCAGGTCTACCGCCTCAACCGCGCCGCACAGTTTTTCGATACGGTCTTCGAGTGCCGGCCGCCCCTTCCCCGTGTCCTCGTCGGGCGGAGCGACCTTCAAGCCCGACAGGGCGAACGTCTCGGCCGCGAGCGTCAGTTCGTACTGCTCGTTGTGCCGAACGACCGTCATGCCGACCTTGCGAGGCAGCTTGCCGGCCTGTACCGCGCGGCGGGCCTCCGGCAGTCGCGTCGGCCCCTCGTGTCGGAACGAGTCCGTGCCGGTCGTTCCGCGCGGGCAGTCGAGCGCGAGAGTCGCGGTCAACATGAACGTGACCTCCGACCCGTCGGCCGCCTTGATGGTGTCGGATTCAACGTCCGCGTAGTACCAGAGCCACAGGAGGAACTCGTTCCCCAAGAAGTCGCGGTTGCTCTCGTCGGCGATCCACGAAACGTCGGTCGGCGTGACCCCCGCCACGAGCGGCGACAGGGCCGCGTCGTCCAACTGGCGCGTCCGGCCGCCCACCTCCGCGATCAGGTACGCCTGCCGACCGGCCGGCATCGCTTCGAGTTTGAGGGCGAACGTCTGCTCGAACAGTGCGACGAATCGGTCCACTTGCGCGAGGGACGTTCCGCCGAACCACACTTCTCCGAGGGTTCGGTGCCAGATCACGGGGGTGGTTTTGCGCTTTTTGAACCGACCGTCCTTGGCCTCCTGTTCGACGCGCTCGCGCGCGATCTCTTTGGCCTCTCGCTTCTGTCGCGCGGACGGGTGGCCGGACGGGTTGCCCTTCGTGAGCGCCTTGAGTTCGACTTCGTAGTAGGCCCGCAACAGGTCGGCCGGCAGTTTGTCTTGATCGAACCTGTAATCGAAGAGGATGGAATCGTTGACGACGTTTTTCTCTAGCGAAAAATCGAGGTCCAAGACGTGCCCGCCGGCCGCCCACCCCGTTTCGGACCCGTCGGCGGAGGCGACCGCTTGCCGACCGATTTGGTGGTCTTGGAGTTGGTCGAGTTGGTCTTGGCCGAAGTGTCGCGGCTGTTCTCCGCGAACCTTGAACCGCACGAACGTGGCGCGACCGGTGGAAAACCCCATTAGCCAAACTCCTGTAGTGAATGGAACCGCACAAACTGGCACTAGCCCACCCGCGAAGGCCGGTCGATTTTCCGACAGGTCAAAATACCGCGCGGGCGGGTAGTCGTCAAATCGGTTTTGGAGCGAGCGCGGAAAGACGGACTTTACATCTCGCTCCGAAATGGGTTATGGTTTCTGAGTGATCGGCCGTTGGCGAACGCCCGCCGGCTCACGCCGGCTTCTCGGACGCGACCGCATCGAACCCGCGCTTCTGCTCGACCGCCTGCCGCAGTTCCCACAGCGCGGCGATCTGCTCTCGCAGTTCTCCGGTCCGGTTTGCGACACCGCTGCCCGACGAACTGGGTACGGCTTTCGCCCCCTCGCGCTCGAACCGCAGGGCGATGTACCCCAACTCTTCCGCCAAGCTGCGAGCTAAGGCCGCGATCCGTTCGGCCTTGTGCGCCATGTCTCGCTCGATCCACTGATCGAACGTGATCGGAACCGTCATAACTCACCCCCCTCGGTTGCGGGCCGCCGGAACGGACTGAACGATCAACCGTACCCCACGTTTTAGACGCAAGCAAATGAATCGCCCCCAAAAATCGCGTCGGCCGCACGGAACACCGGACGCGGAAGTGTATCGCAACCTGCACAAAGACCTCTGGAGCGTCCGGTCCACGACCACTCGGCGCGTGGTCAGCCGGCTCGAATCCCTCGACCTTGTGAACTGCGAGTTTCGTGTGTCCCTGTCGGGCCGCGACCGCGTGCTGCGGCAGGGACGCAAAAACGTACGCGCGGTGGTCCGTGGCACCGTGTCCCGCAAGTACACACCGGCCGGCGCGGAGCCGGTCGGTGTCACCTACAACCCGTATCTTTCGCCCCACTTCCGCGACCGGGCCACGAACCGCACTCTCGTTCGCGCGGCCCGCGTCCGCTTCCTGTCCAGCGGCCGAGCCGTTGCCTTTTGCCCGGAGTTCGCCCCGTGAGTTCCCAACCGTCCAACAGCAACCGAGTCGAGATCGGCCTCTATCCGGTTCAGAACGATTTCATTCACTCGAAGGCCCACTTTCGCGGCTTCGTCGGTGGCCGGGGTGCCGGCAAGTCGTTCGTCGGCTCCTACGACCTGTTGCGCCGCTCCAAGCCGCGCCGCCTGTACCTCGTGGTGGCTCCGACGTACAAGGTGTTGAAGGACGCATCGTTCCGGTCGTTCATCGACCACGCCCGACACCTGCGGTTCATCAAAAAGGTCAATCAGGCGGACCTGCGAGTTACGCTCGGCAACGACGCCGAAGTGCTGTTCCGTTCGGCCGAAAACCCGGACAGTTTGCGCGGTCCGAACATTTCCGGCTGCTGGATGGACGAGGCGAGTTACTGCTCGGAAGAAGCCTACAACGTCGTGATCGCGTGTTTGCGCGAAGCCGGCGAGCAGGGGTGGCTCGGAGCCACCTTCACGCCCAAGGGCAAGGGGCACTGGACGTTCAAGATTCTCGGCAAGAACATCATTGCCCGCCAGAAAAATCAGGACGCCATCGCGCGCGGCGAACCGCCGGTCGAGCGCCTCGATCCCAACGTGGCACTGTTCACGGCCCGAACCAAAGACAACCCGTTCTTGCCGCCGGAGTTCGAGTCCGTTTTGCGCAGCCAGTACACCTCGACGATGGCGGCCCAAGAACTCGAAGGGTCGTTCTTGGACGTTGGCGGCAAACTGTTCAATCGGGCGTGGTTCAGTCAGATCATGCGGGTGCCGCCGGCACAGGCGCGGTGGGTGCGGTACTGGGACAAGGCGGCTACTCAAGACGGCGGGTGTCACACCTGCGGCGTACTGATGGGGGCGGACTACGAGGGCCGATTCTGGGTCGCAGACATCATTCGCGGTCAGTGGTCAACGCACCAGCGCGAAGCCATGATGAAACTCACCGCGCAAATGGACGCGCAAACGTATCACCACCGGGTGCGCATCTTCGTCGAACAGGAGCCGGGGTCGGGCGGGGTGGACAGCTTGAAGGCGACGATCAAAAACTTGGCCGGCTTCCCGGTATTCGGCGACCGGCCGTCGCGTGACAAACGGGTACGAGCCGAACCGTTCGCCGCACAAGCGGAAGCCGGCAACGTCATTCTGGTCGAGCCTCCGGGCAGTCGCAACTGGCTGGCGGCGTTCCTCGACGAACTGGAGGCGTTCCCGGACGGTGAGGCGGATCAAGTGGACGCAACGAGCGGCGCGTTCAACCGTCTGATCGAAGGTAACGCGGCCGTCCCGGTGACTGCAACCGGGGGCGCTGCCGGCAAACTGACCGAAGGGGCCAACGCGGCGGCGCTTACCGCCGCCCGTGCCGGCGGCGGAATCCACAACACTCCCGGCGTCCCGCCCGGTGCCGGTTCTCACAACCCGTTCAGCATGGGCGGCGGGAACCCATTTAGTATGGGCGGCGGGAACCCGTTTACGGGTGGTGGACGCCATCAGGGACAACCCGGAGGCGGACGCGCCGGCGTCTGAGCAATTCGCAAGCAGTTCGTTAAGCAATTGCAACGGTCCGCAACACCATCCCAGAGAAGGTGTTGCGGACCATTTGCTTAACTGCTTGAATTGCGGCCCAAGCAAAAGTCTGTCACCAAGCAACTGGTCGCTTGGGGTGGCGTCAACCACTCTTTCTTTAGTGAGTAGTAGTAGTAGTTAGAGTTGAGTAAGTAAATGAGTAAATAGACAGAAACACTGTGGTTTCATGTGGTTGCGTCGGTGTCGAATTGCTTGGAGACTGCTTGTGAACTGCTTGGGGGCTGAGCGTCAAGTGAATGGGTCTCTGGGTGTCGGATCGGAACATTTTCGATTTCCCGATGAACACTTCGCGCTCGGCGGCGTTTCTGACAACCTCAGACCGTTCGACGAGTCGAGATCGGGGGCTGTGGGATGGGCGTTTTTTCTGCCGTCGGGCATTTCGTCGGGTCCGTGGCAGGTGCCGCCAAGGACTGGTGTTACGGCGCTTACAGTCGGTGGCAGGCCCGGCGGATGGCGAAAGACATGCTCGGCAGCCCGGAACCAGACGAGCAATTACTCGGCGGCGGCCCCACGCCAACCGGCGGACGGGTCAACAAGTGGGCGGTGTACTTTTCGCCCAGCGGCGGATGCACCGACGCCATTGTTGCCCTGTTGGAACGGGCCAAAAAAACCGTTCTGGTACAGGCATACGGGTTCACGTCGGTTCCGATCCGCGAAGCGCTGGTGGCCGCACACCGGCGAGGCGTTCACGTTCGCATCGTACTCGATAGCGACGGGCGAACGGGGCGGTCCAGTCAGGGCGACGAGTGTGCGAGTGCCGGTATCGAGGTCACTTGGGACGCCAAGCACCTGATCGCCCACAACAAGGTGATGGTGGTAGACGCCCGCGTGGTCGTAACCGGCAGCTTCAATTTTTCGGCGTCGGCCGAAACCAGGAACGCGGAAAACCTGCTCGTCATTGACGACCCGCAGTTGGCCGCACTGTATTCGGCGAACTGGGAACTGCACCGGGGGCACTCGGTCCCATGACGCGGCAGCGCGGTTTGTTCGACGAGATCGACCCGGCACCGGTTCGCTCCCCGGTTCGGACGCTGCCGGCACTCGCTTACCGGTTTTATCGCCAGCACATCGGCGGTCCGCTGGCCGAGCGCGGTGCCACATACGAGGCACACGGTTTTCAGTTGCGCGGGCACCCCGTCGAGACCGACTGGTTGGTGATGGCGCATGTGCTACTCGGCGACACGGTAATCGGGCGCGACGACCGCGAACGGGTGACGGTGATGGTCGGCGGACTGACCGGCGACGTGTCGTTTTCCGTGACGCGGGCGGACGGGGCGGCGCGGGTCACAGAAGCCGTTGCCGGCCGGTTTTTGATTCTGGCTCACTCGCGCAACGGTCTCGACGTGTCGGCCCGACTGATCGAAGGGGACGAATTGGGGCTTTGTACCAGAAGATGGATCACCACGGTTTCGTCGTTCTTCCGCGCCGGCGGACGCCGACCGGTTCGGCTGAGTACGCCGTGGGACCGAATTTCCGCACCGGGCGAGCGGGTTCTTTCTGTGCGCGGTGGCGATCTGATTTACCCGCAAACTGGCGACCGTATCACACACTCGCAAAGGGGGACCGTTCCGTGTTGAAAAGCAAACCCAAGGTCTACTTGGCCGGCCCGATTTCCGGCCTGACACACGATCAGTGCGTCGGCTGGCGCAACGAGGCCGCCGACAAACTCGCGGCCTTCGGGATCGCCTGCTTCTCGCCAATGCGCGGCAAGGGCTACTTGCGGGACGCCGGCGTTCTCGAACAGAGCTACCCGCGCTACGCCCTCTCGACCGACCGTGGGATCATGTCGCGCGACCACAACGACGTAATCACCGCCGACGCACTGCTCATCAACCTCGCCGGCGTGCAGCGGGTCACGGTGGGCACCGTCATGGAGATCGCGTGGGCGTGGGACCGGCACATCCCGACCATCACAATCATGGAAGACAAGGGCAACCCGCACGACCACCCGATGGTGCGCGAGGCCATTGGGTGGCGCGTCAGGACGCTCGACGAAGCGATCCACTGCGTCAAGAGCGTGCTGCTCCACGAGTGAGACGCGGCCGTGAACAACACAGTAACCGTTGAACTGTCCGCCGAAGAAATGGACCGGGCCGCGACGGTCGGCCGGGCACGCAACGACAACAGCCGGGCCATGAAATTCCCGGACGGGGCTGTAGCCGACAGTAAGGCTATCGACCCGTTCGGAGCCGTCGCGGAATTGGCCCTTTCCAAGTTCACGGGGCTGCCGTGGTGGACCTACCTGCGATACGTCGCGTCCGAAAAAGATCGACGCGGCCGACGACCACCACAAAACGAGGGATCGCGGATGCACCTAATGATGCCCCGTCTGTCGGACTACCACGTTCACATGCGCCAGTGGCCCCGCATCGGCAAATTCGCGGAACAATCGGCCCGGTACTGTGGCCGCTTGCTCGCAATGCCCAACACGACACCACCCATCGACACGGCCGAGCGTGCGACCGCCTATCACACTTCCATCTCGACTTATACCGGCTCGCACGTTGACGTTCTCACGACCCTCAAACTCATGCCCACCACGACCACCGATACGGTGCGCGAGTGCGAAGGGAAGCCGTGGATCGCCGGGTTCAAACTCTATCCGGCCGGTGTCACCACGCACTCGGCGGACGGCGTGACCGCCGAGGTGATTAACGACCCCGATCTGCACACGGCCTTCGGTGACGTACTCGACGCGATGCAGGCGGCCAACTTGGTACTGTGTCTGCACGGCGAACACCCGGACGAAGACGATCCGTTCGAGCGCGAACCGAAGTTTCTCCGGTTCGTACACTGGGTGCTGACGACCTTCCCGAAACTCCGTGTCGTGATGGAACACATCACGACGAGGGCGTCAGTGGATTTCGTGAAGTTCTACGGACGCCCCGAACGACTGGCGGCCACGATTACCGCACACCACCTGATGGTGCATCACGGTCACATGTGCGGCTCCGCGTCCAGCGCCGGCGAGCAGCGCTTCGGGTGCGGCGACGGCCGCTTGCACCCGCACCTGTTTTGTTGGCCCATCGCCAAGAGGCCGTCCGACCGCGAGGCTCTGGTTCGGGCCGCCACCTCCGGGAACCCGTGTTTCTTCTTGGGGTCCGACTCCGCGCCGCACCCGATCCCTGCCAAGGAATCGGCGTGCGGGTGCGCCGGCGTCTACAGCGCACCCGTGCTGCCAGAGGCGATAGTTCAGGTGTTCGCCGACCGCGACCGGGTTGACAACCTGTCGGCGTTTGTCGCAGAATCGGGTGATCGGTTCTACGGGCGCAAACCGGTTGCGGCTCCGCCGCTTCGAGCGGTCCGACAAAAATGGACCGTTCCGGCTACCGTGGACGAAGTGGTTCCGTTTTTGGCCGGGTGTCAACTCGACTGGCTGGTCGAGTCCCGTTGACAGTCCCGCCGCCCGGACTGATGGTGACGCGATGTCAAAAGCGCACGAGTGGCCGAATCGCCGTCACGACGTGATCTTCGTGATGGTCGCCTTGGCGGTGTGCCTCGGCGTTCTAAGGGTCGCGGGGGTGATCGACCTCGCGTACCAAGCCGTCGCACACTGTTACGTCGGCGGCCTGTTCGGGTTCGCCATTGCCGGGACCGCGCCCATGCGGTGGTGGTGCCTGTTTTTGGCGATAGCGCTCACCGCTCTTGAAACAGCCGCCTTTTTGTACACAAGGTTCTGACCGCTCGGAATCGGTCTTTGTGCCGGCCGTGGAGAGAAGCATGGGGACTATGAGTTCGGACTCTGCGCGATGGGACGACGGACTGGAGCGGGTGGGTCAGTGCCCGCACTGCGGTTGCCCCATTTTCGTTCGGCCGACTAGCGAACACGGTGCCAACGGGCTGCCGGCTCCGGTGTACCTGTGCGAGTGCCGCCACCTTGCAGTAATGCGACCCTCGGCACCGCCCACGCCGCCCACGCCGACGCCGGCACCCGCTCTACCGGATTGGCCGTGGCGGTTCCCACAGTACCCATGCACTCCGGTGGGTCCGACTCCAATTGGCCCGTACCAACCGGACGACCCTTTCCCTCGTCCGTTCGGACCGGGCTACCCGCCGTCGATCACCTGTCAAGCCGGGCGGCCGTCGTCCAACTCCGACGACAATTCTCTCGAACTCCGGTGAACACTTACTGGTAGCTGGCGTTTCTGACATCACGGCCGTCCGACCCACTTCCGTTTCGGGCGGCCGAGTGTGGAGAGGCCGCTCGTGACCGAAGTCGTTTCCGATGACTGTGACTTCGTTTCGCCGATCTCCGGTGGAGTGTTCGTTTCCGGCCTGTTGCAGCATTGGCCCACCCCGATTTCGGCCGTTCTCTGTCTCTGCACCGCACAGGAAATGCGGCGCGCTCGCGGGTACGGCTACCCGGACCCGTTTTTTCACGACGGGATCGAAGATTATGCGTGGCGTCCGATCCCGGACGACCCGGCCGCCGTTCCTTCGGTCGGCTGGCTCGACGAAACCGCATCACTGGTTCACGGTTGGCGGAAAAGCGGCCGTCGGGTTCTGATTCACTGTGCGGCCGGAATTTCACGGTCTCCGACGGTGGCGGCGGCGTACCTGATGCGCAAGTTCGAGTGGTCCGCCGGTGACGCCCTCCAGCACGTTCGCGTTGGACGACCGGTCGTGCGCCCGAACGCCGGCCTGTTGCACCTGCTCGATCAGTACGAAGCCTTGATTCGGGAACGACCGGCGAGGGCGGGACGATGAACTATCGAGATTCGAGTGATCGCGTCTGCACCCCCGCGTGCCCGGTGTGTCACAGCCGAGAAACTTCGTTCTGTGGCGAGACGCGGGACGGGGTTGTTTGGCTCTGCTCCCCGTGCTGCGAGGCGTTTTTTTGGGACTCGGATGCTGAGACGGGCGACGCCCCCATACAAGCCGGCCGTCGGATTTTAGTGTCCGCACTCGTTGCGTTCGGTTTCTGTCTGCTCGTATGGGTGGCGGTGACGCCCAAGCCGACGAGCGTGCCGCCTCCCTCGCAACCGGTTTCCGATAAGGCGATTCGGGTGGGCGCACCGTACTAATCGCATCGTCCTAATCGCATCGTACTAATCGCACGAACCGTGACGTTTCTCGGCGGCGGTGCAATCGACCGCGTGTCGATTGCGCCGCCGTTTCGCGCTCGCGGCGCGAACTTGCACTTTGCCGCCGCACAACATTTTGAGAAACTTGCGACCGACACTGAACACTTTGTCCCGGCCGGCGTTTCCAGACATCATACTCGCCCGCGTCCCGCACCGGTAGAGGTCGCCATGTGCGTCGCGCTCGTTTTGCTGACGCTGGTTTCCGCGTTCCACCGCCCCCACATTCGGGACGTGCCGACTCAGTTGGCACCGCCGCCCCGCGAGTCCGGTTTTACACTCGCTCAACCGCCCCTGCACCCCGAACCGTCCGGTATGCGCCCGGAGGTGTTGGCCGCTTGGGGGCGCAACCTGTCGCACGACGACTGGGCGACCCGCGAAGAGGCACAGGCCGGTCTGTGTCGATCCGGTTGGGACGGATACCTCGTCTGCCGGCACATCGCCGGCACGTCCGACGACCCGGAGGCGCGGATGCGGGCGTCCGTCGTGTGCGGGCGATACCTGCGACTGCCAATTACCTCGGAAGTGGACCCGATCCCCAAAATCTACTCGCTGGCCGGACCGTATCGGTATTACGGTCCGCACGTCGGCGGCCCGCCGAGTTACACCCCGGTGCCAATTCCGAGTGAGTACACCGAGGTTCCGTCCCCCCAGCACGCTTTGGCACTCGTGTGCCACCGCTACTACCTGCTCGCAATGAAACGGGAGTGGGAGTTCAAGCGACGGTGGCCCGAAGACTGCGGGTACGTCGTCGGCCCCCACCCCGTTTATTGCGAACACGTTCGCTTCGAGGTCGAGGCCACCCGCCTGTTTGCGACCGATTTACTCAAGTCCGGTGTGTCACGCGAGTGGGTCCGCTGGCTCTTGGACGACATGCGGAGGCGCGGCAACCCTTGGCCCAAAACCTGCGCCAAACCGCCGGCGTGGATGATGTCCGGTATGGGCGTCAAGAAGCCCGTTCCGCTTTGGTGACTTTCTTCCGCTCCGGCCGGGCGCGTGTGAGTCGGCCTAGCGGGTGGTCCACACACTAGGAGTCGGTCCCGTGAGTCTGTTCGCCCTGTTGCTCTCGTTGGTGGCAATAGACCCGGTGCCTCTACCGGGCGGATCGGAACCGGACATCGGTGCAGCAATCCGGTCGCTCGGTCACGACGATTTTGAGACCCGCGAGGCGGCCGAAGTCGCTCTCGTGCGATTCGGCCCCAAGGCGTATCGCCAGTTGGTGGACGCGGCGGCCGGGCGCGACCCTGAGATCGCGTACCGGGCCGACAGGATTCTGAGGAAGCACTTCGACGCCGTGGACTTCGGTGGCGGCGGCCGTGGTGCCCCGATGCTGGCCGACGCTGCCGGTCCGCGCGAGTGGGTTACGATGTCCGTCCAGCGCCGCACCGAAGGCGGTGGCGTCGTACAAACGTGGGCCACCCTATTCGTGCCAAAGGCCGGGCCGATCCGAGATTTGGCCGAGCGCTACGGGCGCAGGGTGCTGGCCGAACGAGGTGAAACTGCCGGGCCGGGCGGGTCGAAGAATCAGAGCGACCCGCTTGAGAACCACGTCCAACAGGCCGCTACGGTTCGGCTCTTTCGTGACCTGCAACTGGCCGGGTGCCGGAAATCGGTTTTGAAGGCGGCGGCCAAGTTGCTCGACGACCTGTCGATCCGGGACGACCCGTGAGCCGCAAGCCGACGGTACAGGAGTGCCGCAAGAAGTACGACGGCCGCTGTTTCGTGTGCGGAGAGGACGACTACATCGTTCTCGACGCGCACCGGGTGGTGCCCGGCGAAATCGGCGGCGCGTACCACTGGAACAACTTACTGACTTTGTGCGCGTGCTGTCACCGCAAGGTGACGGCCGGCACGATCCGGGTCCACGCTCGCTACCTTGGCACGCGCGGCCCCGTGGTTCACTGGACCGACGAGTCTGGGTCCGAACACTTCACCAACGAGAGCGAGAGCAAGGTGCATCATGGGAATCCTGAACCTCAAGGCGAACATGGGCGGTAGCGCGAGCGAAGACCAGTTCCCGGACGGCCCGGACCCGCGCTACCCCGATGACGCGCCGGCCGGCGTCAGCGCCGCGTCCCTTAACCGTCGCGGCGACGACCCGCAGGTGGTTCTGGCGCTCGTTACCGAGGAAGACGGCCCGGCACTCCGCCCCGCCGGGCGCATCGAACACTGGTCGTGTGCCCTGTTTCCCGACCTGCGCGACAACCCGTACTTGCCGCCGGAGGCGCGGGTGACGGTCATTCGCGGCCTCGTTTACGGGAACCCCGCGTTCGATGAGGGGCACACGATTCGCACGAGTGGGGTCGTGCGAGCGGCCGGAAGGACCGTCGTGACCAGTTCCGGGAGCGTGTACCAACTGGGCACGCCCGACCCCGATTACGTCGCATGGGTCAACGCGAACTGCGGCCCGTGGGACGACGAGAACCCGCTTCGGATGGTGACGGACCCGAAACCGGTCGCCGAGTCGGTCGAATCGCCAGTCGCGTAGCGCCGGCTGCGAGAACGCGGAGTGGCAGAACCCCCGGCCGGGGAGCTAGACTTCCCGGCCGGGGGTTCCGGCTTTTCAGTAAGGGAGCCGTCATGCGGTACTGGTTCGACTGCGAGTTCTTGGAGGCGGGTGGCGAATCCCCGGTCCACCTGCTGTCGCTGGGCATGGTAGCGGAAGACGGACGCGAACTGTACTTCGTGAACCGGGACTGCCCGGTGAGAGAGGCTAACGAGTGGGTGCGAGCCAACGTGCTGCCCAAGATCGACTTCAAACAGGCGGTCAGTCGCTCGGAATGTCGCGCCCGGCTACTGGCGTTCGTCGGCAACGATCCGGCACCGGAGTTCTGGGCTTACGTTGGAGCTTACGACTGGGTGTGTCTGGCCGGTCTGCTGGGTCGAATGGTCGATTTGCCGGTCGGTTGGCCGAAGTACGCGCTCGACGTGAAGCAGGTGTGGCACCTGATGGGACGCCCGACGCTGCCGCCCAAGCCGCCAGAAAGCGAAGCGCACAATGCGCTTGCGGACGCTCGCTGGACCAAAACCGCGTGGCAATTCCTGTCTCTCGTGGCCGCCGATATGGGGGCCGGCCGAGTGTCTACACCGTCGGGCTAGGGCGGTGCGGCTCGCCAGACATTACTTGTTGGCCGTTCTTGAGTTGCGCATCTGGCGCGCGGCGCGTTCTAGGTCGCCCTATTCAAAACCTCTCGTTCCACGCATAATGTCGGCCCCCTGCGGCCATTCGGTCACGGCACCGCAGTCGATTCGCCCCAACACTTCCGCGAGAACCGTTCATGCCCGCCACCCCTAACGGGGGGCCGCTGGGTGTCCCCAGCGACACCGGTTTCGGGGCGCACGTTCAGCACCTCGACCGGACGCTTGCGACCCCGCCCGACGCCGCCCTGCCCGGAACACTGCCGCCCGTCGAACCGCCGCCGCAGCGCGATTGGCGCACCAAGTCGGCCGCGCTCCAAGCGGAGTACGTTTCGGGCGGCGGGTACATTTTCCTTGCCAACTACCTGCGGTCGTTGCCCCACTGGATCGACGACACAACGCGGGACTTGGGAGAGGACCTGTACGAGCGCATGTTGCTCGACGCTCAAGTGTCGAGTGCGGTGCGGCTGTTGAAGTTGGCGGCCCTGTCCGAAGGCGTGCGCCTCGACCCGGCCGTCGAAGACGATACGCCGGAGTGGGACACCGGTGCCGACCCGGAAGACGTGAACCAAAACCCCCAGCCGCGAGCGCCGCTGCCCGCACCACCCAAGGGCGGCTCGGAAGAACAGTCCGGTGCCGACGGGCAACCGGACTCCGGTCAGGTGCCACCACAGGGGCCGCCCCCCGAAGACCTCGACGGCGGGCGCGCTCTGGAGGCGGCACTCAAAGACAAAGACGTGATGGACCGCGAGCGGAAACGCATCGAGGCCAAACTCGCTCAAGAGATTTGTGATTTCTGTTCCGACGTTCTGGAGAACCTTGAGGGCCGCTCGTTTGTAGACACGCTCTACGAAATGCTCGACGCCGTTGCGGTCGGCAACAAGGTGGCGGAGCAGATTTACGACATGGGCAAGGACATGACGGGCAAGACCCGCGTGATCCTCAAGGCGCTCAAAATCAAGCCGCGCAATTCGACCGCGTTCGTTGTAGACGCCTACTTGAATGTGATCGGTCTCGTTGCCATTCTGCCCGGCCGTGGCTACCCCGTCACCGTCGGCACCGTGATGGGAACGCCCGACAAAATTCCGAACCTGCTTCCCCGCGAAAAGTTTGCAGTGATGACGTGGAGCGCGAAAGAGGGCGACCCGCGCGGCACGTCTCTCTTGCGGCCCGTCTACGCGGCGTGGTGGGGCAAGATGCAAATGATGGCCGAGTACCTCAAGTATTTGGCACAGTTCGCGGGACCGAGTTTGATCGGGTACACTGCGCCCGGAGCGGTCAGCGTGCCGCAAACCGACCCGCTTGGGAATGTGGTCCCCGGTGCCCCGCTCATTACTCCCGAACAGGCGATGGCTACGGCCCTGTTGTCGTTCAAGTCCTCGACGGTGATCGCGCTTCCCAACGGGAGCAAGGTAGAACCAATCAGTGCCGGCGGCAACGGCGAAGCGTTCAAGGCCGCCTTCACCCAGTTCAACGGCGAAATCTCGAAGGGCATCCTGTGCCAAACGCTCGCAACCGAAGAGGGCGTTCACCAAGCGAAAGCGGCCAGCGAGACGCACCAAGACGTGCTGGACTTGGTAATCAATCACGTCAAACTCGTGTTGGCACGGATGATTCGGCACGACATTCTGCGCCCGCTCGTGCGATACAACTGGGGCGAAGAGGCGGCTCGCCGTCTCACCCCGAAAGTCACTCTGGCATCGACCGAGAAGCACAACTGGGCGAAGGACGCGAGCGCACTCTCCGCGCTGGTTTCGTCTCAGTACCTCGACAAGAGCCAGTACCGCGAAATAGACGCCCGGTTGGGATTGCCCAAGCGGTCCCCGGAATCCGAAAATCAGCCGCCGCCCGGCGACCCGAACGCCCCGCCGGGTGGTCCGCCGCCGGGACCGGGTGGCCCGCCACCGGGACCGGGTGGTCCGCCGCCGGGACCGGGTGGCCCGCCGC
>FRDC01000594.1_pt1 | contig 49653 bp, 43 predicted proteins | sample 1106171 | NCBI WGS metagenome assembly FRDC01 (sample SAMEA3930566, study PRJEB13176) | freshwater metagenome | biome: Drinking water system; feature: drinking water; material: water | place: Singapore | collected 2014-12-20 | reverse complement strand
ACTCAATAATTTTAGCAACGACGCCAGCACCAACAGTCCTGCCACCTTCGCGTATTGCAAATCGCAGCCCTTCTTCCATCGCAATTGGTGCTATCAAATTAACTGTCACTGAAACATTATCTCCAGGCATCACCATCTCCGTGCCTGCCGGCAATTCAATCGCCCCAGTCACATCTGTGGTCCTAAAATAAAATTGCGGACGATAACCTGGAAAGAATGGTGTATGTCTACCGCCCTCTTCTTTACTCAATACATAAATCTCGGCTGTAAATTTTGTGTGCGGCGATATGCTGCCTGGCTTCGCCAAGACTTGGCCACGTTCCACTTCTTCCCGCTTCGTGCCGCGCAACAATATGCCGACATTATCCCCGGCTTGCCCTTGATCCAATAGCTTGCGGAACATTTCAACGCCCGTGCATACCGTCTTCAGCGTCGGCTTCAATCCAACAATCTCTATCTCTTCGCCTACTTTGATAATCCCTCTCTCTACCCTTCCCGTTACCACCGTTCCTCGGCCTGATATCGAGAATACATCTTCTACCGGCATAATAAATGCGCCATCGATCGCTCGTTCAGGTTGCGGTATATAGCTATCCAATGCTTCCGCCAGCCGCAGAATCGAGGGTTCACCGATTTCACTTTGATCGCCTTCCAATGCTTTTAAAGCGGATCCAATGATGATCGGTGTATCATCTCCAGGAAATTCGTATTTCGATAACAGTTCACGAATTTCCATTTCTACCAATTCAATTAACTCCTTATCATCCACCATATCTGCTTTATTCATATACACGATGATGTAAGGCACACCCACTTGTCGAGCTAATAGAATATGCTCGCGTGTCTGCGGCATCGGACCATCCGCAGCGGACACAACCAGGATCGCGCCATCCATCTGTGCCGCTCCCGTTATCATATTCTTCACATAATCCGCATGCCCGGGGCAATCAACATGCGCATAATGGCGATTGGCGGTTTCGTATTCCACATGCGCAGTATTAATGGTAATACCTCGCGCCCGTTCCTCAGGTGCCGAGTCGATTTGATCATAACTCTTCGCTTCGCCCCCAAATTTCTTCGTCAATATCGTCGTTATTGCCGCTGTCAGCGTCGTCTTTCCATGATCCACATGCCCTATCGTCCCCACATTCACATGTGGCTTCGACCGCTCAAATTTACTCTTTGCCATTATGTTTCCCCTATACGTGCTTAAACCATATCAATCCATCATAAAACCTATGGAGCCCATGGCCAGAATTGAACTGGCGACCTCTCCCTTACCAAGGGAGTGCTCTACCACTGAGCTACATGGGCAAGCAGTTACAATACAACCATTTGACACAATACAACCATTTGACCCACAACATCAACTGGAGCGGGTGAAGGGAATCGAACCCTCGTCGTAAGCTTGGAAGGCTTCTGCTCTACCATTGAGCTACACCCGCACTATCTAAGGTAAGGAATGTATCAAGATTACGAGCCACAATCTCATTCCCAAAACAATTTTATAACTTGGTGGAGGGGGAAGGATTCGAACCTTCGAAGGCAGAGCCGTCAGATTTACAGTCTGATCCCTTTGACCGCTCGGGAACCCCTCCAAAATAAACCGGTGATTATGAATAGATTGCGATCATAAGTCAATTAGGTTCTATGTAAATCCCATAAAATGTCTTAATAAAATATTTTGATGTCTATTCTTTAGCATCAGAGCAGACATAATAGCAACATGGATGGTTAAATTACACCAACTTGAGCGCACCTTAAACCAAACGAATTCTCGGATCTACAAGCGTATATGAAATATCGGTCAATATTAATCCAATGATGTAGAGTATCGACCCCAAAAAGACCATTGCTCTGACTATCGCAAAATCTTGAGAATTAATCGCATCAATGGTATAGCTCCCAAGCCCGGGAATGCCAAAAAAAGATTCAACCAGCAAACTACCTAAAAATAATAAAGGAATCACCACTACCGCGCCTGTTAAAATTGGAATTAATGCGTTCCTTAAGACGTGTCGAAATAAAACAAGACGCTCTGACAGTCCTTTGGCTCTCGCTGTACGAACATATTCTTTGTTCATTTCTTCAAGAAAAATTGTCCGATACCAGCGAATATGCGATCCTGCACTGCTGATGATCCCGATAATAACCGGCAGCAGCAAAAATTTAGTCGCGTCCAAACCACTCCCAAAACCCGAGATCGGCACCCAGTGCCATACTTTACTCACTAAAAATTGCCCAACGATGATGTAGAAAAGACTGGAAATAGACATTAGCGCCACACACAATACTACTCCCCAAAAATCGATATTCGTCGCACGAAAAAAGACCATCAATAGCGCTACAGAAATATAAACAAATAATCCCAGAACAAAAACAGGCAACGCAATAGCAAGACTTGGCACCATCCGCGACTTAATCTCATGCGCAATATCCCTTCCATCATCTGCTCTTCCAAAATCAAAAATAAACATCGCAAGTGATTTTTCAAAAAAGATTGTTTGCGTCAGTTTCTGCAATCCCGCTTCATCCCCGTTCAGCAGCAACGGTTTATCATAGCCTCGTTCTTTTTTCCATTTTTCGATTGCCTCGGGCGTCACATATTTGATACCCAATTGCATGCGAGCCATATCATCCGGTGTATTGACAACAAAAAAAAGAGTAAAAGTAATCAGATTGACGCCTATTAGAATCGGGATAGCATAAATGATGCGTCGAATGATATAGATAAGCATTGTTAAAGAAAGTCAATCATTAACAACTAAGATGATAACGCACGAACACCAATACTGCGCTCCCGGCGCCGCAATGCTGCCGCTGCTGGAACAAGACCAATAACAATTACCGCAAAAATAAGCATAAGTGGCCATAACACGGGATCATTCCATTCGCGTTGTTTTTGCGCCCTTTGTTTTGCATCAATTTTAAAATACTTATAGTTATTATTAGCTAATCTGTTTGGCTTAACATTCTGATACCATGAATGATATAAGCCGTAATCTTTGGGGTGATAGCCCCATAACCAAGGCGCATCATAGCGTAATATCTCTACCATTCGATCAATTATTTGCTGGCGGTGAATCCCATTCTCTAAATTTTTCATTTGTTCAAATAAAGAGTCATATTCAGGATTACGATAGTTGGCCGCATTCTCACCGCTATTGGCCACCTTGCTCTGAGGGCCATATAATAAAAACAGAAAATTCTCTGGATCCGGATAATCCGCATTCCATCCCCATTCAAAAATCTGCGCATTCCCTTTGCGAATTTTATCTTGGAACCGATTGTAATCAGTGCTTCGGACGACCAATTGAATGTTCAATTTTTGAAATTGTTTGCGCATCCAATCGAGCTTCGATCGATCCTCAGAACTCCTTGCAGTTACATCAAAATACAAAATTAGCGGCGCACCCGTTTTTTGATCAATCCCATTCGGGTAACCGGCTTCAGCGAGCAAATTTCTGGCAACCTGAATCGATTTACGCCGCGGCCGATCCTTCGCCCAGTCATAAACAATAGCATTTATACCTTCTTTTCCTGCACGATACCCGGCTATACCAGGTGAAATCGGACTATGCGCGGGTATGCCGCGTCCATTCGCAAAAATCGAAATAAATTCCTCATAATCAACTGCAATTGAAATCGCTTGCCGAAGCTTTCTTGCGTTTTCAGTCCCTTCACTATTTCTACCTCCCACCACCGGATCAAGCATATTGAATCCCATATAATAGGTCGACACTGCAACTGTCGTTTCCAGTCTGATCCCTTGTTCCGCCATTGCATCCGTGACCGTCGCCTCACCTTGACTAACCAGTTGCACAGCTTGATCGAAACTATCGGAACCGATTCCACTCGCATCATAATACCCTTGTAAGAACTTATTCCATCGGGGGATACTTTCTCTTTCTCGAGTAAAAATAATTTTGTCGATAAAGGGTAATTTCTTACCTGCGTCCACCAACAACCCGATTTCTGCGTCCTCTGGCATTCCCTCCGCAGGGTAATACTCATTCCGAAAATTCGGATTCTTTTCCAGCACCATCCTTAAATTAGGATTATTCTCTGTTAACATATAAGGTCCGGTTCCGATCGGATACCAATCCAGCGTTATGTTTTTTTGCACCAGACCGCTCTGCGAAAAAAATTGATCAGCTTCCCAAGGGATCGGCGCGAAAAATGGCATCGCTAACCAATAGATGAACTGAGGGTATTTGCCTTTGATTCTTACTCGATAGGTATACCTGTCAACTAATTGCACACCTTCCAATTGATGATTTCTAAGATCTAAAAATGTATCCTTGGAAGGATAATTTTGAACTACCTGCCTTAGCTCATCCGCATAGTTCCTTAATCCCACAATGTAATCCGCCATCAATTCATAGATGGGCGAGTGTAACTTTGGATGGGCCAGCCGTTTGATCTGATAAACATAATCTTCTGCCGACAACTCCCGGGTGCTGGTTTGCAAAAAATCGGACAGCTTAAATATCGAAGCCAGTTCTTTTTGATTCAAATTGTGATAAAGAAAATCTCCACTCGAGTTTTTTGCAAAAGCAGGATGTGGCTGGTAAAAAATCTCGGGCTTGATCGTGATTTCATAAATACTGTAAGCAATCTTGTCCGCGGGTGCATCGGATGACAGTTGCTGATCCAGCGCATCATAGAATGTCACGATGGGCATTCTAGCGGCTGTTGCAGTGATCAGCTCGAAAGGCCGCTTCAAATAATGGTACTGCAAAGGTGGTTCGTAGACCTGCGCGGTAAATTGAATTTCATTAGAACTGTATGACTGCACCGGATCCAGATGTTTAGGCCGTTCCGTAAAAACGGTATAAAGAATATTTTTCTCGCCATCTTCTGTTGCATAAGGGTTATTCCAATTCTTTTCACCGCAGGCAGTAAATAAAAAGGACACTATCACTAATAAACAGTTTGAAATAAACGACTTTGTCATTGCTGAAGACTTCGAATTATAGAAATTTTCTCATTGGCAGTGCATCTACAATCTCTTATGCGTGAATTAGAAGGAATTCCCCCTACCACCCCCTTACGCTATAATTTATCAATTCAGTCCATTTTACAAGGAAAACTCATGGGATTTCTCGCAAACAAACGTGTTCTCATAACCGGGCTTCTCAGCAACCGCTCCATCGCTTACGGCATTGCAAAAGCAATGAAACGCGAAGGTGCTTTGCTGGCTTTCACATATCAAGGCGAAGAAGTCCGCGATAGAGTCGAGAAATTAGCCAAAGAATTTGACAGCGATTTGTTATTTCCCTGTAATGTCGCCAGTGATTCAGAAATCGCTATTTGTTTTGAGAATCTCAGCAAACATTGGGATAGCCTGGATTGCATTATTCATTCAATTGCATTTGCGCCTCGGGAAGCTTTAACCGGAGATTTTCTCGATAGCATTAGTCGAGAAGCTTTTCAGATTGCTCACGATATCAGTTCCTACAGCTTCTCCGCGCTTGCTAAAGCTGCGCTGCCGTTGATGCAAGGCCGGAATGGCGCGTTTCTGACACTGAGCTACCTCGGTGCTGTCCGGGTTATGCCGAACTATAATGTAATGGGCTTGGCTAAAGCCAGCCTGGAAGCCAATGTGCGCTTCATGGCTTCGAGCTTGGGCCCCAAAGGAATACGAGTCAATGCAATTTCTGCCGGACCGATCAAGACCCTGGCCGCAGCCGGTATCGGAAACTTCAGTAAGCTGTTAGGTTACACGGAAAAGGTTTCGCCGCTTCGCCGCAATGTAACTATCGACGAAGTCGGAAACGTAGCCGCTTTCTTGTGCAGTGATTTAGCGAGTGGTATTACAGGTGAAATAACTTACGTTGATGCTGGATTTAACACGGTTGCTTTCAATCTGTTTGACGAATGAAAATCTGTGCAACAACCATAAAAAATTTAGAAGTTATCTTGCTTGATTTTTACATCGTATCGCTTTCTGATTGCCGATAGATAAGACGCCATCTCTTCCTGAGCAATCATTTGCTGTAACTGTTTTGTGAAATTCTCATGCTTATCTTTGTCTTTTTCCTCTATATCAGGCGCTACGACCTTACTGATTCGTATTAAATTAAATCCGCCTTTGGGGTCAATTGCTCCGGTATATACAGGAAAGCCCTTCGTCTCCGTTCGAGAAATCACTCGCATTGTTCCGATATCCAATCCGCGGGATTGCAGATAAGAAATTAACTGGGACTCACTCCAGACTACATCATCCAGAACCTCTCCGTGTTGTAAACGTGCAAGTTTGGCCTGACCTTCCTCAATCGCTTTTCTTTCCGCCATTTGTTTCTTGAGTTTCTCAACGATTTGATCTTTAACTACCGCCAGCGATTGTTTGGTTGCAGGTTTATATTCAACGATACGAGCAGCCACAAAGGTATCCGGTTGTACTTCAATCACTTCGGTATTGCGATGATTGGTAACGCTATCTTCAGAAAATACCGCTGATAGTAATTTCTCATTCGACAGAATTGCCGGCTGAGCTGAATTTCTTGTAATCCAATCGCTTTGCTGAACAGCTAATTCAAACTTCTCTGCTGCAGGTTGTAAACTTTCACCTTGCTCGTAAACCATATTGCTGAAATCTTCCGCAATCTCTCCAAAAATATTACCGGCTGCTTCCAGCTTCAGTTTCTTTTCAATCTGTTCCCGCACATCTGCGAGACTGCGGCGAACTTCTTGCTTAACATCAGTCAGCTTAATTACGTGAAAACCAAAATCGGTTTCTACCAGATCGCTGATTTCGTCCGGTTGCATTGAAAAAATTTTGTCCTCAAATGACTTAACCATGACACCGCGACCAAAATATCCAAGATCTCCGCCTTGTATTGCAGAACCAGGATCATCCGACTGCTCCTTCGCAATTTCAGCAAATCGATCAGGATCCTGCCTCACTTGTTCTAGAATTTTCTCTGCTTTTGCAATTGCCGCATGTCTTTCATCATCAGGGGCATCCGCAGTCACACTTATCAAAATGTGACTGGCTTTCCGTTCTTCTGGTTGAATAAATTCTTCCTCATGCTCCTGAAAGAAATTACGGATCGCATCCTCGCTCACGGTTTCACTTTTAGCCACTGCTTCCAACGACAATACCAAGTATTCGATCTTTGCACGCTCCGGCAAAGTAAAATCAGCTTGATGCTGCTCATAGTAATTGTCTACTTCTGCATCTTCCGGGATCATATCCGACAGAAACCGCTCGGGTGAAATTTTTGATTGACTGATTTCTCGTTGTAACTCACTTAAATAACGTACTTTTTCGACCACCGTTTTGGGCGCAAATACGATCTCGCTATAACCATCGAGCAATTGTTGCAATAACAATTCTTGACGCACTCGCGACTCGAATATTACCGGCGTTAATCCCTGAGCGCGCAACAAGTCTTCATATTGTTGCTTAGAAAATTTATTATCCCGCTTAAAAGCAGGTACTTCGCGAATTGTTTTGGCAAGCTGAGAGTCAAGGACCGTGAAACCATTATCCATTGCCTCACGGTGTAATAATCGCTGTTGGATCAACCTTTCCAACACTGAATTTCTGACTTCAAACGTATCAAGCATCGCGCTATCAAAATTTGCGCCGAGCATAGCTCTCATTCTTTCGTGATGATCCCGCATTGCTTGCTCATACTCACGGCGAGAAATCTCCTCGCCTTCTACTATTGCAACGAAACCCTCACTTCCGCCTCGGTAGGACTCGACCCCCCAAAACAAAAAGGGCAGCACTGCCAAGCCTAAAATAACTTGCACAACCCGCTTTTTACGGTTAACTAAGTCAAACACAATTAAAACCTGTGAGCGTGTAAAAGACGAAAGAAGAAATCAAAAACCCAGAAAAAAGATTTGGCGGAGTGGACGGGACTCGAACCCGCGACCCCCGGCGTGACAGGCCGGTATTCTAACCAACTGAACTACCACTCCTCAAACCAGCAATTTGGCTGGTGGGTGCTGACGGGATCGAACCGCCGACATTCGCCTTGTAAGGGCGACGCTCTACCAGCTGAGCTAAGCACCCGGTCAGAAAGTCCGCTAGTTTACTGCATCTTTGAGTGCTTTGCCAGCACTGAATTTAGGAACTTTTGCTGCTTTAATTTTTATGGCGGCGCCAGTGCGCGGATTACGGCCTGTACGAGCGGCTCTAGTACCTACTTTAAAAGTTCCAAATCCGACCAATGTAACACTTTCATTCTTTTTCAGTGCTCCCTTTATTGCAGTTAATGCACCATCCAATGCACTGCCTGCCGAGGCTTTGGAGATTTTAGCCGATTTAGCGATCGCTTCAATGAGTTCGGATTTGTTCATATAATTCCCCTTCTAAGTTAATGGTAATTAAATCACAAGCAAGTACTGCAGTCGCTCTTATATCAAGCTGTTAAAGCCTGGTCAAGCAAATTGAGGTTTTCCGTAAGTTTTTTACCAATTCGCACAACAATTCAAAATACTGCCATTTTTTATATAAAATATAAAAAATTATTTATAACATAATGTTACAGAATACACATAAATAAAAACATTAAGTATCAGGCAAATTTACCAAAGTTAATAAACTTCTGATTTTTGTTCGCGATTTAGCAATACTTCTACAGCGGCACGAGCCGAAAGACGGCCTTGCAATATACCGCACACTGCGTCGGTAATTGGCATTTCAATGTTTAATCGACTCCCAAGTTCTGATACCGACTGCGCCGTATGCACCCCTTCGGCGACATGCCCCAATTCACCCAAAATATCTCGCAGCGATTTCCCTGAAGCAAGCAGCAACCCAACTTGCCGGTTTCGAGATAGATCTCCCGTGCTTGTAAGAATCAAATCGCCAACCCCCGCCAACCCCATGAAGGTTTCCATTTTTCCGCCCAGACTCAGTCCCAATCGAGTCATTTCCATCAATCCACGGGTAATTAAGGCTGCTCGCGCATTATGTCCGAATCCAATACCATCAGAAATCCCAACAGCGATCGTAATTACATTCTTGACTGCACCGCCTGTCTCTACGCCAACAACATCTTCACTGGTGTAAATGCGTAACCTTGGACTGTGCAGTTCTGCAGCAACTTTGCTGGAAAAATTGCGATCACTCGAGGCCAGCGTCAAAGCGGTAGGAAGCCCTTGCGCGACTTCTTCTGCAAAACTTGGACCCGATAAAACACCGTAATTTTTTAATAATGTAATCTCTTCCTGTGCGATCTGATGAGGTAAGTAACAGGTTTCTGACTCAAATCCTTTACAACCCCAAACAATCGGCATAGTGACATTAGTAGCCGCAATAGCTCGCAAAGTCTCGCGCATGCCGGCAACTGGCACAACAATAATTGTAAGATCAGCGCAATCCAGCGCTTCGCTGAGCGTCGATGTTATTTCTAGCGTTTCGGGAAATGAATAGCCGGGAAAGAATCTTTGATTTATCCGCTGCGCTTTCATTTCAAACGCATGATCCGGATCTTTAGTCCACATACAAATGGAATGTCGGTTTGATAGACTGATTGCAAGCGCAGATCCCCATGCACCTGCACCCAGTACCGCTATTCTCATGAACCCCAAACCTGAGTGACTTTTACAAAACCAGTTTGACCATCAATATGACGCACTTTCACCCATCCAAGCGCATCAGACTCCAACCATTCCATGACCAAATTTTCTTCCGCCTGGAACAGTAATTCAGAGTTAGCATCAGCTGACCGATGGATATTTGCAAGTGGAACTGTGACTATGACATAGCGTTGTTGATTCAAAAATTTTTTCTCAATCCATGCGAGGCTTCCACTACTGTCACGAACTTTCACCCAACCTTCAACATCAACAACCACCTCAATCGGTAGATATCTGTCTGCCACATAGAGTTTGTCAGCTTTCAGTGAAGGAGCATCGTACATAACGACAGATTTCTCCGCGATCGAGAAAAACGTCATTTCTGCTTCAGCCGCAATCGGCAAGATTAACAAACCAAAAAACAACAATGCTGTAACTTTATTGCTCATCCGGAGCTATCTTTACTGAATTTATTGATTTATTACTATTTAGAACACTGAACTAATTAGAACTTGTTTTTGCTTCGGCTTTTTTCTGCTGATAGATAGCCTCAAAATTGACAGGATTCAATATAACCGGCGGAAATCCTGCGCGCGTAACTATGTCCGATACCACTTCGCGCAAATAAGGAAACAGTATATTCGGACATCCAATTCCCAGCACAGGATCAATCTCATCATTCGGAATGTTGCGAATCCTGAAAATCCCGGATTGCTGCGCTTCCACCAGAAACATAATCTTGTCTTTGATTTTTGCGGTAACCGTCACTGTCAACAGCACTTCATAGAGTCCGACGTCAATGCCTTGGCTTTTAGTGCCAAGCTGCAAATTAATTTCGGGAGTCTCTCTTTCCAAAAAAATATTTGGCGCATTGGGGATTTCCAGAGATAAATCCTTCACATAGATTTTTTCTATCACAAAAACTGGTTGCTGTTGCTCACTCATCTTTATATCCTAAAGTCAAAAATTAATATGAAACTATTGGCAATTTGTTAATACGAATAAATGCAAAATCTATTGTTAAGTTGCCAGCAACTCAATCAACTCCCCTTTCCGGTCAAGTTGCGCCAAATCGTCATAGCCGCCCACATGAATATCACCGATATAGATCTGTGGAACTGTACGACGACCGGTTTTACTCATCATTTCACCGCGTTGATCGGGCTCAAGATCAATGCGAATTTTCTCAATTTCTTGCACGCCTCTTGAACGCAACAAGCTTTCTGCCATCTTGCAATAGGGACAAAACCCAGTTGTGTACATGATTACTCTAGGCATTGATCATTTTACCTTTTAACCATCGGTAATCCCGCACGTTTCCAAGCATCAATCCCGCCCATTAAATTAACAATCTGAGTAAAACCATTCTTTTTAAGAACGAGACTTGGATTATTAGACCGAACACCACCGGGATAAATGACAACAATAGGCTTATCTTTAAACTTCTCCAATTCAACCCATCGTTCCGCTATTTTCTGCGAAGGCACATGTTTTGCATTCGGTATATGACCCGCCAAATACTCACTATCATCCCGAACATCCAAAACTAGAGCATCCTTATAATTGATCAACCGCACAGCCTCGCGTGTATCAATTTCTTTGATCCCACCTTGTGTAAACATCGGAATAAGTAGCAATATTGCACTGACTACCGCAGCAATTACAAAAAACAGATTTTCCAGCCTTAATAGAAAATGGTCTTGAAAAATTGATAATTCCATATAGCCCGCTTTAACTTATAAAATGGTTAATTTTAACAGAAACATGAGCGATTCGGATCCCACTTCGTTTACGCGATAAGCAACGCACTAATTTTATAACATTTTATAACATTTTTCTACAGATCCATCTGTAGTTAGCAAATGGAGTTTAATTTCTTGTTCATTCAAGATCAAGTATGCAATGTGGCGTTGATCACTACTAAAATTTTTTCACACAAAAGAATCAGTCAGATACTGTGTTTACAACTGAAAATATAATAAAATATCACTGTTTTTAATCCTGCAACACTCACGCACCCCCTATTAATAAAGATCAATATGAAAAAAATTGTTCTCCTGAGGCACGGAGAAAGCACCTGGAATAAAGAAAATCGTTTCACAGGTTGGACGGATGTCGACTTAACACACAAAGGCATAAAAGAAGCTCAAGAAGCAGGCCGGCTTTTGCGCGAACAAGGTTTTACATTCGATATTGCTTATACATCTGTTCTTAAACGAGCCATCCGCACCTTATGGATTGTATTGGATGAAATGGATCAAATGTGGACTCCGATCCAACATACTTGGCGATTGAACGAACGCCATTATGGGGCACTTCAAGGCCTTAACAAGGCAGAGACCGCAGCAAAATATGGCGATGAGCAGGTTCTGATCTGGCGCAGGAGTTATGATGTAAGACCGCCGGCTTTGAGTGTTGATGATGATCGCTATGCCGGCAACGATCCTAGATACAAAGGCTTAGCACAAAACGATATCCCATTAACAGAGTGTCTTAGCGATACAGTCGCAAGATTCCTTCCTTACTGGAACTCCATTATTGCACCTCAGGTTCAATCCGGGAAAAGTATTATCATTGCAGCACATGGGAATTCATTAAGAGCATTGGTGAAATACCTGGATAATATTTCAGATGAAGAAATTCTTAATTGCAATATTCCGACGGGCATTCCACTGGTTTACGAATTGGATGACAATCTGAAACCGATCCAAAACTATTATCTAGGAGACTTGACGGCTGTTAATGAAGCGATGCAAGTTGTTGCTAATCAGGGAAGATCAACCGTATAAAGTGCGCGCAGATCCCCGATGACGAGTGAAAATCTTGCATCCTTACTCATTAAGAGCTTCTCTTCGAAAATCAATTCGGATAGTAAATTCAGCATTCAACGGCAACAAATCTTACGATTTGTTTTAGTGGTTGCATTATCTTATCCGGCATCAATTTTTCCTGATAACAATGAAAACTTAAAACTGTTGCGAGAACGCATTGATATATTACAAAAAGAATTAAACAGGAAAGTGACAATCAAGCAGGGAGCAGCAAATGCCTTGCAAGAAACCGAGCTAGCGATCAGCAAAATCACGCAGAGATTAAACAAACTACTTGAAGAAGATCGGCAAGCTACCGAGAATTACAAGCAATTACAATTACAATATAAGCAAATCAAAAATGATATTGATACTGAACGCGGGCAGCTAGAAAAATTGCTCTATCAACAATACACAAGCGGACATCATACTTATCTCAAGTTGACTCTTTATCAACAAAATCCCAATCAATTGGCTCGAAATTTATATTATTACAATCAGGTATCACAAGCTCGCTCAGAAATCATTAATAATCTTCAAATCAATCAAGAAAAAATTGAAACTCTGATTCAGATTAGCCGTCAAAAGAAAGACGAAATTTCAGCCATTCAAACAGAATACTTCAATCAAAGAAAAAAACTTGAACAAGAGAAAAATAAGCACAAAATTTTACTATCGCAGTTAAGCGATCAAGTTTCAAAACAACAGCAAGAATTGAATAAACTTAATGATGACGAAAGACGCCTTAGCCGTTTAGTAAAAGAAATCAATAAATTAATTGTCGAAAAATCTGATACCACATTAATTAACAATAAATTACCCGATGCTAATTTAACGAATGATGTGCTTTTCTCAACACTAAAGGGTAAATTAAATTTGCCGGTTAAAGGATCAATTGTTAATAGATTTGGTAGTCAGCGTACAAACAAGCAGCTAACTTGGAAAGGCTTATTCATCCAATCACCGGATGGAAGCGATGTTAAAGCGATATCAGAAGGAAAAGTTGTTTTTGCGGATTGGCTTAGAGGATTCGGTCATTTGATCATTTTGGATCATGGAAACGGCTATATGAGTCTTTATGGCAATAATGCAACACTCCAAAAAAAAATCGGTGATACGATCCGGGGCGGAGATACGATCGCGACGGTTGGAAATAGCGGTGGTAACTCAGATTCAGGTCTTTACTTTGAACTTCGTCATAAAGGTAAGCCGTTTGACCCTTTGACGTGGATAAAAATAGAATGAGCTTAATGTTTTTTTACATAAACTTGATCAGTGCGGAGATAGCATAATGAGTAACATAATCAAAAAAACTGGTTTAATTCTGCTCGGCGTAATCGCTGGAATGATGCTGAGTTTGAATTTTTCCGCTATCGCCAAGAAAGATAACATCGATGCGATTCATCCGCTGCCAATTGAAGAACTGCGAACATTCGCGCAAGTATTTGGGCGCATTAAAAGCGACTACGTGGAAGCCGTCGAAGATAAGAAACTGATCACCGAAGCCATTAATGGCATGCTCGTTGGGCTTGATCCCCATTCATCGTATCTCGATAAAGACGAATACAAAGAACTGCAAATCGGCACACAAGGTGAGTTTGGCGGTTTGGGTATCCAAGTCACAATGGAAGATGGGGTCGTCAAGGTAATCTCTCCTATAGAAGATACACCAGCATTTAGGGCAGGTATTAAGACCGGAGATTTAATCGTAAAGCTCGACGATACAGTCGTTAAAGGCATGTCGCTCAATGAAGCAATCAAGCTCATGCGTGGCAAGCCCAATACATCCATCAAAATTACGATAGTCCGCGAGGGTGAATCAGAGCCGCTGGTGTTTAATCTGGTTCGGGATATTATTAAGATACAGAGCGTAAAATCAAAAATAATCGAGCCTGGATATGCTTATATCCGCATCACACAGTTTCAAGAGCAGACTGGTGAGAATCTCGCTACCGCCATCAAAACCCTCTTTGCCGAAAACAAGGGTGATATGAAAGGATTAATACTCGATTTACGTAACGATCCCGGTGGATTGCTGAACGGTGCAGTAGCCGTTTCCGCAGCTTTCCTCCCCGAAAATTCGCTCGTTGTTTACACTGAAGGACGTAGCGCGGATGCGAGAATGAAATTGCATGCTAATCCTGAGTTCTATTTGCGGGGACCTGATGAAGACTACTTAAAGGGATTACCTGCTGAAGTAAAAACTGTTCCAATGATTACGCTTGTCAATGGAGGATCTGCTTCAGCCTCAGAAATCGTTGCTGGCGCCTTGCAAGATCATAAGAGATCCATTGTCATGGGTTCCCAGACGTTTGGCAAAGGATCCGTGCAAACCATACTACCGTTGGGAAACAATACAGCTATCAAACTGACGACCGCCAGATACTACACGCCTAATGGTCAATCCATTCAAGCACAAGGCATCACACCTGATATTCTTGATGAAACAGGAAACAACGATGAGCAGCGGCTGCGGGAAGCGGATTTGAATCGCCACCTTTCCAATGGCAAAAAAACAGAGAAAAAATCAGTTTCCGAAACTGGAAAAACAGAACTGAAACCAACCGATGAGAAAAATGAGAAGAAGAATAAAGATAAGAAAAATAAAGCACCTATCGAATTCGGCTCAGAAGATGATCTCTTGCTGAAACAAGCCATGAATTACTTCAAAGGCATTGTGACGCTTCCAGAAAAAAAGAGTGATGCCAAGACAGAAAGCTGATCTTTAGGATCGTGAATGATCATCAGCTACTTCGCTACAGCCGTCATATCCTGCTACCTCAGATTGATGTTGAGGGGCAGGAAAAACTCTGTCAATCAAGCGTCTTAGTTATTGGCGCGGGCGGGCTCGGCTCGCCTGCGCTCATGTATCTCGCTGCTAGCGGTATTGGTAATTTAATTGTTTGTGATGGTGATCAGGTAGATCTAACCAACTTGCAACGTCAGATCATTCACGATAATCAGTCGATTGGTTTAGCCAAAACGCTCTCAGCGAAACAAACACTCACAAAAATTAATCCGGAAATTAATGTCACGACTGTTCAAGAAAAAGTTGATGCTGCACAATTACTGCATTTAGTTGCCACAGCGGATGCTGTTATTGATGCATGCGATAATTTCGCGACACGCTCCCTCATTAACCAAGCATGTGTTATTCATAAAAAACCGCTGATTTCCGGTGCAGTTGTGCGTTTTGAAGGCCAAGTAAGCGTCTTTGATTTAAGCCAGCCCGGAAGCCCTTGTTATCACTGTTTATACCCAATGGAGGGAGAGCAGGAAGACATGCCATGTGCAATTATGGGGGTATTTTCTCCCATTGCCGGTATCATCGGTTGCGTTCAAGCTGCGGAGACAATTAAAACTTTATTGAATATCGGAGAAAGTCTGAACGGACGGCTATTGTTACTTGACGCCCTGACAATGAATTGGCGTTCAGCTAAAGTAAACAAAGATCCAAGATGCCCAGTATGTCAAATGTAGTCCTCAACAACAATCATTTCCCTATAAGCTTTCATTTCCAGCCATATCAGTCGATACCGCCCGGTAACAAAACCAAACGCTGAATTTCCCAACCAGCTAAAGGGCTTCGACTGAATTCGCTTTTGACAAATTGATGCCAGCAACCAATCACGAAACACATAAGTAAATTAGCATAGGCCGCTGCATCAATCTGGTTGCTTATTTTCCCTTCACTGATAGCAAATCGCAATGCTTGCTTGAGCGTTGCTTCCAGACGATCATGTAATTGATTAATGCGTATTTGCAGATGCTCATTCTCGTTAACCAATACATCACCGATCAAGAGACGTGTCATTCCAGGATTCTTCTGCGAAAAACCCATTAACAGCAATAATAAATTTTCAATTTGCTTAACACCAGAACTTTCCTCTTGCTGGATTTTATTAACCAATACAAACAGAGTTTTTTCGATAAACTCGATCAGCGCCCCGAACATTTCCGACTTGCTCGGGAAACAGCGATAAACCGAAGATTCCGATATCTCCAGCCGCTTTGCTAATGCGGCAACTGTAATTTTCATGCTATGGGGGTGCTCCAACATTTCTGCCAGAGTTTGCAAAATCTGATCTTTTCTATCAGATGATTTTTGTAAATGATTGGAACGCCGCAATTTATTAACCATACCAAACAAAGAACATCAATCAATTATAAAGCTAATGTAGCACACAATAACCCTGTATGAACCTAGACCTTTGCGCATTAATCAAGATAAAATCAACATTTTTTGGATTCCTGTTCATGCATATATGGCGAAAAACATCGTCCCGTGTTAAAACGCCTGTCGCGCTAACAATTGGTAATTTTGATGGTGTGCATATGGGGCATCAAGCAATGCTCAAACACTTACAAGAAACTGCCAAAATGCTCGGATTGCCTGCTTGCGTAATGACCTTCGAACCCCATCCACGAGAGTTCTTCTCACCCGATCAAGCACCAACCCGCTTAACGGGTATCCGGGAAAAATTGCAGTGCCTTATTCAAGCAAATGTCGATCGTGTATACATTTGCCGCTTCGATTACGAGTTTGCAAAAATGCCTCCGGAACAATTTATCACGCGGATTCTCAACCAAGAGCTAAATGTGCGCTGGTTACTTGTGGGTGATGATTTTCGTTTTGGTGCACGCCGGGCCGGTGATATAACCATGCTGCAAACTCTTTCGGCTGCAAACGGTTATACAGTCGAAATAATGCCAAACATAACGGTCAATGATACACGTGTTTCAAGCACAGTCATCCGCCAAGCATTGGCAAATGGAGATTTGGCAGCAGCAGGTAATTTTCTGGGCAGGCCTTTCAGCATGAGCGGACGGGTTATCGATGGCGATAAACTTGGCAAGAAAATCGGTTTCCCGACTGCCAATATCCAATTAAAGCATAACCGCCCGGTATTATCGGGTATCTTTGCTGTTTCAGTCCGTGGCGCCATTCCATCATCTCCCATGACGCCACTACCTGGAGTTGCCAGTCTCGGAGTACGGCCAACCACTCATCAGAATGGCAGTTATGTATTGGAAGTGCACTTGTTTGACTTTAACCAGGAAATATACGGACAACGGCTGCAAGTTGATTTCTTGCACAAACTGCGTGATGAGCAAAAATTTTCCGATATCAGCGCGCTTATTCAGCAAATTGAAAAAGATATCGTGCAAACAAAAAAATTTTTCATGACAAAACCCAATGCGCACAATTCCAGTAGTATTTGCATTGCACACTAACCCATTAATCTGAAAATTCCATGACCGATTATAAGAATACGTTGAATTTACTCGACACTCCGTTTCCGATGCGCGGCAATCTCGCCAGCCGGGAACCCGTGATGCTGAAAGCCTGGCAAGAAAAAAATCTTTACCAAAAGATTCGCACCGCATGCACAAACCGTCCAAAGTTCATCTTGCATGACGGGCCTCCGTACGCTAACGGAGACATCCATATTGGTCATGCCGTTAACAAAATTCTTAAAGACATCATCATTAAAAGCAAAACATTGTCGGGATACGACGCACCTTATATCCCCGGCTGGGATTGTCATGGATTACCGATAGAACATCAGATTGAAAAAAAACACGGCAAGAATCTGCCCGCTGATAAAGTCAGGGAGCTTTGCCGCGCCTTCGCTCTTCAACAAGTTGAACGCCAGAAAGCCGACTTTATAAGGTTGGGCGTACTAGGAGATTGGGAGAATCCCTATCTCACCATGAATTTCAAAACCGAGGCCGGAATCATTCGCGCCCTTGGAAAAATTTATCAGAACGGTTTTTTATATCAAGGGCAAAAGCCGGTTAATTGGTGCATTGACTGCGGTTCGGCACTGGCGGAGGCGGAAGTCGAGTATGAAAATAAAACTTCACCGGCCATTGATGTTGGCTTTACCGTTAAAGCGGAATTCCACGAATTACTAAGTAATGCTTTTGGCGTCAACATTCCCGCCGAAACTCAAACTTTTGCCATCATCTGGACCACGACGCCATGGACTCTCCCGGCAAACCAGGCAGTTTGTGTTCATCCGGAGTTTGATTATGTATTAGTGCGAACATCGCGTGGCTTACTGATACTTGCCAGCGAACTGTTCGAAGCATGCCTGGAGCGTTACCAGCTCACTGGCGCGACATTGGCTAGCTGCAAAGGCCAAGCTTTAGAGCATTTACCCCTGCAACACCCATTTGAAGCGCGTACTGTAAAAATTATCTGTGGCAAGCACGTGACACTGGATGCTGGCACCGGCCTAGTGCATACAGCACCCGCGCATGGCTTGGACGACTATTTTGTCGGCCAGCATTATGGATTACCGAGTGAGAGTCCGGTGGATGGCAGCGGCAAATTTATTGCCGACACGCCTCTGGTAGGCGGTCTCCCGGTGTGGAAAGCAAACGACGTCGTTATTGACGCTCTCAATTCCAGCGCTCACTTATTTTGTCATAAAAAAATTGATCACAGCTACCCCCATTGCTGGCGCCACAAAACCCCCATTATTTTTCGCGCGACACCGCAATGGTTTATTGGCATGAATCTCCACAATCTATGCGATACATCGGAACATCAAAGAAGCTTACGCGAATTAGCAATGCAAGCAGTCGATGACACCGATTTCTATCCCAGCTGGGGGAGATCTCGTTTGGAAGCAATGATCAAGAATCGCCCGGATTGGTGCATTTCACGCCAGCGGAATTGGGGGGTTCCAATGACCTTTTTTGTGCATAAAGAAACCCATGCACCCCACCCGCGTTCTCATGAGCTGTTGGAATTGGTTGCGCAAAAAGTAGAACAACAAGGTATAGAAGCTTGGTTCTCATTGGATGCTAGCGAGTTGCTCGGCGAAGAAGCTAAGGATTACATGAAATCAACTGACACCCTGGATGTCTGGTTCGATTCCGGCACTACGCACGACACGGTCGTTAAGACAAACGAACAGCTTGATTTTCCTGTCGATCTTTATCTGGAAGGCTCCGACCAACATCGCGGTTGGTTCCAGTCTTCACTATTGACCAGCTGCTCGATTGACGGCCTAGCGCCCTACCGCGCGTTACTTACGCACGGTTTTGTAGTAGACGGACAAGGTCATAAGATGAGCAAGTCAAAGGGAAATGTCATTGCTCCACAAAAAGTGATGGATACTTCAGGTGCTGACATATTGCGATTATGGGTAGCTTCAACTGACTATTCCGGTGAGCTCTCGATTTCAGAAGAAATTTTGAAGCGGGTTGTTGAAAGCTACCGGCGTATCCGCAATACGTTGCGCTTCTTACTTGCTAACCTGACCGATTTCGATGCGAGAAACGACTCAGTCGCCGTTACTGACTGCTTGGAAATCGATCGCTATATGCTATCGTTTACCGAAACATTCCAAAAAGAACTGATCGCAGCCTATGAACGTTACGAGTTTCATCAAGTTATTCACCAGCTGCACAATTTTTGCTCGGAGGATTTAGGCGGTTTCTATTTGGATATTCTTAAAGACCGTCTTTATACATCAGCAACAAAAGGCCTCCCGCGCCGCTCTGCACAAACCGTGCTGCACCATATCGCCCACAGTCTGGTAAGGCTATTCGCGCCGATTTTGAGTTTCACTTCCGAAGAAGTATGGGAATATCTGGCTAAAGATGCCAGTGATAGCGTTTTATTGCACCAGTGGCATACCTTTCCTGTTCAATCGGCAACGGAGAAATTGCAACAGCGCTGGGCAAGAATACGGATGTTACGCTCGCAAGTTCTAAAAAAACTGGAAGAATCCCGTGCACAAGGTGAAATCGGATCATCGTTAGCTGCAACGGTTGAAATATGCGCCAGCCGCGAAGACTTTCTCTTACTTAGCGAACTGGAAGGGGATTTACGTTTTGTACTGATCGTTTCTGAAGTCAGTCTGAAACAGGCTGATAACCCAATTCAGGAAGGCATCACGATAACATCCAGTATTCGTAAAAAATGCGAGCGTTGCTGGCATTATCGTGAAGATGTAGGTCAACATGCAGAACATCCTACTTTGTGTACACGTTGTGTCACCAATCTTTATGGCGCCGGTGAACAGCGCCATTATGCCTAATACCAGCACACATTAGTCATGGAATTCTCCTATGAAACTATCTATTAGTTTAAGTATTGCAGCGTTTATTCTAACCCTGGATCTTGCCAGTAAATACTGGGTTGAGTCCGCATTAGAATTCGGGCAGATAATCCCGCTTACCAGTTTCTTCAACTTGGTATTGACCTACAATCCGGGTGCGGCATTCAGTTTCCTGAGCGATCAATCAGGATGGCAACGTTGGTTCCTAAGTGGGATTGCTGGAACAGCGGTTCTGCTGATCATTTTTTTTCTAAATAGATACAAGCATGAGCAGTTATTCTGCTTTTCATTAAGCCTAGTTCTTGGAGGAGCATCTGGAAATTTATACGATCGCATCACATTGGGACACGTCGTCGATTTTCTGGATTTCTACATTGGGAGCTATCACTGGCCAGCTTTTAATATTGCCGACTCAGCCATTTTTGTCGGCGCTGCTCTTATGATTTATGACAGTTTTCGCAATAAAAAAGACCAAGAAAACCCCGCAGAAAAACCCGAATAATATCGTTTAAACCGATCATTATCATTCGAAGCCTCATTTCTTCGACTTCTTTTCCTTGGTAATCGGGTTTTGCAAAGTATAGCCATGTTCCTTCATTTTATACCCGCCGTAAGCGCCCGCACCTGCTGCCACCAAGGTCCAGCAGCCTGATAACAGCGGCAGTATCATCATGCAAGCAATTGCGCTTACTATCTGTTTCCTTTTCATTCCAGCTCCCATTATAAAATTAAGAAAGTGCTGAACAATTCGCCGAGTAAGATGAGATGCAAGACAGGTAATGTGCAGAAAATCAGACTTTTCAGAGCGATAAGTTAATTATCGAACACCCGTCAACGCAGCGAGCCGCAAAAACAACAAGACTGCTTTCATTCACCCTTGCACTGATGCAACCGCATTCCGTGTCGACTGTGAAATGTGCCCAAAACACCTCGGCTATCGACACAACCATCTCATCCGATTGGCACTTGTCATAAAAAATAATGCCACATCCAATCGGTGCACGAACCCCGGTGGGAGTAGAATTGCTTCTCGCGGATACGTGCACACACCTGATAATCGCATTATATCAATCCAATTGAACTGGATAATGATTACCTATAATTGACTTGTACATCCGCCTTATGAGTATTAGCACAACACGAAACCATGTCTCGAATCGAGAATATTGCGAATGAATCAAGATTACTCCGTAAATTTGCTCTCAATCCAATCTTTCACACCTCCGAGCGCCGCAGGCAACCGCTCCGGTTGAGTCCCGCCTGCTTGCGCCATGTCCGCGCGGCCGCCGCCTTTGCCGCCGACTTGTTGTGCGACGAAGTTGACCAGTTCACCGGCTTTGATTTTGCCGGTAAGGTCGGCGCTGACGCCGGCGATCAGTGTGACTTTGCCATCAGCGACGGTGCTGAGCACGATCGCGCAAGATTTGAGTGTGTCTTTGAGTTGATCAAGCGTTTCGCGGAGCGTCTTGGCGTCGGCATTTTCCAGATTAGCGGCGAGCACTTTGATGCCGTTGACGTCTTGCGCTTGCGATGCCAGGTCGGCGCCTTGCGAGCTGGCCATTTTGGTTTTCAGGCGCGCCAGTTCTTTTTCGGTTTGCCGCACGTTGTCGATGATTTGCGCGATTTTTTGCGTGATTTCCTGCGGGTTGGCTTTGAGCATGTGGGCGATTTCGAGCAATTGCGCTTCACGTTGCTGCACGTAATCGATCGCGGCTTTTCCGGTCACCGCTTCAACGCGGCGGATACCGGCGGCGACACCGGATTCGGCGACGATTTTAAACAGGCCGATTTGCCCGACTTGCGGCACATGCGTGCCACCGCATAATTCGGTAGAGAATTCACCCATGCCGATGACGCGCACCACGTCCGTGTATTTCTCACCGAACAACGCCATCGCGCCGCGCTTGATCGCGTCGTCGTATTTCATTGACGCCGATTCCACCACCCAGTTATTGCGGATTTGTTCGTTGACCAGGCGCTCGGTTTCGCGGATTTCATCGGTGCTCATCGGTGCGTTGTGCGAGAAATCGAAGCGCAGCCGGTTGGGATCGACCAGCGAGCCTTTTTGTGTGACGTGCGTACCGAGTACTTTACGCAGTGCGGCGTGCAACAGATGGGTTGCGGAGTGGTTGTTGGCGGTGCTGATGCGGGTTTGCGGATTGACCCGGGCTTGCACGCTGTCGCGAATGACCAAGCGGCCGCTGCGCAGCAAGCCTTTGTGCCCGAACACCCCGGCCTGGATTTTCTGCGTGTCGGTGACTTCGAACGTGCCGTTGGCGGCGAGCAATTCGCCGCAATCGCCGGCCTGACCGCCGGATTCGGCGTAGAACGGTGTTTGATCGAGTACCACCACGGCTTCATCGCCCGCTTCGACAAAATCCACCGCGCTGCCTTGTTTGTAAATGGCGAGTACCTGACCGTCGTGCTGCAAAGTATCGTAACCGTAGAACGTGGTTTGACCGCCTTTATAGTCGAGACCTTCCTGCATCGCGAATTTGTTTGCAGCGCGCGCTTGCTCGCGCTGACGCGCCATGGCTTGTTCAAACCCATCATGATCGACGGTGATGCCGCGCTCGCGGGCGATGTCGGCGGTCAGATCGATCGGAAACCCGAAGGTGTCATAGAGACGGAACGCGGTTTCGCCATCCAGTGTTTTACTGTTTTGGCTAAGCGCAGCTTCCAGAATTTGCATGCCGTTCTCCAGCGTCTCGGCGAAGCGTTCCTCTTCTTGCAGCAACACCGCTGCAACACGGGTTTTGGCTGCGGTCAGTTCGGGATACGCTTGTCCCATCGCTTGACTCAAGTCTTCCACCAATTGATGAAAAAACGGCTGTTTTTGTCCGAGCTTGTAACCATGCCGGATCGCGCGGCGGATGATGCGCCGCAGCACATAACCACGGCCTTCGCTGCCCGGAATGACACCGTCGGTGATCAGGAACGAACACGCGCGGATATGGTCGGCGATGACTTTGAGCGAATTGTCGGCGAGATTCTTGGTGTTGGTTACGCGCGCCGCTGCTTTGATCAGGCTTTGAAACAGATCGATATCGTAATTGCTGTGCACATGCTGCATCACCGCGGAAATACGCTCCAACCCCATGCCGGTATCGACCGATGGTTTCGGCAGTGGATGCAATGTACCAGCGCTGTCACGGTTGTATTGCATGAACACCAGATTCCAGATTTCGATGTAGCGGTCGCCGTCGGCATCGGCGGAACCCGGCGGGCCACCGGCAACGTCCGGGCCGTGATCGTAGAAAATCTCGGAACAGGGGCCGCACGGGCCGGTATCGCCCATTTGCCAAAAATTGTCCATGGTGGCGATGCGCACCACGCGTGCCGGTTCGACGCCGACTTCGTTGAGCCAAATATCGGCGGCTTCGTCGTCTTCCGCGTACACCGTGATCCATAATTTTTCACGCGGGATATTAAGCGTGCCGGTTAGAAAATCCCAGGCAAACAAAATGGCGTTGCGCTTGAAATAATCGCCGAAACTGAAATTTCCCAGCATTTCAAAGAAAGTATGGTGCCGCGCGGTGTAACCGACATTTTCCAGATCATTATGCTTGCCACCAGCGCGCACGCAGCGTTGCGAACTGACGGCGCGAACGTAAGGACGCTTATCCTGCCCCAAGAATACATCCTTAAATTGCACCATGCCGGCGTTGGTAAATAATAAGGTCGGATCGTTACCGGGCACAAGCGGGCTGGAGGCTACGATGGTATGACCATGCGATTCGAAGAATTCGAGAAATTTTTGTCGTATTTCGCTGCTTTTCATAATTTTTGTATCTGTTCGTATCGTTCAAGTTCTGTAACGGTCAAGCCAACCGCTTCGCCTTTGACAATTGCCAGGCTTTTGACGACTGCGCGGATGGTAATTTCTTCGTTCATATTGGGCAGATCGGCTTCGGTTAAAACCATGATCTCACCGCTGCGGTCTTCCAGCACGTAGGCTTTGAAGTTGATCAGCGGCAACCGCGTGGGGCTTTTGGGAATGCCACGCAAGATCACTTCCTTGCCGTCAAAATTGACCGGTGCGGAAATGATCGAATTGATCGGGGTTACCGCATCGGCGCTGACCGGCATGCCGGCCATTGTGCATACCAGCATCAGCAGGATAAGTACAAAACGGAACCTCATGGATGCTCCTCGCTCGCCTGAGTCAGTACTTGTTGGATGGTTTCCATGGAAAAACCTCTATTCATCATGAATCGTATTTGTTTAGCGCGTTCTTCACGGGTGGCAGGCGGATGATCGAATTTTTTTCGCCAAATGTGCGATGCCGCTTCCAGCTCGGTTTCTTTCAGGCTTGGCAAAATATTACGGATCAAACCGTCGTCGACCCCTTTGGATTTGAGTTCTTGCACGATACGCTGACTGCCGAAACGGGAACGCCGGACTCGCGCGACTTGTTCAACCATCCGTTGTTCACTCAAGTAACCCTGCTGTTCCAATTGATCCAAGACCGCTGCCAGCTCTCCGGTTTCACGGCTATCCCGGTCAGCCGACAATTTCTGCGCCAGCTCCCGGCGTGAATACTCGCGTTGCGCCAAATAGCGCAGGGCGCGTAATTCAATCGGCGAGCGGCTATCCATTCGGGTTAATTCTCTTTGCCGGGTTTATCTTTTCCGGCTTTTTCCTTAATCGGCTTGGCCTGATCGGGAATGCCGACGATCGCGCGGATTTTTTGCTCGATTTCTTGTGCCATGTCTTTGTGCTCTTTCAAATATTCGCGCACATTATCCTTGCCTTGACCGATCTTCTCGCCTTTATAAGCGTACCAGGCGCCGGATTTATCGATCAGTTTATGCTGCACGCCCAATTCGATGATTTCGCTCTCGCGCGAAATACCCTCACCGTACAAAATGTCAAAATCGGCTTGCTTGAACGGCGGTGCGACTTTGTTTTTAACCACCTTGACGCGGGTTTCGTTACCAATGGTTTCTTCACCGTCTTTGATCGAACCGGTGCGGCGGATGTCCAGACGCACCGATGCATAAAATTTCAACGCATTACCGCCGGTGGTGGTTTCAGGGTTGCCGAACATCACGCCGATTTTCATGCGGATTTGGTTGATGAAAATAACCATGGTATTGCTGCGTTTGATGTTGGCGGTTAATTTGCGCAACGCTTGCGACATCAACCGTGCTTGCAAGCCCATTTGCGGATCACCCATATCGCCCTCGATTTCGGCGCGCGGCGTCAATGCGGCCACCGAGTCGATCACGATGATGTCGACTGAACCGGAGCGCACCAGCATGTCGGCGATTTCCAAAGCTTGCTCACCGTTATCCGGTTGCGAAATCAGCAATTCCTGAACGTTGACACCGATTTTCTGCGCATATTGCGGATCCAGCGCATGTTCCGCGTCAATAAACGCTGCCGTGCCGCCCAGTTTTTGCATTTCCGCGATGACTTGCAAAGTCAGCGTGGTTTTCCCGGAAGATTCCGGGCCGTAAATCTCGATGATCCGTCCGCGAGGTAACCCTCCGACGCCCAATGCAATATCCAGCCCGAGCGAACCGGTGGAAACGACCTGTATGTCGTAGGCGACATCATTCGCCCCGAGCCGCATGATGGAGCCTTTCCCAAATTGTTTCTCGATTTGCGCCAATGCCGCATCTAAAGCTTTGCTTCTGTTATCGTCCATGCCGAATGAATCCTATTTGATGAATGGGGGAAATTATCGCATAACCGTATCCGGTCTATCTAACTTGTTTTATATCATTGTTTAAACAAGAAAAAGAATAACATAGTAAAAAACTCGAGAATCAACCGCACGTGCGCTATAATTGCGCGAAATCATGCAGCAACGGATAGTAAATTGCGCTGCCCCGGTTTTCAGCAATCATTGGTAATTCAGGGAGAACAATCATTCGCGTCATTTTGTTAGGAGGCCCCGGTGCCGGAAAAGGCACTCAGGCCAATTATATTAAGGAACATTTTGGAGTACCGCAAATTTCCACCGGCGATATGCTGCGGGCTGCGGTTAAAGCAGGAACCGAACTCGGCGTAATGGCAAAAAAAATTATGGACGCCGGCGGGTTGGTTTCGGATGATATTATTATCAATCTCGTCAAGGAGCGTATTACGCAACCGGATTGCGCAAAGGGGTTTTTATTCGACGGCTTTCCCCGGACAATTCCGCAAGCCGATGCGATGAAAGCAGCAGGCGTGCAGATTGATTTCGTCGTTGAAATCGATGTTTCGGATGCCGAGATCGTGAAGCGGATGTCAGGCCGCAGAGTACACCCCGCTTCAGGCCGGACCTATCATGTCGATTTTAATCCGCCAAAAAATAATGAAGTCGACGACATAACGGGTGAACCGTTGATTCAACGCGATGATGATAAAGAAGAAACTGTCAGAAAGCGGCTTGAAGTGTATCATCAACAAACGAAACCGCTGGTTGATTACTATTCTGCGTGGTCGAGAAATGGTGAAACCGGTGCGCCTCGTTATATAAGAATCGCCGGTATCGGCACGGTTGAGGATATCCGTGATCAGATCCTCACGGCGCTAAAATAAGCTTATTTAGCTGATTTATCAATAACTTTGGAACTCTAAACTCAGGCTGCGATCTTCCGCGGCCTGGGTTTTTGTTCGTACCAATTTATACAATTTTTTATAGGTTTACGATTTTGATTTGACTGTTCAGGAGAAAATTATGGCAACAAAAAATGCATTTTATGCGCAATCCGGTGGCGTTACCGCGGTAATTAACGCATCCGCTGCCGGAGTATTGGAAGCAGCGCGCCAGCATAAAGATAAGATTGGCACTGTCTATGCGGGCCGCAACGGCATCATCGGCGCTTTAACCGAAGATCTCATTGATACCAACGCGGAATCCGCAGCAGCAATTGCCGCATTGCGTTATACCCCATCGGGCGCATTCGGCTCATGCCGCTACAAGCTCAAAAGCCTTGAGCAAAACCGGCGCGAATACGAGCGCTTGATCGAAATTTTCAAAGCACACGACATCGGCTACTTCTTCTATAATGGCGGCGGCGATTCGGCGGATACTTGCTTAAAAGTTTCGCAATTATCCAGCACTTTAGGTTATCCGATTCAGGCGATCCATGTACCCAAGACTGTCGATAACGATTTGCCGATCACCGATTGCTGCCCCGGTTTTGGTTCAGTCGCGAAGTACATTGCAGTCTCCACACGTGAAGCAAGCTTCGACGTAGCGAGCATGGCCAAAACTTCTACCAAAGTATTTGTGCTGGAAGTCATGGGACGTCATGCCGGCTGGATTGCAGCAGCAGGCGGTTTGGCATCAAGTCCGGATTGTGAAATTCCAATCGTGATTTTATTTCCGGAAGTTACATTCGACAAAGAAAAATTCCTCGCAAAAGTTGATCGCTGCGTGAAAGAATATGGTTATTGCTCCGTGGTTGTGTCTGAAGGTGTAAAAGGCGCGGACGGTAACTTCCTGTCCGATCAAGGGTTGCGCGATGCGTTTGGGCACGCGCAATTAGGCGGCGTCGCACCGGTCGTAGCCAACATCATTAAAGATGGCTTGGGTTTGAAATACCACTGGGGGGTCGCGGATTATCTGCAACGTGCCGCGCGCCATATCGCATCCAAAACTGATGTCGACCAAGCCTATGCAATGGGTAAAGCCGCCGTTGAGTACGCCATCGCCGGCCATAATTCAGTAATGCCAACAATCGTTCGTGAATCCAATGCACCGTATAAGTGGTCAGTCGGCATGGCGCAGCTTTCAAATGTTGCGAATGTCGAAAAAATGATGCCGGCGGAATTCATAAGCGCCGATGGTTTCGGCATTAGCGAATCTTGCAGGGAATATCTCGCGCCATTGATTGAAGGCGAAGATTATCCGCCTTACAAAAACGGCTTGCCGGATTATGTACGGTTAAAAAATGTGGCTGTTCCAAAGAAATTGAGCGAATTCAAAATTTAACTAGAAATATATAAAAACGATCATGGTTCCAGGTGTTGTAAGGAAGCCAAACTTAGCTGAATGCAATTACCTAACGATCTAAATTTTATAAATATTTGATGCACTCAATGAACAAGAACAGATAAAATACGTTTTGATTTTAGTCTAAAATAAGTGGTTGATAATGTGAAATTAATGAGGCCAGAATTTCACATCTCTTTTTTATGGTCTGATTTTAATTGGAGTTCTCTATGGCTAGTGGTTTAGTTATCGCAATTATTAGCGCGATTGTAGCCCTTGTATTCAGTGGTATATGGATTAAGGGCATTTTTGAACAATCTACAGGCAATCAGCGAATGCAAGAAATTGCAAAAGCGATTCAGGAAGGTGCTTCCGCGTATCTCAAACGTCAATATATGACGATCGGGATGGTTGGCGCTATCCTGTTTTTCGCGCTTTGGCTGGCATTAGGCTGGGATACCGCTGTTGGTTTCGCACTGGGTGCGATTCTTTCCGGTGCCGCAGGCTTCCTGGGAATGACGGTATCGGTGCAATCGAACGTCCGTACAGCCCAAGCAGCGAGTGTCGGATTGAACGAAGCGCTTGCGATCGCTTTCCGGGGTGGCGCGGTAACCGGTATGCTGGTTGTCGCACTTGGTCTGCTGGGTGTGGCTGGTTACTGTGCGATGTTATTCAACGGCGCGGATGCCGATCAGGCAGTCAGCGATATCATTAAACCTCTGGTAGGTTTTGCCTTCGGCGGATCGCTGATCTCCATCTTTGCGCGTCTGGGTGGTGGTATTTTCACCAAAGGCGCAGACGTTGGCGCGGATCTGGTAGGTAAAGTAGAAGCCGGTATTCCTGAGGATGATCCTCGTAATCCGGCAGTGATTGCAGATAACGTAGGCGATAACGTCGGCGACTGCGCCGGTATGGCCGCAGATTTGTTTGAGACCTATGCTGTTACCATTATCGCAACGATGATTCTAGGTGCATTGTTATTTACGGCAAACGCTGTTGATGCTGTGATTTACCCGCTGATGCTGGGTGCGGTTTCAATTGTTGCATCGATTATCGGTTGTTACTACGTCAAAATGCGCGAAGGCGGCAAGATCATGAATGCACTCTACCGCGGATTGGCAGTTGCTGGCGGGATTGCATTATTGGCGTATCTTCCCGTGACAGTTTGGTTTATGAGCGGCATGTCGTTGGATCTTGATGGTACCGAAGTTGCGGGCGGCATGCTGGTTATGCGCGTTTTCCTGGCGGCTGCGCTTGGATTGGTGTTAACCGGACTGATGGTTGTCATCACCGAATATTACACTTCCACCGATTTTCCGCCGGTACAACACGTTGCCGAAGCATCGACCACCGGTCATGCGACCAACATCATCGCAGGTCTCGGCGTTTCAATGCGTGCTACCGCTGCGCCGGTGCTGGCTGTTTGCATTACCATCCTGCTGGCGTATGCACTAGCCGGTTTGTACGGTATCGCTATTGCAGCTACTTCGATGCTGTCGATGACCGGTATCATCGTCGCATTGGATGCTTATGGCCCGATTACCGATAACGCCGGTGGTATCGCCGAAATGTCGGAAATGCCGGATTCGGTTCGTGCCATTACCGATCCACTGGATGCCGTTGGCAACACCACCAAAGCGGTTACCAAAGGCTATGCAATCGGTTCTGCTGGTTTGGCGGCACTGGTATTATTTGCCGATTACACCCACGCATTGGAACACGCTGGATTGGAGTTATCGTTTGACTTATCCAACCACATGGTCATTATCGGTCTGTTTATCGGCGGTATGATTCCATATTTGTTCGGTGCGATGTCGATGGAAGCAGTCGGACGTGCGGCAGGTTCTGTTGTTATCGAAGTACGCCGTCAATTTAAAGAAATCCCAGGAATCATGGAAGGCACGGCCAAGCCGGATTATTCCCGTGCAGTGGATATGCTCACTAAAGCAGCTATTAAGGAAATGATGATTCCTTCGTTGCTGCCGGTATTGATTCCGCTGCTGGTAGGTGTAATTCTGGGACCGCAAGCATTGGGCGGCGTATTGATGGGTTCGATCGTAACCGGCTTGTTTGTTGCAATCTCGATGACAACCGGTGGCGGTGCTTGGGATAACGCTAAAAAACATATTGAAGATGGTCATTTTGGCGGCAAAGGCAGCGAAGCTCACAAAGCATCGGTAACCGGTGATACCGTGGGCGACCCTTACAAAGACACCGCTGGTCCAGCAATCAATCCATTGATTAAAATCATCAATATCGTGGCATTGCTGATTATTCCATTGCTGTAATCCGATAGTTCTAAGCAGTAATAAAAAAGCACATCAGAAATCTGATGTGCTTTTTTGCTTTATTGGTAAACACCGCTTGGAAAAGATACCGCAACAACGGCAATAAAAAATAAAATGCAGAATCTACTTCGGTTCCCGGATCCGACTCATACTGATTTTCCAAACAAGTACTAAAATCTACCAGCAATAGGTAACCGATGCGCCGCCAATGATAATGGTTTTACAAGGACGCGTACTCGCAGCTGGAGGGGTTCCGAGGCCGCCCGCCGGATTGAGTGGCGCAGCTGCAGTGGCTGCCGATGGTTCAGCATGTTCGACAATGCTGATGGTCTGAACCCCGGTAGTTGTGGTTGTAAGCGGACGAGCGGCCGTTTGGTCACTGTCATTCACGCCCGCTCCTTTCAGTTGATGGACTTTACCGGTTTTATCGATGCACAGCATCACAACAACGTCGCTGATACCGGCTTCACTCTTTAACGCGGTTAAGGCAGCAGCAGGAATAGATGGTTTAGGCATTTCAAAACTCCTTTATTAATAGTTTAAAGTAAGGCGTACAAAGAACGTACGAGTCGGAATGAAACGGGAAGAAGTATTCATCTCGTTAAACTGGAAGTTATAGCTGCGATAGTAGAACTGCTCATCGCTGAGATTTCTTCCTTCAAAACTCAGAATTCCCCTGCGATTGGGTAATCGATAACCCAGCGCCGTATCCAGCAGCACAAAATCACTATTGCCTTCCGCTAAGCGAGGATCTGCATCCGGCAAACGCTTCAAGCTCTGCTGCAAATAGGTCGTGCTAACTTTGCCGAAAAACCCGGTCGGATGAAAATAATTGATTGTAAACGGGGCGCTGAGCGAGTGGATTTCATAAGGTTTGTTGGGATCGTTCACAGTAACTGCGGCACGATCATATTGTTCGTACTGGAACTCCCCGTTAACCGCCCAATGCGCGTGCGGCAGCCAGTACAGATACGAGCGATACAGCCTTTCCTGTTGCTGCTCACCGGCAAATTGCCTGAAATCGCCATTGAGGTAAGGAACTTTCAGATCCCGATCCGACACTTCCATGCCGCCGTATATATTTTTACTAAAAGCAGCATCCAACCCGGCGCCCATGCGCCTCGATCGTGTGCCATTCAAATCGTCAAACATCTGATTAAATCCGGCTACTTGCGTCGGCTCCAGCGTCTGATTCGCGATCAGCGCGGATTTCACCGCCTCGAACCAAGCTAACCGCAGCCGAAGACCAGGCGTAAGATCCCATTGCAATCCGAACTTCGGATTTACCGCGTCAAAATTCTGATTGACAGCGTCTCTGAAAGCATCGTAACTCACTCCCAAGGTTGCATTAATATTCTGAAAATAATTCAGATTCGAATAAAAATAGGCATTTTCTCGTTCCCGGGTGAAATTCACGGTATTGGAAGAACACACATCGCCATTGCATCGAAGCTTCGCGTCAATATCATAAGCGCCGGCGCCGGTCACCAGATTCATAAATTTATCCCGGTGCAGAAATTGTCCTTCCAGTTGATAACCTTGATCTTTCAACCTGTTATTGAATGCGGGAAAGGGGACATCGAACGGAATCCCTGCGATTTTCATCAGTTCCGCCGGATGTGCCGTATTCTCGCGGCGATCAAAATAAATACCGGAAATCAGAAAATCCTGCTTGGAAGAGAGCGAATAGCGGATACCGCCACGAGCGGTATCCTGATCCAACTGCCTCCGATCTCGCGAATGGAATGACGGATTAAAATCGAGCAGCAAATCGCCGTGATCCGAATTACGCCGGCGAAACTCAGCCTGGACATTCAATTTCGGGGTTAATGCATACTGCGCGAAGGCATTGTAGATATTATGATTCTGATCATTATTGGGACGGAATCCATCGGATTGGAAGTGATACTGACCAAGGCTGATCGAAGCTTTGTCATAAACCGCCGAAAGCGTTGCTTCATTGCCAAACGTGCTGTTACTGCCGGCAACCCCGGAAGCAACCAGTTGCGGCTTATTGCGCTCCATCAGTGGCGCAAATTCATTAAATCCTGCTCTGGTCGGACCGGTATTGTTGATAATGTTAAGATCCGCGACCGCCAAATGCGGTTGTACCGGATTCACGTTAATAGGTTGCAATAACTGCGCTTGCAATAACTCACTGACGCGCGCCACTTCATGGCGCGGAATATTCGCATAAGCATCTGAAAGAAAACGATGCGAAGAGTGATTCGCCGGATCGATGCTCAGCGATTTGGCCGTTTCCACCAGCGCGCGCTTTTCGAATCCCAAATTATCATAAATCCGCGCCAAACTCGAGCCGCGCGCGGCTTCGTCCTGATCCAGCAAGAATTTCGACCGGTAAACTGCACGGTTATTATTCAGCTCGATGGATTTCTGCAAATCCATCAAAGTCTCGACCGGTCTGTTTTGGGTTTGCTTTTGGATAGCATCATAAAACCATGGCGTTGGATCTTGCGGGTCTTTTTCCTTGGCCAGATCAAACTGTGTTGCAGCCAGCGGATAGCGTCTCTCCTCGAAATAGGCTTTACCCAGGTAGCTGCGAATCAAGGAATTGGCCGGATCCAAACTGGCCGCTACTTCCAGCTCAACCCGGCCAGCCTCGATTTCACCTTCACGGATAAGCGCCAACCCCATCCCTAGCCTTGGCATCGGATCTGCTTGATCCAATGCGATTGCTTCAGAAAATTCAGCCTTGGCTTGCTGGGTTCGCACCTGCAACAACTGTGCAAAACCTAAGACTGTCTTTGTCCTGGCAAAACGAGGATTCAAGCTGACCGCCCGTTGTGCAGCATCCAGCGCACGATCGAGATCCCCATGCGACATTTGCAGCTTGGCCAATCTCGCCCACGCCAGCGCATTGTCCGGATCGATTGCAATGGCTTGTTGAGTGCTTGCCAGCGCATCATCTATTTTAAAATGCGCCTGTTGCGCATAAGAAAGCGCCAGTTTTGCAGCCGCAGAATCCCCTTTTAAAGTGACGGCGCGCGTGGCTAGTTCCAGCGCCCGATCTTTATTATTTTGAACGACTGCAATCATTGCTAACAAGGCATGCGCATCACTATTATCCGGCTGGGTGCGGAGTATTTCTTCAATCTCCGTTCTGGCTTCGCTGGCTTGCCCCACTGCCAATAACAACCCCGCTTGGAATAAATGGAGGTTAATACCGGAATCGTGCTTTGGGATGTTCTCGAGTATTGACAGCGCCTCGTATGTTTTGCCTTGCTGATAAAGCTCGACCGACCGCCTCAGTTCCGGATGTAGCGCCAATTCATCGGTCAATTGAGCCAGTTGATAATCGATGATTACCGGATAATACAACGCCCATTGCACCGCATCGGTCGGATTAATAGTCGTTACGCGCTGCGGCGCGGCATTGCGCGTGGCGATTGCAGTTTGATGATCTTCCAGCACCAAGCTGCCTTGTTCATTGCTGGCGGTAACCTTTCCTTCGTAAATCACCAGTTGCGTACTGGTTTCATCGACGCCGACAAAAAATTCGGTACCGTCGACACCCGCATTAACAAACGGCGTTCTGACTTTAAAAGGTTTCGGCGTGCGCGTAATGATATGAATAGCGCCAGAAAATAATTCCAGTATCGAACGGACCTTTTCCGGGTTCTCCGGTTTTGAGAAAGTCATACTGGTTTTCTGATCCAGCCGCAACACGCTCGCGTTGCTCAGCAAAAATGCCGCGCGGCTGTGCGTCCTGGCGCGAACACTATCGCCCGGGCAGATAGCGGTATGAAGCGTCATCGCTTGCCAGGTTGAACTGGAAGCACGGCGCAATTCGATGATTCCTTGAATTGAAATAATCTCTGCCACAGCCGATTCACAAGCTCCTCCAGCGAAAGATTCATCAGTACCCGTCAGCAGCATGACGAAAAAACAAACAACAGCCAGTAAGCGCGCCAGATAACTCCGGTAACGTAAGTTAGGCTTAATGCTCTGGCTCGGTCTCATTATTGTTATTTTTCCAGATCTGAAGTACGTTGTGATGCGTGGCCCTCAGTCCAAAGGAAAGCGCTTTTACAAAACCCTTCTTTAGACAGAACTCGAATTATACGAGAGAAATAACCTTGGCACTAGCTTGGATATTTAATCTTTTGATAATAATCAAACTAACTCGAATTTTAGGCGGAATCTTATTAACAGCTTGTGACAAAACTCACATAAATCGCTTTAACAAAAAATCAGCCGCATCACTTGTTGCTGATGCGCATGGTCGGATCCCACGAATCGGTTGGAGCAGTCGATCGATATTGCTGACAAGCAGCCAGGAAAAAACGGGCAGGACCGTCTTCGGGCATTGCATCCAGTATTTTATTAAAACCTTCAAAGGCTTCCTCCCACTGCTGGCGCTGGTAGGCATTTAAAGCACGGCTGAAAACTTCACATAACCATAATTGCCGCTCACTGGCTGAATCTCTGTGCGCCATCAATTCAAACAAATTAACCGGCGTTGATTTTCCGGTTAAGAGAAAATCACCGAGCGGGCGCGTTAGAAATTCGTCCAGCCCCGTGATTACTTCGCTGGATACCAGAATGCGGGTACCCAAATATTTGTTGGCGCCTTGGATGCGGTTAGTGGTATTGACGATATCGCCGATCGCACGGTATTCGTAATGATGAAGCGCGCCGATATTCCCTAATAGCATCTCACCGAAATGCAAACCTACCCGCGTCGGCAAAGGTAAATGCGTACTGAATTGGTTAAAGTGATCGATGGCCGCTGCAATATCGAGACAGGCATAGCAGGCCTCTTTTCTCAGATCGATTTTCGATGAAGTCTTTGACCAGATAGCCAGCATCGCGTCTCCAACCACATCGGAAACAATGCCGTGATGCCGCCTGACAGGCTCAAACAAAGCCGCGTAATAATCATTCATCAGTTGCGCCAACTGCTGCGGTTCAAGCTTTTCCGCAAGCGCGGTATACTTCTCCGCGTCAGTCGCCAGACAGGCGCCATAAACCAATTGATTCGAGAATGCCATGGCGCCCGCATTTTTGACGATGTCGTTGACAACTCGCTCAGGCAAAAAGTAGCCAAATGCCTCCTTCAGCTGCTGACGATCGAGCTTAGCTTCGTAATATCTTAGCAATACGGCGCCAAAGAATGCCGCGGGTATCTGCAAACCAAGCGGATTCACCAAAGGCAGCCAAATGCCGGCATCTTTAAAGTAATAATACGCGGCACCTGCGTAAAGCAACACCAACGCCGCACAGGCAATCGCTACGCCTCGTTTCTGCTGGATTAAAAAAATGACGCCTAACGCAAAACCAAAAACAAACAACAACCCCAAGCTTCCCATCCGGGGGAGCGGCCTGACCGGTTTATTCTCCAGCAAATTGGCAAATGCCGTTGCCGCAATCTCGACACCGCTGATGTAGAGTCCGTCCGGATTCGAGAAAACCGTATGATAATCATCCCGGACCACATCTTGCTCCGGTTGATTGGCAGCCGAGAAACCGACAAATATCACACTATCCTTAAAATCATCGATTCCGGAATGCATGTCGCCGGTATTGCCGCCTTTACCGTGCAATGCCTGAACATATGGAATAGTTTTGATACTGCGCGGCGGGCCATAGAAATTCAGGTACTGCGTATCCCCTCCCGAATACAAACTGATCAATGCCTGGATCGTTTACTTGTCAGTGGAATTCAGAACGGAATCGCGATTTAATTCCGCTTGCAAGCGGGCAGCGATTTGAGGATCGTGACTGAATAGATCGTGCAGAGAAAAAATCAGATCTTCGATATCAATCGTTGTTTCTTCTTGAACGGGCAGTGCCTCGGCATACGCCGGATTTACCTTATGCAACAGCCGCACAAAATCATCGTAAAGCGGCATTGTTACCAGCTGAAAAACCACTGAGGGGATTGTCGGAATATCTCCGGCATCGGCTTTGAATACCCAATAATGATCAACCCTTGCGGATTTAGGCAAAGGAAACGGCGCATGGGCTTTAATCGCATTTGCTACCGCCGGCAGCAATTGAATCGGTCCCTCTTTGGTTACCCGATGTTCGTTCCGTTCCTGCAAATCGCCGTAAAACGCGCTGTCGTCGTGAACCAAACGTTCCACCAGAACAATATTGCCCGCCGCTTCCATACTGGCAACCAGCTGTTCATCGTGCGCAATGATATCGCTCGGTTTATCGAAAATAAGATCGAATACCACCATGCGCGCACCGGCTTGCGTGAGCCGATCGATCAGTTGCGCATGCAAATTGCGCGGCCACAACCGTGGCGTCAGCGGTAAATCCAATTGCGTCGCAGAATATTGGTCGATCGCCACAACCATTACTTTTTCGGGTGCTGTCACAGCGCCGCGCAGGTGAAAAAGCCAATACAACCCATATTTCTCTTCCAGCCAAAGACCTGCGGGAGATATATAAACCATAACGCCCAGCAGACCGATAAAAACGCCCAGATAAAGGTGTTTAAGCCAAATGGCCATAATTGTTATTTGTAACCAATAATTGGAAACTTAGATTAGCATCATTCGGCTATGCCGTCATTTTAAGGAATGTTGACTGAGCAATATAAATCGACATTCCCAGAAAAAATCTGCTTGGGAAACACTGATTAATTCACCGAGCAAGATCAGATGCAAGGCGGATGAAGCGCAAGAAACAAGACATATCATAACGATAGGCGAGTTTCTGAGCGCCACCCAACACAGCAAATCGCTTGCGCAGGTAATTAATCAGATTTTCCTTGACCTTCCCATCATGGCAAGGATCATGATCGAGACTCCTTTAACTTATCACCTAGGAGCTCAACATGAAAACTCATATACATCATCAAGACCCATCGCTCAATGCAATAGCAGCAATCGCCACTTTGCACTGTTTATCGGGTTGCGCCATCGGCGAAGTTGCGGGTATGGTCATCGGCACAGCACTCGGTTGGAGCAATACCGAAACTATCGTGCTGGCAGTTTTACTCGCCTTTTTCTCCGGCTATGCGCTTACAATGTTACCAATGCTGCGTGGCGGCTACCCGCTTCGAACCGCGATGAAAATTGCACTCGCCGCTGATACGGCTTCGATCACGATCATGGAAATCGTCGATAATCTGTTGATGGTGATCATTCCGGGTGCGATGGATGCGCCGCTTGATTCGTGGCTGTTCTGGAGCAGTCTGTTGGCTGCGCTGATAATCGCCGGTATCGCCGCTTTTCCGCTTAACCGTTGGCTGATAGCACGCGGCCGCGGACATGCGCTGGCACACTGTCATCATTGAGAGGACGAAATGAACATTGGACAAGCAGCAAGCGCTTCCGGCGTATCCGTCAAAATGATCCGCCACTACGAAGCGATCGGATTGATTCCGAAAATATCGCGCACATTCGCCGGTTACCGGCATTATCAGGCGCGCGACATACATTTGTTGCGTTTCATACGCCGGGCGCGGGATGCCGGATTCAGTACGGCGCAAATCAAAAAATTGCTATCGCTATGGCAGGACCAGCAACGGCCGGCGCGCGAGGTAAAACAACTGGCGGCAGCGCATTTGGCTGATTTGCAAACGCGCATCTCCGAACTGGAATCGATTGCGCAGGCATTAACGCAATTGGTCGCGCATTGCCACGGCGATGAGCGCCCGCAATGTCCAATACTTGATAATCTGGCTGGTGGCGATACCGGCCGCTGATCCCTACGATTTGGAGATTAACTATGACATCACTGACACGCTTTTTTATTTCCGCAAGCTTGCTGTTACTGACCGGAGTGGCTCTTGCCGATGGTGATCATCACCATGCGGGTGGCTTCGATCAGGAAAACCTCGGTAAAGTTAACTTTCCGGTTTCCTGCACGCCTGCCGCACAAACACAATTCAACCAGGCCGTGGCGATGTTGCATTCGTTCTGGTATGAGGAAGCCGAAAGAACCTTCCGCCAGGTCACCGTCACCGATCCTCAATGCGCCATGGGCTATTGGGGCATCGCCATGAGCCTTTACCAGCAATTGTGGGCCACGACCCCGAGTCCTGGTGAATTACAGCAAGGGCGGGACGCCATCCAGCAAGCACAGTCATTAAATGTTCAAACCGCGCGTGAGAAAGCCTATTTGGAAGCTGCCGCAACATTGTATCCGGCGAACGCCAGCAACGATTACAGCGCCCGGAAGCTGGCGTATGAGCAGGCGATGCAGCGCATCGTCGCAGAATTTCCAGACGATCACGAAGCAGCGGTGTTTTATGCGCTGGCGCTGATTTCAAATGCTTCGCCGAATGACAAAACTTTCACAAGGCAAAAACAAGCGCTGCAATTGCTGCAACGTGTCTTGAAAGACGAACCGCAACACCCCGGTGTCGCGCATTACATCATCCACAGCAGCGATTACCCGGAACTGGCGGAACTCGGACTCGATGCCGCGCGGGCGTATACCCAAATCGCCCCCGCCGTGCCGCATGCCTTGCACATGCCGTCGCATATCTTTATCCGCCTCGGCCAATGGCCGGATGCAGCGCAATCCAATCGGATGGCGTACGAGACTGCACAAGAACACGCCCGGCTGCACGCTCCGGATAATCACTGGGATCAACGCTTTCACTTCATGGATTATCTGTTGTACGCGTATTTACAGATGGCTGAAACCGATAAAGCCCGGCAGATTGTGCAACAACTGAAGGCCATTCATAACGCGCAACCGCAAAATACCACGATTGCCTATGCCTATGCCGCAATTCCGGCACGCTTCGCGGTCGAACGCGGTGACTGGTACGAAGCGGCAAAACTGAACATCCAGCCAGCGGATTTCCCGTGGCAACGATTCGGATGGTGCGAAGCGATTATCCATTTTGCCAAGGGTGTCGGCGCCGCCAGAACCGGTAACCCCGCTGACGCGAAAAACAGCTTGAAACGCCTGGAAGTATTGCGCGATAGTGACCGCTCCGCTGATAAAAACTACACCGCCGATCAAATCGAAATTCAGCGCTTGGCGGTTGCCGCCTGGATCGCCGCTGCCGAGAATCGACCCGCAGAAGCATTACGATGGATGCGCGCATCCGCCGATCTGGAAGACTCGACCGAGAAAGACAACGTCACCCCCGGCGCCATCATTCCTGCACGGGAACTGCTCGGCGAATTGCTGTTGATGCTGAACCAGCCAGCCGCCGCACTGAAGGAACTGGAAGCCTCGCTGCAGCGCACTCCGAATCGCCGCAATGCGCTATATCGCGCAGCCCAAGCGGCGAGAGAAGCCGGTAACGAGTTAAAAATAATCCGCTATGAGCAGCAATTGCATGAATTGACGCAAACCGGTCATTCGCATTGACCAATCAGCGGCTTTTACAAATTTGATCTACCAAATTCAGACATCGCCGATAGTGAACATCGAATTTCAGGCGGGTAGTGATGGTAGGAAGTGGATTCCGCTGCAGTTGATGACTTGTAAATAACTATAAACAGTAGGATGGATAAGCGTAGCACCACTCACCGAAGATTATGCGTTAGTGCGGAGAATAGGAGCGTCGACTGCAAGATCTGACCCATTTCCCCATGAACGACTAGCGAACTCTCGTTCCGCAAGAATTGGTTAGATTGATTTGAATTCTTTCAATATACTTTCCGATAGCTTGAGCGCGATTCCTGAATCACGCGAAGTGAGATTTTTGTCAATTTGGTAGTCAGCGTCATTACGCCTAGTTCTGAGATCATCAAGTTGATTAGCAATTTTGGCTTTCCCCGAACTCCGGAAATAATCACGAACCTCTTGATGAACATCCTTTGTAGATTTATTGATTCCAGATTGGTTTCTTGCGACAAGAAATGCGCTGTAATAGGCTCTGGAAATTACAGTTCGTGTGAAAGATTCGGAATATTGAGCGGCTCCTTTTTGCTGCCCAAATAAGATACTGGCGAGTTGATAAAATTCAACAGGATTAAAAGACATCTATGCTTGTGAAATTATTACATGAGGAAGTATTGAAAGAAGTCTGGAGTCGCTTTCAGCTTTAATAAAAAAATGATCTTCTCTCTTCATGAGATCATCTAAATCCTGTATTTCGGAGTGAATCTTAACAATCAATTTTGCCCACCCTTCCTCAGGATCATTATGAATAATGGTTTCAATTTTTACATCTCCAAAAATGATATAAATCTGCGTTAGCAGATACTCTAAAGACGCAAGCGAGACACTTGTTGATCTAGCTAGATATTCCTTTAGTTCATGTGTTAACCATAAAGAATCAGATCTCTTTTCGGGAATGCTATAGTTATCTCCAAATAAGTTAGTTAATTGAGAAAAAGATGATGTATTAGCTAGTGTGTGATAAATAGTCAAGAATAGACTATTTCTGTTGCTTGAAGATTCATCCTTAGCGTAGTTAGTATCAATAGCCCTTTTATAGAAAGAAACCGGAGAATATGTACCATCTAATTGATTAATAGTTATATCAGTCATTATATTTGGGCTTCAAGCTAGTTATGGTTTCTTCTTTCAGGCATTCAAAAAATACCTGTTTATTTTCTGTGTGAATTGCTTCTAATTTTTTAGTTAATTTTTTATTGAAATCTTCAATCCTAGTTTCATTCAGGTTGGCTATGGTATCAATATCTATAATTAATCCTTGGATGGTTTCTGCCTTGTTTTTAGCGGCATTATGTAGATTAACTACAGCCGATGAAACAATCTTAATTATATGGATAAAATCCTCAGTAAGAACATCCATGCGGACATTGAAGTTATTATTTTCTAATTTATTATTTCCGATGGTTAAGTCAAGATTTATGGCGTTTATTTGAGCCTGAATTTCAGAGAAAGGCAATAAATCAACATACTTAAGAGAGTATCGATCAATATTTTTAATTAAACCTGAATCATTAAGTATTTTCATAACCTTAATAATCATTGGTCTAAATTCTGGCCAACCAGGGTATGGATACTTACAACCAACAGAAACGCATCTATCACCAATGTTTATATAAAAATTTTCCAATCCGAGTTTATGCAATGGTGCATATTGAAGGTTCGGATCAGAGTCACGTAAGGCTTGTGGGATGTCTATTGTTGAAAGTTGTCCAAATTCTTTAATTTCATCCTTAAGTGATTGATATAGGAATCCAGGAAAAATTTGAGAAAAGTTCTGAGCATGAGCAAATCGTACTTCAAAAATTGCATCAACTAGAGGCTCTATTTCTAGCTTGATAGGGAGTTTGCTCATTTGGAAAATTTTAAAATCGACATGCCATATCCAATCTAATAAATTGAGGTTACAGTACTTAATATAAAGTAGTCAATCTGAAGCCCTGAATATCTACCATTGCACGCGATGAATCCAAGCTATACAATTTTGACAAAAAAAATCAATAGGGTCGGATTCGATTGATTCTGATAATGGATCTCTAGTTTCTTTATCTGGCCTAGCCTTGTTTTGCATTTTACTCACTAAGTGCCGCCGCAAATTCATTTAAAATCCAGGAATTTCTTGTTAGTCACTTGTATCAACAACATTCTGTACCGTCGCGTCGTACAAACTTCCGGAAGCGTATTTATGAATGATGCTTGCAATCAAGGTTTGATACGGCATGCCTTGTTCCATCGCTCGTCTTTGAATTGCCGTCAGATCTCTGCCGGAAATTCTGATGTTGATCCGTTTGTCTTTTTTGAACGTTTGTGCTGCCGCTGCCTCGATCATTTTTTTGCGCGACGGCGTCAATCCGGATTGAAATTCATCCGCTTCGAAAGCTTCAAGCAGCGCTTCTTCTTCCTTATCCAGTTTTGTTTTTTTCATCGTTTGTCACCAAGGTATTGTTTTGTTGCCTTTCGGCTGGGTATGATCGTCTTAAGGAATATTTCTTCTTCGGTTTCCACATAAGGAACCAAATAAACATATTCGCCGATCGAGACTACAAAAATCCGTTGCTGCGGATACTTATCTTTATTCGGATGGAACATATCGTCCAGCAACCCACCCGATTGAAGTGAAAAAATGACACTCTCAAATGAAATATTTCTTTCTTCGATAAGCTTGCGATTTTTGTCAGCATCCCAGTTGATCGGCTTCATGTGGAAAACTATAGCACAATTGTGTGCCTATTGCCCTCAACTTTGATGCTACCGCCAAATTTGAATGATCGGTTCCATCGGTCATGAGATATGCTGCAATACTTGATGGCTTATGATCCCGGGAATTTAACTGACAGCTTAACCCGAAAACCACAAAGTTAATACCGATCGCTCAAATTCCCGGCAGGCTGGAACCATTGCTATTAATTTTCTTTGTAAAATCCGCGGATTGTTTATAATAAAAAAATGAAAGCACATAACTACAAATGGCTATTGGTCTTTTTCATGCTGTGGTTCCCGGTGCAGGGTGCCGTGGCGGCTATTTTGTCGGTATGTGTGCAAGAAACCAAATTCGATCATCCGCGCGCCGCCATCGACAACTCGCATCACCACGATGGCTGCCACAAGCAAGCGGCTGAGAATACAACCGGTCATTGGCTGGATAGTCTGCCGTGCGACGATACTTCTTGCAATGCCTACAGCAGCACGCCGATTCTTTCCGGCACCGCGCCACCAGTGAGTGCTCATGTGATTTCTGCAATTACTCCTTATGAATCCGGCTTCACTTCTTTTGTACCGGATCAACCGCAACACCCTCCTCTGATCGTTTCCCTATAGCAACTCGTCGGTCGTTCAGGCGAAAGACAACGCATTAATTCGCATTCATTCCGTGCGTTCTTTATCTCGCGAAAAATGCCAAGCGCCGATGATCACTGGTTTTGGTGCGTCATTGGCAGAATCGATCAAATGATGTTCAGGAGGCAATCATGTTCCTTCCAATTAAGGATAAATATCAGCAATTGCAAAATTTCACTGGGTGGTTGCAATGAACCGCACCGCGCTGCTGTTTTTATTGTGGATTGCTACCGCAGCGATCGCACAAGCCCAAGAGCAAAGCATCCCACTTAACAGCACGGGTTCCCGCGTTTTTTCACCGTTGATCACGGAGACCACCGATGCAGCCCTAGTAGTGCATGATGTACCGTTAATGTCCGATCTAATCGCGGAAACCTTGACCAACAATCCCGAAATCCGCGCGGCGGCGCAGGAACTCGAGGCTGCGCAACAGCGCATCGCCCCGGCGGGCGCACTGGACGATCCGCAAGTCGAGATCGGCGTGTTGTATATGCCGATTGCTGCATCACCGTTCCGTACCGAAGATATGACGATGAAAATGATCGGCTTGGCGCAAACATTGCCTTTTCCGGGCAAGCGCGATTTGCGCGAAGCGGTGGCCAGCAAGGACGTGGAAGCAATCGAGTTCGGTTATCAGGAAACCGTTAACCGCGTCGTGCACGACCTCAAAACCGCGTATTTCGATTCTGGATTAACACTGGAACTGATTAAGCTGGTCGAGAAAAACAAGCAAACGCTCGAACATTTCTTACGCATTGCGGAACAACGTTACCAAGTCGGGCAAGGCAGCCAGGCGGATGTGTTAAAAGCGCAAACACAAGTATCGCGCATGACGGACCGGTTGATCGACCTCGGGCGCGAACAGCGCATATTCGAATCGAATTTGCTGCGTGCATTGGGGCGCGGTTTCGGCAGCCAAACGCCGGTGCCGTCGCCGGTGCAGCTTTATCACGAACCGGCGCTGAAATTCGAAGCGCTGTATCAAGCCGCTTTGATTCAACGTCCGCGTTTGCTGGCGCTGGCAAGCCTGATCGCGCGCAGCGACAAGGTACTGGAGCTGGCGAAGAAAGATTATTACCCCGACTTCACGCCGCGGGTGATGTACGGGCAGCGCGACAGCCGCTTGGACGGCACCGGACGCGCCGATGAAGTCAGTTTCACCGTGACCATGAATCTGCCGGTTTGGCGCAAGAGCAAGCTGGAGCCGCGCGTTTCCGAAGCGTTGGCGCTGCGCGATCAGGCAATGAGCCTGCACCAAGCGCAAATCAACGAAATTGCCGCGACGTTGCGGCAACAATTGGCAATCGCCGAGCAAAGCTATAAATCGGCGCAACTGTATCAATCGACTATTCTGCCGCAAGCAAGGCTGACCGTCGAATCGTCGCTGGCGGCTTACAAAGTCAATCGCGTCGATTTCCTGACCTTGCTCGACAATCAGATGACGGTGTTCGATTACGAAACCAGTTTGGTCACTGCAGTCGCCACCTACCACAAATCGCTGGCCGAAATCGAGCTGTTGGTCGGCAAGCGTCACGACAAGCACCGTTAAGGGAGGCTCGCCATGAAATCAATCGTAAAATTATTGCCGACTGTTTTAACGATGGCAGCCCTGCTGTTTGCCGGTTATTGGCTGGGCAGCACGCAATCGCAAAATGCCGCAAACGGTGTTGCCGAGGACACGGAAAAAAGCAGAAAAATTTTGTACTACCGCAATCCGATGGGAATGCCGGATACGTCGCCGGTGCCGAAAAAAGACCCGATGGGCATGGATTATCTGCCAGTTTACGAAGGCGAGGAACAACCATCCGGCGATCCCGGCTGGGTAAGCATCAGCCCCGATAAGGTGCAAAAACTCGGGGTGCGCACCGAGACTACGGCGATGCGCGAACTGATGCGCACCGTGCGCGCGGTGGCGACGGTGCAAACCGATGAGCGCCGTCAATTCACGCTGGTGACCAAGTTCGAAGGCTGGATACAGCGGTTGTATGTCAATACCACCGGCCAGGCGGTGAAAAAGGGCGATGCGTTGATGGATGTGTACAGCCCCGACTTGATTACCGCGCAGCAGGAATATCTGATCGCGCTGAAAGGCCTGCAATCGACCGCTGACGGCACGCCCGACGTGCGTCAGGCAATGCAGCGCCTGGTGGAAAGCGCGTTGCAGCGGCTGCGTAATCTGGATATTGCGGAAACCGAGATACGCCGCCTGCAACGCGAAGGTCAGGTGCAGCAATATCTGACATTACGTTCCAAAGCCGGTGGCGTGGTGCTGGAAAAGATGGCTGTCGAAGGCCAACGCTTCATGCCCGGCGATACCTTGTATCAGATCGCCGATTTGTCGCAGGTGTGGCTGCTGGCCGATGTGTTCGAGCAGGATCTGGGCATGATCCACACCGGACAATCGGCGACGGTGCGCGTCGATGCCTATCCCGGTAACGTGTTCAACGGCGAAGTGGCGTTCATTTATCCGTCGATCACGCCGGAGACACGCACTGCGGTGGTGCGCATCGTATTACCCAACCCAAATGGTTTATTGAAACCGGCGATGTACGCGCGCGTCGAATTCGCTTCCTCGCATAGCAAGGACAAGGTGCTGACGGTGCCGGATTCCGCCGTGCTCGATACCGGCACCCGGCGCGTGGTGCTGGTCGAACGCGGCGCCGGCCTGTTTGAACCGCGCACCGTCAAACTCGGTTTCCATGCCGATGGCTACGCCGAAGTGCTGGGCGGATTGCGTCTCGGCGAAGCGGTCGTGATCAAGGCGAATTTCCTGATCGACGCGGAAAGCAATTTCAAAGGCGCGCTCAGCGGCTTCGGCCACAGCAGTTTTGAAGCGGTGACGCACGAACACGATGCCGCCGGATCGCACACTGGTGAATCCGCCCGCCCCACGCATCGCGGCGAAGGCGTGATTCGCGCGCTGGATTTCGCGCACGGCGTGGTGACATTGGCGCACGAACCGATCGCCAGTTTGAACTGGCCGGCGATGACGATGGATTTCCGCGTGCTCGAGCCGTCGCTGTTGCCAGCGTTCAAGCCGGGGCAACACATCGTTTTTGAGATGACGGAAGAATCCGCCGGCGAATTCGTGCTGGTGCATATCGAAGCCGCCGCAGCGCATCACGATCATTCAGCCCATTGAGCGAGGATAATCATGCTGAAAACAATTATCGAATGGTCGATCCGGCATGTGTTTCTGGTGTTGCTTGGCACGGCTTTTATCGTCGGCTGGGGGATTTATTCGCTGTGGAAAATGCCGGTCGATGCGATTCCCGATCTGTCCGACGTGCAAGTCATCATTTATACCGAATACCCCGGCCAGGCGCCGCAAGTGGTCGAGGATCAGGTCACTTATCCATTGACCACGGCGATGCTCGCGGTACCGCGCGCCAAGGTGGTGCGCGGTTTGTCGGCGTTCGGCGTGTCGTTCATTTATGTCATTTTCGAGGACGGCACCGATATTTATTGGGCGCGTTCGCGCGTGCTGGAATACCTGAGCTTCGCCGCCAACCAGTTACCGCGCGACGTGCGTCCGGCGCTTGGTCCTGACGCCACCGGCGTCGGTTGGGTTTATCAGTACGTGGTGCAAGGCAAAGAACGCACGCTCGACGAATTGCGCGCGTTGCAGGATTGGTTCCTACGCTACCAGCTCACCACCACCGAGGGCGTATCGGAAATCGCCAGCGTCGGCGGTTTCGTCAAGACTTACCAAATCACCGTCGATCCGCGCCGTCTGCAAGCCTACAACATTCCGCTGAAACGCATCACCGAGGTCATAACCGCCAGCAACCGCGACGTCGGCGGGCGCGTGATCGAGTTGACCGAAACCGAATATATGGTGCGCGGGCGCGGCTATTTGCGCGGCATCGCCGATCTGGAAAATCTAGTGGTCAACGCGCATCAAGGCATGCCGGTGTTGCTGCGCGACGTTGCCCGAGTCGAATTGGCGCCGGGCGAGCGGCGCGGCATTACCGAACTGAACGGCGAAGGCGAAGCGGTTTCCGGCATTGCGGTGGCGCGCTACGGCGAGAACGCGCTGGACGTGATCCACAATCTCGAGCAAAAACTCGAGCAAATCCGCACCGGCTTGCCGGACAACGTGTCGTTGGAACCGGTGTACAACCGCTCGGAACTGATTCATCGCGCCATCGAAACGTTGCGCGAAGTGTTCATCGAGCAAATCGTCATCATCGCGCTGGTATGCGCAATTTTTCTGATGCACGCGCGCAGCGCCCTGGTCGCGATCATCATGCTGCCGATCGGCGTGTTGATTGCGTTCATCGCGATGACGTATTTGGGCATCAATTCCAACATCATGAGCCTGGCCGGTATCGCGCTGGCGATCGCGGAAATGACCGACGCCGCGATCGTGATGGTGGAAAACGCACACAAGCATCTGGCGCGCGCCGGGCCCGGAGAATCGCGCGTTCGCGCGGTGATCACGTCATGCCAGGAAGTCGGGCCGTCGCTGTTTTTCAGCCTGCTGATCATCACGGTGTCGTTTCTGCCGGTATTTGCGCTGGAAGCGCAGGAAGGCCGCATGTTCCAGCCGCTCGCGTATACCAAAACCTTTGCCATGGCAGGCGCGGCGCTCCTGTCGATCACGCTGGTGCCGGTATTGATCTTGCTGCTGATCCGCGGGCGCATTCCGCGCGAGGAAGATAACCTGCTCGGACGCATCATGATCCGCAGTTATCAACCGCTGATCGGCTGGGTGTTGCGCTGGAAAAAAACAATTGTGGTGATCGCGCTCGGCGTGCTGGCCGCAACGATTTATCCGGCGATGCGGCTGGGCAGCGAATTCATGCCAACCCTGAACGAGGGCACATTGCTGTACATGCCCGTGACCCTGCCCGGCATTTCCGTGACCAAAGCGGCGGAAACCATGCAAACGCAAAATAAGCTCATCATGAGCTTTCCCGAAGTCGCGTCGGTGTTCGGCAAAGCAGGCCGCGCCGATACCGCCACCGACCCGGCGCCGTTGGAGATGACCGAAACCATCATCAATCTGAAACCGGAAAGCGCCTGGCGCCCCGGCATGACCATCGACAAGCTGATCGCCGAACTCGACCAGGCGTTACAAATCCCCGGCGTCGCGAACGCCTGGACTATGCCGATCAAAAACCGCATCGACATGCTCGCGACCGGCATCCGCACGCCGGTCGGCATCAAAGTGTTCGGTAACGATTTGAACCAGATCGAAGCCATCGCCAAACAGATCGAAGCGGCGGTCAAAACCGTGCCCGGCACCACCAGCGCGTATGCGGAGCGCATCACCGGCGGCTATTACCTCGACATCGAACCCGATCGCATGGCGCTGGCGCGCTACGGCCTGACCGTCGGCGATTTGCTCGACGTGGTATCGGTGGCTTTGGGCGGCGAAGTGATCACCACCACGGTAGAAGGCCGCGAGCGTTTCGACGTCGCCATCCGCTATCCGCGCGAACTGCGCAGCGACCCGCAAGCCATTGCCACGCAAGTGCTGGTACCCGCGATGGGCGGAACCATGATCCCGCTCGGTCAGCTAGCCGCTGTGAAGCTGATGCAAGGCCCACCCAGCATCCGCACCGAAAACGCGCTGCTGTCGGCGTATATCTTCATCGACATCCGCGACCGCGACATCGGCGGCTACATCGCCGACGCGCAACGGGCGGTGCGCGAACAAGTGCAATTTCCGCAAGGCTATTACGCCACCTGGAGCGGGCAGTTCGAGTACATGAAACGCGCCACTGAAAAACTCAAAATCGTCGTGCCGCTGACCGTGTCGCTGGTGTTTTTGCTGGTGTATTTGAATTTTGGCCGCCTGACCGAGACGCTGATCGTGATGTTGTCGGTGCCGTTCTCGCTGGTCGGCGGCATTTGGCTGATGTACTGGCTCGACTACAACCTGAGCATCGCCGCGGTAGTCGGTTTCATCGGCCTGATCGGCATCGCCGCCGAATCCGGCATGGTGATGCTGGCGTTCATCGACCAGGCGCTGACCACCATCGCGCGGCAACGCAAAGCGATGGCCGAACAAATCGCATTATCGGACTTGTACGACGCCGTGATTCAAGGCGCCGTATACCGCATCCGCCCGGTGATGATGACCATCGCCGGCAGCGTCATCGGCCTGCTGCCAGTCATGCTCAGCACCGGCAGCGGCTCCGAAATCATGCGCCGCATCGCCGCACCGATGGTCGGCGGCATGGTCTCGGCGACGATCCTGACGCTGATCATTTTCCCGGCGGTTTATGCAGTGGTGAAGGAGATTCCGTTGCGACGAATGGGTCGCAAGTAGCACCATGCGATGGACAACCAATCGAGTCTGACCCTGAGGTCTCCCCACAAAA
>FRDC01000240.1_pt1 | contig 49726 bp, 52 predicted proteins | sample 1106171 | NCBI WGS metagenome assembly FRDC01 (sample SAMEA3930566, study PRJEB13176) | freshwater metagenome | biome: Drinking water system; feature: drinking water; material: water | place: Singapore | collected 2014-12-20 | reverse complement strand
ATAAAAAGATGAGTTTTCATTGAACCTTATTCTTGTACACGCCGAGGATCATTGCCGTCAGTTTTCTTAGATGAGACTGCTGGCTTTCGATCCTTTTCAAATATGCTGACAATTCCTGGGGCGATAGTCTTTTGTAAAAGTCTTCGTCGACTTCTCTTAACTTGGAACCATTCTTTCTTGACGTGTCCGATTGAGAATTCGAAGCCATGTTTTATTGCCCACTCACTGTATCTTGTTTTCGATTTAGAATTGAGTTTATTGTCCTGTGCAAAAACGAGCTTAAGATCGATTGTGGGGCTAGTCTCCTTAACCGCCAGAAGTTTCGTACGGTCGCTGGGTCGTAAGTACCCTTTGACTTCAATATAGAACGTAGTTCCGTCTGCTCGCTTGCATACAAAATCTGGGACATACGTTCTTCGTATGGAGTATGGGAACCTTTCAGTTTCATAATCAACGTGTACCTTTAGCTTTTCTATTTGTTGTAACATCTTGATCTCCAGAAGAGATCGATACTCTTGCCCCTTGTACAATAGGGTCTTTCTTTTCTTGAAAGCCATGCTTATGGACGATACCTGTTTGTGTCTTCTGGAACATCAGGTTCTCTAAGAACTTTTGTAAGGAACTTCGGTCCATTTGAATAAATAAATTTCCTCAATGAAGGCCAACAAATCCACTTATACTCGCAATACTTGCATTCCATGCAGAGCTGCATGTTACCACTTTTGCCATCAGATTCAGCAAAATAACCACGGTCAGGGAGAACAGGATTGTTACAAACATCAGCTCTCATTTGCACTTTCTCTTTAACATCTTCAACTGATACGTGTGATCTGTCATAGACGTCGAGGACAATGTGCCCGAGTTCTTTATCGATGGCAAGGAATTGGACGTGGTCTTTGTCTTGAACTGCAGGATCACCATCTAGCGCTGCTCGATAGAAGTCGAGTTGATCGAGATATCCGAAGGGATCATCGTGCTCAAGTTTATTGTATTTGAATTTATCAAAACCTCGAGAGTTAGCAGACTTAACGTCAGTAATACGACCATTGAGCACACAATCAATGTGACCTTCGATGGTCGTTCCATCCCGAAGTTGAATTCCAACTGTCTCTTGTCTTTTCTGAACATCTTCGCCAGCTTTCTTAGCCATCCACAAGATATACTCTTCAATGATATGGCCAAAGAGAAATTTGTTGTGAGCTTCTGGTTGTAGCGGCTCGGCTTTCTCTGGCATATTCACAGTGTACCAGAGCTTACGTAGACATTTCGTACCGAGATTGGAGGCCCGGAGTATTCCCCGTGGCCTCCTCTCAGCTACAGCCTCTTCGACATGCGAAGCCAAAGCAGTCCCCAGATCGGAAGCCTCCTCCTTGGTTACATGACTACCTGAGCCGAAGAGATTGTAAATCGATTTCAAAACGGAAGTCCTTCCTGAGGAATATCCTCATTACCTTTGTCAAACTCGACAAGATCTACAATGCGTACACCTTCGAGTCTGTGTCCTTTACCTTTAGCACCATCATAGGTTGTGATCTTAACCGTCACAGTTGATCCATTACCAATGATAGTATCACCAGGAAGTTCGTTGTCATCACGATCAACAATCTTAGGACGACCTCGTTCAACAATCTCACCCTTAATCATCTGTTTGTCAGGACGCTTAAAGGTAACATAAGGTTCATCACTTGTCTCATTGTGACGAAGCTTCAACTGCATCTTACTATCGTTGAACTTCTTGAGATTGTCTTTGTCAAGAAAGACATCAATAGCATAGACACCAGCTGGATCGAACTTAGTATCGGGCTTGGCAAGTTTAGCCCATTGACATTTGCCTGTAAAATAGAGAGTATTAGTAGCCATCTCTGATCCTTAGTTGATTTTTGTTTTCTCAGGATTGACATCGACTGCTTCCGTTGCCTGAGCTTCAGCCTGAGCACGGAGCATGTCTTGGATGTTAGGAAGAATACTTGCATCCACACATTCGTGGATTTCTACATTCCTCATATTCTGTGCCATGTCAAGCAACAGTTTCTTCGCCTCATCCTCGGTGTCACCGGGGAGGGTGATAACGGCAGGTCGCGGTTCTTCAAAGCTGAATGCGATATGCCAAAGTTTCTTTTGAGTATCCAATATTATTATCCTTTTTGTTTTTCTGATAGTGTAGTTTAGAATGTTCCTTGTGCTCGATCAGCTCAAGGTGTTTGATGTTCATGCATTTAGTATTCTCGCATCTATGATGAACATCGAACCCATTTGGTATAGGACCATTTACGTATTCCCATACGCGTCTGTGTAAATAGAGATTATTATGAAGTAAGACATATCCTTTAGCAGTGGTCTTAAGATCTGTTTCAATGCACCTCAAGCCAGTTTCGTCCAATCTTGAACTCTCCAGACATTGGACAACGTAAACTAAATCTCTCGGCCACTTCTTTAATACTATTGGATTGTATTCTTCCGACTTCTTCTGCAATATCTTTGTCTCCTTGCACTTCAGTAACCCACTCATCGTGCACCCAGTTGACACATCTTGCAGGTAGTTTCAGTTTTTTAATTTTCTCATCCCAATCAGCCCAAGCATATTTCATAAGAACACTCTCCATGTTCTGGAGATACATACCGATCATCTTATGCTCGGAGTCTGCTCGTACTAATCTTCCATCAATTCCGACGAAGTATCCCCTTTCCGCATCGGCGGGTATAAAGACTTGTTTAAGTTTTTCAAGTCCTGGATACGCTTTGACATATCCATCAAGTACCTGCGCCGCTTCCTGTAATGTGCAACCGAATATCTCTGCGACTTTTCCAGCTCCTGCTCCATTGAGGAAACTAAAGATGAAAGTCTTTGCTCGATCTCGATCAACGCATAGATCACCAAGTCGTCTTTTGTTGACCGAATGTGGGTCTGTTCCAAGTTTCTTATCTCCACTTATAAGTGATTGTGTAAACTCTTTATCGTCAATTAGATGCGCGAAGATCCTTAGGTGCGCGCTCTCCATATCTGTACCAACGAGCCATCCTCCATCTGGCGCCATCCAAAAACTACGCATCCTTCCACCCAAGTCTGTCGCCAGGTTTCGTAGTCTTTCAGAGTTATACTTGATTGTTTTCTTGGTTGCGATGTTTCCCATGTTAGGGTTGCTGTGGGAACATCTTTGAGTGACCGTGCCCAATGGATTAAATCGTCCATGGATGCATTTTGTTCTAGGATTATAGCTCGCTCTCCACTCTGCAAGCGTACGTCTTCTTGCGGATAGGAGAATGTGTTCAATGAGGAGAGCAAACGCCTCCAGTTGCAACGTAAGCTGAGATAACATCTGCGTGTTTTTCGTACCATCCCAATCTTGAGTTGCACACGCTGCAGAGAAGTCCACGTATGTTTCCTGTGGTGTGACAATGATCAACCACAAGTGGTTTGACTTCTTTACAAAAGAGGCAACATCCTCCTTGTTCTTCAGCCATTCGGTCAACTTGTTCCGAACTAAGTTCGTAACGCCGTTTGAACTGGTTGTTTCTAAATCGTTCAGTGTTATTGTGGTAATACTTTCTTGATCGTTCTTTAATTCGTTCTTTGTGTTTAGCGTAATATCTTTTATAACGATCTGGTGAGTATTTAGACATCTCTTTACATCTTCCACTGAAGGAAGAGTTCCCATATTTACTTCGTTAACCTTCCAACCGTACTTCTCCAAGTTCTCACTGATATGCTCCTTATTTCTTTTCTTTGTTATGTAGGTTTTTGTTCGTTCGGTAGGACGCCATCCTGCTTCAATACATCGCTCAACGATTTGTCTAACAGACCTTGGGTTAAACGGAGTAACCTTCGTTTTAACTTTGGTTTTAAGTTGGATGTGCTCAACTTTATCCGGAAAGCTTCCTTTGATCTTCTCGTCAAGGACAGAAATAGAACTAGCAATTTCTTCGTCGAGTTTGTCGAGCCCGTGTATGTCAAACTTGAACCCGTCTCTGGACATTTCAAGACACATACATTGTACTCGATGCTCAATGTCAATGGCTTGTCGAAAGGCTTTTCCGTTTCTAGATATAATTCTCTCGAAGTGTCGGTAGAGTTTATAGTTGAGTTCGACGTCATTCTTGCAATACTCAATCATTTCTGGGGTAAGTTTAGACCAGTCACTAAACTCTTGTTTCGGAAATCCTAGAAGTTTTCCGTACGACTCAAGAGAATGGCCATCACTCCTACCACTATCAAGAACACGTCCAACGACAAGTGTATCATAGATCACCTTATCAGATATAGAAGTGCCAAGCAACCGATTAATGTGATAAACATCATACTCAATACCATTGTGTGTGATGATCTGCGTTGCTTCGGAGATCCACACAGGGAAGTCTTCTTGCAGCTCTTTGCCAGTGAACACGCGCACGGTTTCATTATCAATATCCTTTGTTACAATACACCAGATATTCTCAGGATAGAGTCCATCGGCTTCGATATCCAGTACTACTCGCATTATCTCAATCTAAAATCAATATCCGGATTATAACCTAATGCTTTAGAGAAAGGTTTACTTCCAAGAAATGGATCAGGAGCATTTGCTGCAAGAGGACTAGGATGAGCACTGGAGATTACGAAGTTCTTTGTCTCATCAATAAAGTCTCTGTGAGCGTTTGCTTGCTTACCCCAAAGCATAAAGACAATACGTTGATTACGAGAAGATAAATACTGAATTACATCTTGCGCAAGCTTCTCCCATCCTTTACCAGCATGAGAATTAGGTTTACCAGCTTCGACCGTGAGACACGTGTTGAGTAGTAATATGCCACAGTCTGTAGCCCACCAAGAAAGATCGCCAGAACGAGGCATGGGATAGTGAAGATCATTATGATATTCCTTAAAGATGTTCATCAGTGAAGGTGGTAATACTTTTACAGAAGGCTGTACTGAAAAGGCAAGACCATTAGCCATACCGGGTGTATGATATGGATCTTGACCGAGTATTACCACCTTCACGTTCTCCGGCTTAAGAGCTTCCAAGGCTCGGAACCTTAGTTGCTTTGCCGGATATACTTCAATTCCTTGACGTTCAGTATGTCGAAGAAAGATTTCAATGTTGTCATATCCATCACGCCAGAAGGGAATATCTTCCCAACCTTCAGGAGGTGTAAAGGATGCATGAGCTTTCCAAGGGCCGCCGTATGTTCTAACCATTAAAACGGTGTCTCTTCTAATGCTTCTTCTATTGAGGCTTCAGCGATAATATATGTTGAAGGATCGAACTTAAGATATCCTGCTGGGCCTGACTTAGCTGCAAATCTGTTTTTCTTGACAAGCAGTTCTGTAGTATTTCGCTTATCGAAGGTGGCTGCTTCAGGGTCCCGATTGAGGTAGACAACGAGGTCTGCGATCTTACTAATGTTTCTAGAACCTCTTGTCTTTCCTTCATCGTTAACGTGTGAGACAAGGAAAAGTGTAAAGCGAAGTTCTCGTGTGAGCATTGCCAATCGTGTAGATAGGTAGTCCAACTTTCTTCGCTCATCATCTCCCTCATATCCTGTGACAAGCATCGTAATGTGATCAAGAAAGATGAATTTACAATGACAAGTAGTAACAAGATATCTTATCGTGTCGAGAATAGTATCGGGATCATCAGAACCAAAATGAGTATAGTAATGCAGACGACCGTCTTTACGAACCATGCTCTCGTATGCTTTGATTTGGTCTTCCACGGAGACGTTGCTATCTCCCAAGTGTACAGGCACCTTGAGTTCATAAGAGAGGAGTCCTTGAACTGATCGTTTCTCTTCTTCCTCCAAGTGAATGATACCAAGGTTGTAGTCGGTGTCCTTGCAGAGAGAATACTCAATCGCCCTAATGATCTCAGTCTTACCGACTCCTTCTTGCGCCGTGAAAAGAACCACTTCTCCTTCTCGAATGCCATATGCCATCTCCTGAAGAGTAGGGAAAGGATAACTAGCAATAGATCCAGATCCCTGTCGCCTGAGAATTTCCTCGATCTCTGCGGTGGAGTTGACAATTCCTTTTGGAAGCCATCGCTTGGAGTTCTTCCACAACTTGTAGAACTCGCTTGTCCTACCTTGCGTAAGATAGTCGTTAGCATCCTTTAAGCCTCCACCCATCTTAACATGGTAGACTTTATTGACATCAAATAACTTTGCAATTTCTTTCGCTGCTTCCTGGCCAGGGGTATCGTCATCGAGACAAAGATAAATACTATCGAATGAATTAAGATATTCTCTAGCCCGCTCACAATCCTTTCGAGCTGTGGTTGAACTCCTTACGGATACCGCTGGAGTGTTCATGATAGCATAGACACTCATAGCATCATTCTCACCTTCACAGATAGTAATACTTTTATCTGAACCAGGTGAAAAGATATCCATACCGAATAAGGTTACAGGATTATCAATAGCATTACCTTTAGTAAAGAACTCTTTCTTTTCGTTTATTCTAATCTTAGAGGATAGAGTTCCATAAGGATATTCTATTGAATATAAAGCATCAGTACCATCAATATAGTTGCCTTTAACCTTATACTTTAAGAGTACATTAATAGGAATATTCCTATATGTATCTCTTACGCTAGAACTAACAGTATTCACTAAAGGTTCCTTATAGTATTCTTTAAGAGATAGGGTATCACAAAGCTGATTAAATGTCAAGCTTTTTTCTGAAAAATTATTTAACCAATTGAATTTCTTACAAGAAAAGCAAAATGTGTGATCCTGGTATTCTGTCAAAGCATCAGAACTACCACAGTTTTCACAAGGTTGGTGTGTTATCATCTCATCCCCTATATAGTATGTTCCCATATAATAGAGGACGTGTCAACCTTTTTCTTAATCTTTTCCCCATTTATCTACAAGATTTTCTACCATTTCATCATAAGTATTTGATCCATCTACATTATTGTCGTGTCCTTCAACTGCTGCAAGATACCATTCTTCAAGTTCAAAATCCTTAGCCTCGCCTAAAGGATGTTTTCTACACTGTGAGCATAGGAATCCACCGAGTGGATCTTGCCCGTCCTTGAACATTTCTCTCTGGCCATCAATACCATTACAAAAATTACAATCATTGCAACGCTTATGGCCAGAGCCGAAGTCCACATTGTGTTGGTTGTCTCCAACATTACCAAATTCTGATTTAGGTTTACGCATTAAACTTCCCATAAACAATTTAACCACATCTTTTCAATAATACAAATATCTTTACCAACAAAATCATGTACGAGTTCATTAGCTTTCTCTTCGGAAGTGCAGACAGCAATTGTTATGCCATCGCACTTCCGATACACACACCATATTTCTTTTTCCATTACTCTTTGTCTTTCAACAGTTTCGCCAACCTCTGGCACGTGAACGGTGTCAGCTGAGGAGCTGTGTTCACTTCCAGAATGTAAGGTAAGTCGCGATAGACAACCACGTCGACCCCACCAAAATCCAAGCCAAGCGTGGCAACAGCTTTCTTAGTCATGGGGATGACACCAAGCGGAACCTGGTCCACAATGTCAAACCCGTATCCGCCATTAGTGGTCTTGATGTCATCATTGTATCCATTCGCCCACTTCCGAACACGAACCTTCTTTTGCCGAGTAACAACGTAATCTCGGAAGATATTGATTCGATATTCTCGAAGGTCCTTAGCTGGACCGATCTGTGCGGTGTACAGCTTAGCAGGGATAGCGTCGACTCCTCGTTCCACGAGTGTAATACCAGCACCGTCATGCCCTGTGAGCTTATCACGGCAGTAGACTTTTTCCGGCCACTCTTTAACGACACCAAGATCCTGATTCCATTTGGGTAGTCGAATATCAGGGTTGGTGCTAAGAAGTCTGAATGCAAAGAGCTTATTAACTGCATTGCGAATACCATTCTCCGGGTTGATAATCTTACATGCACGAGCCTCACGAGGAAGGTCAGAACATCCCCAGTTAAGGAGAACCTTGTCCATGTTTCCTTTGAACTTGCTGTTGTCGTGCTTGATGATCTTCACACCAAGTTCATCAGCAATCATACGTGCGCTTTCACTGTGAGTATCATAGGCGTACACTGCATCGATCTTCATATCAGTATTCCACTTCATCAAAATAAACTTCTTGAACTGCTACGGCTTCCCGTGCTGCATTTACCGCCGGGAATTCTTCTGCAAGAACTTCCCACTGTACGCCTCGTCTTCCACGATTTATGGGTCTGGGTCGTGGCTCCGGTTCAGTACTGATTTTTCCATCGTACACCTTCTTCTCCAAAGCTTCATCCATCTTCTTGGACCACTTCATCCAATCACAAGTGTAGGCCAAGGGCAGGATGCGCTCTGCCCCGGCCTGTATCGTATCCTTCCACTTCGGATCAGCTTTGAACAAAGCCTCCGTAAGATTGAAGGAAAGAAATCTGCTGATAAACTTCTCTTTGTCTTCAACATAATAAGTATCGAGAAGTTGTTCCGGACTATCAAACTGAACGGCTGCGGTATCGATCAGACCAGACAGATCAGTCACCCAGGTTTTGATGATCTCAGCATCTGTCGTACCTCGCATACCACGAAACTCCACAGTACCAAATTTCCTGAGAGCAGCGAGATTAATTCCACCGTATCTGATTGTGTCGTTATCCTTAAAGGATTTGAAAGGATAATCCAAGCTGATATCATATAAGCAAGCATCAAGAACGGCCTCAGCATCTCTCAACCTCAAGCAGAACGTGTTCTGTTTACGATGTTCACCACAGTAGTTGAACAACAATTCTTCCAAAATCCAATAGGCACATACACCATTCCAAATCTGAAGCGGACTATACCTCAGCATGTTCTTGTGTACGTGAACGCTAGTTCTGAAACTATCGAGGATCTTGTGATCCTTCAGTTGGCGATTGAGGTTATTCAAGTATTCGCCAACACACGAGATAACAATAGGATTGCTGGTGACGTACTCCTTCGAGAACCCTCGAAGAGAAGGATCTTTGTGAGATACCCAACCCTTACCAGCAATCTCTGGCAATTCATTGTCAGACTCACACTCGATCTCAATACCTACATCACCACGCTTAGCGTGCGCACCATAAAATTCGCTAAGACTTTTCATTTTAGATCAACTCCATTGCGAACAAGGATTGCCTTAATGAAGGACGTATCCTGTCTTGGCTGAGGAATGTACCATTCGAGTAATCTGGGATCTTGCACTGCTGCAACATCACCCTTGTACTCAATGGTCTTGCTATACCTATTGGGCATGACAAGACACAAATGTTTGTGGAATGCCATGCTCTTCACGCCATCCCAGGAAACAGCATCCACACACTCTTTGAATGTGGGATACTCATTCCTCAGCATCTTATAACCCTCAGGTTGAGCGAGATAGAATGAACCGCTGGGAGGATAACGACCATGATAGATTACCATATCAAGAGGAAGACCAGTACGCTGCACACGCTCCTGCTTACGCTTGACATAGAATGAACCTTCGCCAGTATTGATGTATCCAATCTCTGGCATGTGGATGCTGAAGTCATCATCAGTACACAAGATCCTTTGCTTCTTACCATTGAATGGCTTCACAAAGATCTCGCACACTGGAGCACCAGGAGCAGCTGCATACGGAGGCAGCACTTCAACGTACACAAACTCCTGCTTGTAACGACAGATAGTTCTGTTCAGATACCTGTACGTGTCATCTCGTTTGTGGAACTCAAGGTTACGCACCGTACACCTCCTTAGCAAAGTCCGATGGAAAAGTAAAATTCGAAAACTTACGCATACGCCTGCAATAAAGATTAAACTGATCGGGAGTAAGTGTTCCAGGTAAGTTAAATACCGTGGAGAGATCAGTTCCCCTAAGGGTGTATCCATAAACACTCTTGCATATATTGAACAAGAACGGCCAGAGCTTAGGATATTTTACCCAAGCGTTACTGAGAGAACGATACTCCATACCGTAAGGCTTAGGACGGAAAGCACCGAGCTTGCCATACATCTTACGACGTTCAGTATCAGTGTCCCAATTCTTCTCAATCATCGAGAAGATCGCATCCAAGTTCTTAGCGAGCAGACAGCAATCCAATACATGAGAACGATCGGTAACATCGATACGAGCATCGGCATCCCACCCAATATGCAGATGGCCAGCACCGGTACGCATAGTCGTTTTGTTGTCAGGTCTTTCATTCGGTTTACCATATGTGTACGCATCAAAGTCAGGATCACATCCCAACTCCTTACATCCTTCGGGAATTTTCTTAAAGTACATCGGTGTGTACTTCACACTTGGAGAGAAATTGAAACGATATTGTTTCGGAACCATGTCTCGAATTTCTCCAAGCACACTGCGGATATTCTTTTCGAACTCCACTTGTGTGGTCGCAGGAGCAATGTTGAACTCAACTGCGGTTCCATCAAGCTGGATAGCACCTTTCTTCAGCTTGAACGGTTCTCGTTTATTTCCAGGAACAATACCATGAGCACTGATGTTCCTGTTATGTGCATCCTTCAAGAAGAACTCAGGATCTGCACCTACGCTTACTCTCGGTACGAGATATCCATCTTCATCATATTGATCGTGAAAACCTAACTGAACATCTAGATCATAACCTTCATGTTCTTCAACAATCTGTATTATTTGCTCTATGTTGAGAGCAAAATTAACAGCACCAGGCTGTATCCCGGGATTGGGCTTGAGTTCTTTGAACTGTTTTATGGTGTGCTCATGATAATCCTTTGCTTGTTTGGGATCATTATCTTTGGCTTTCTTGTCGTACCAATTTCCATTGTTACGCGATACATTATAGAAATTGTTTAATGGCATTCGACTCGCTCCTCATCAAACTCCCAATCTTGACTGATCGGGCTCCAAAGCCAACGTCCGTAATCGTGAAGCTGCTTAGATGCAAGCTCCATTGCCTTAACTGCATCCTCCTGCTTCCTGTGTCGTGCTCCAAACATCAGACGAGGAGAGATATACACTCCCTGGCCGAGTCTAGGAGTAATATCATTGCTCTTCATGTGATCAAGGATCAATGGATCATTGATAAACTGATGAAAGACAAACGTCCGTTCATCTAACCACCAGATCTTGTCATCCATAGTAGGATATTTACCACAGAGCATGCAGCCCTGTCCGGTATCCCTAGCGAATGTAAGACGGCCAATGAACTTGCCACTCCAATCCATAAACTGAAGTACCTTCCGATGTTCGTTGAGAATAAGCACCTCAGGATATCCAAAGCAAGGTATTCCTCCGTCAAAAACTCGAGCAGCTGTCTCGACGGAACTTTCCGTCACCTTTAAGGCTTCGACGAATTTGTTGATAGGCTCAATCTTCTTGCTCGGGATCTCAACCAACGGTGTTGGGAGCATAGGCAGAGCTTTTTCCTTGGCTCTTGCAAGTTCGATATCTTCCTGTGTCTTAAAAGGACTGGTATCCGATGCAGGATACTCTCCGAGCTTGCGATTCTCGTAATAGGCATCCTCAACTTCATCAGATTCTTCCTTTTTCACAGGAGTCCACAATCTAGGGAGTGGAGGGCTTGCCTCACGATACGGAATGTTCAGATGATCCTGTTCGAACTTGGCATTGCCGAAATGCCACGTCAGGATCTCATGCTCGATGAACTTTTCGACATCTTTGTCGAAATCGATCTTGTCTGAGAACCGTGCTTTGACCAATTCCAGGAACATAGGGTCCGAAGCCCAGAAAATCTTCTTCCGATCCCTGGTTGTGAGCATAGCCAGAGGACGTTCCTTGTTGCGCGTGAGCGTCAGGGAGTTCTTCTGGGTATCTAGGTAGCTGAGACCCCACGCAGCGGCCTCACCGGCCAATTTCAGGGCATCTACGAGCCCTCTGTTAGCGATCTCCTGGATAAGCTTCTCAGAGTCGGTCTTGTCCTGCCTTTTTTGCTCCATATACCACTTCGGAATCCCTCCATTGTGGGCTCCTATGATGTGACCCTTAAAGAAGGGGTGAGCATTGTCCTTGGCGATCTTTCCAACCGTCGCTAGACGAGTGTGGCCCATGACACACAACGTGTCCTTGAAAGACGAAATGATCTTGTCAAAATCACCGTTGTAAAGGAAGTCAATCGAGTTCTCAGCTGACTTCGCCATCGTATATGACGTTGTGTTTCGGAATTTCTTACCGTGTTTCCGGAAAACTAAGCCAACACCAGTACTATCCATGCCTCGGAGAGCACTAAGAAAACCGAGTTCCTTGACACACGCAAGATCATGGTTGTTAAGACTGGTACCAACTGCACCAAACAATCCACACATATCTTACTCCTTTAAGAGTTGTACCAATCTTTCTAGTTGTTCAAGGCTCAATCGACCTTTAGCCTTGTTAGCCTCCAAAGAGATGACCCAGATGTTTCCGGGTACATAGCCAATCTTGCTATCTTTTCTGTCGATTGTTGCGGAGGTAGGCGTCTGTTGCCCGAGTACCGGCCAGAATTCTTCATCGAGAATAGGGCAGCGATCGGGGACCACGATATCATTCCATCGTATCGTATGTTGTATGCCCGCTCGTTTAGCGCGCGCCCTCGAGTTTCTCGCAAGAAACTGTGCAGTCTTCCGCCGTTGGATTTCATCCATCTGATTCCTCTAAAAATTTTCGGTGAAAAAATTCCTCTGTTTCAACGCGCCGTAGTCAGAACTACGGGCGCTGGTAATGATCGTAGAACTTCTCCCATACCCCTTCTGCGCAATCACCATCCAACAAAAGATCTGCTACCAGACCAATGAACACCTCACGATTGAAGTAGTTGCCAGGATCGTTAAGATATTCAGGATGAGGCTGATAGCACAATGTCTGACGATCTGGATAGAAAACAACTTCGACATCATCGTACACGTTGGCTCGATTAGCATCGGTGTACACCTTCTTCTCATCGTCAGTTTCCTTGGACTTGGCAAGATTGGCACAATAGATTACCTCAGCACCCTGGCCGGGTATCATCATCTGATGATGTGTTGATGTAACACCAACAATCTCAGAGTAGTTCTTGTATCGATCATGCGTGCGATGCATGTCGTGCATACCATAGATCGCATGGTCCGTGACGTGTTGATACAATCGACCGTTGCCAACGACACAATTAAGAAACTGTCCGCCACGACAGATACCAACCTTCGACTGATAGTCTCCAATATTCTTAAGAACCTGGAGATCTCTCATATCTAGGTTGTAATCAACCTGTGTTGTAGGATGCCGCTTCGCTCCATACAAGAACGGATTGACATCGGCACCGCCGGGAAAGACAACAACATCTGCATCACCAACATCAAGGACACGTTGGAAGTTACACATGTTAAACATGTTAGATACAAGGTTGTCATTCCGTGCCATGAAGAACGTGGGCTTTACGCTTGCAGCTGTGACCATTGCTTCCTCGTTTGTTTGAGTTGCTCGATAGTTAACCGCATACCCGCACCGGGTTCAGGTTCCATGGGCAACGGGAAGTCAGGCATAGTTCGTGCGAGCTTTCCAAACTTGCCAGTGTAATATAACATCTCCACGTTTTGATAATTGCAATCGAACGGACTGCGAATACCACCTTCCCACATGCGATGCCAGTTCGTACCGGTGTTCAGCTTTTTATACGATTTTCCTGCATCATTGTCGCACAGTTTATAATCAGGCGTGCCGTTCTTCACGTTGAGAATGTTGTGTTTGCACTTAACACCAGGATTACGCCAATCCATCCCGTCACGCCAATCCATCCCGTATAGAACATCGTGGCCTGAACCTCGGATGCAAGTAAGCTTGCCATCACCGCCGCGCGATGTACTCAAAGCAAGGACAAACGCTTCAGCTTCGTCAAACCCAGCTTCGACTGCTTCAAAGAACGTCGTTGATGTGTGAGGTTTCTCCCACGGCATGCGTGTTGCAATAAGGAAGTTCATCATCAACGCTGTTGGGACATCAGTATCGAGGATGCTGACACCGAGATATGACCCGTCATCCTTCTTATGAAGTTCGATGTTCTTGAGCATGGATCGATACGGAGATTTCTCTTTGTCAAAGATGTAATCGTGAAACCTGATACCATGTTTCAAATCGGTGACAACACTGCTATAGCTCTTACCTTTGACGGAGATTGGTGTGCACGTGTGCACTTGATCGATGGACTCGAGAGCGCCACGACCATAGAACTTAGCTGATCCAGGGTTGGCTCGAGCATGACAGATATCCTGAGGGTGTTCGTGAGCTCCGTCATTGCACTCAAGATAATATGAACAACACGCTCTGTTCGGGGTGTTCTTCTCCATCCACTCACGCGGAACAATCGGCTTCATCTTTGACCTCTACTGGTACATACTTTTAACCACATTCTTGTAGTACTTGATGTTGTCTTGGAAATAATACTCAGTTGTAATCACGTGGAAATTACGTGTGAACATCTGAGCACGAAATCGAGACAGCATATAGTCCAGTTGGAATTCATTACCGGGATACACTACGAATGTCATATCCAGAACCATCTTTTCCATATGCTGTCTCATCCCATTAAGGCACGAACGGAAGGTGGCTGAGAACCGCCTTGATCGTGTCCTTCCAGCTCTTAACAAGCGGAACCATTTCCACCTGCTCATCACCCTCGTGGACAGAGCACCAAAGCTGCTTGCGACCCTTCTTGTCTGCGGCTTCGTACTCAAGGTAATAAACCTTCTTCACCTGCTTGACTTCGATGTCGCGAGTCTCAACGGTCGTAACCGTGGCAAGTGAACCGTCTTCAAGGACAATAGTCGAACCGATGCTGACATCTTTCATATCGGTATCGACCGTACGCACGTCACGCTTACCCATTCAAAATACTCCAATTGCTTCGTCACGCATCTGTTTCAACTCGTTACGAAACCAGTGCCGCTTTGAATTAAAGGATGCCCATCGTTCAAAGCCCCACTCGTTGCCATCGTACCAAGCATCAACCTTGAGTGTAGTCGTGATGTATCGCTTGCGCGTACAGAAATCACAATCACACTCGTACTTCCAACCGTGCTTGCAATGCTTAAACACGATTGCCTTCATTAGGTGAGGCATCAGTGATGCCTTCACCCCTTCTTGTATCCTCGCCTCAATCCTTGCCAGCGAGGTCGTACACGAGCGAGTAGTCTCCCTCATCGAGAGCCTTGCCGAGCGCCTTTCGGACTTTCTCAACCTTCTCGCTGTGTTCTTTGATTGCCTTTGTCTTCTCTTTCGAGAACGTCTGGCTGACGAGCTTGCCTTCGCCATCGAACGACTCCTGATCCGGCTTGCTGATCTTCTTGGCTTCGTTCTCCAAACGATGGAGCTTGTCGAGAACGGTGACGACAGCCTGCGAGCGTTTGTTAACCTCTCGCGTCACCATCGCATCCACGACAGCATCTTCCACTTTCGGTCCAAGACCAGCCAGCGACTCGGTAATACGCTCAGCAAGTTTCATAACAATCCTCTACTTTCCTGTTGTGTCCCTCGGTCCGGACGTTGATTACAGGCTATTTACCGATGATGATAATAGGTGGCATAGCCCAGCCACTCACCGAACTAACGGTAACGATTTCGTTCATACGCATCACGCATAAATGACAAAGAGAGCGAGAGACACACCAGTAAACAGCTGGAACCTCTCGCTCTCTTTGGTTGGTTGTGTGGCCTTTACCCTAAGAGTTATAACTCACCTTCTGTTCCACATCATCAGGCAAGTGGTAGTTCACTTTGTCTGGCTTAATGCGAACATAGAGTTCGCCTTTCCATCCAGTGAGAATTACCTTACTATCAGGGAAGTCTGACAACTCTTCAACCCTGCGAAGGTTGAGTCTGTGGTCGATGGCAGCACTAGCCTTCACGATCCTAACTTTATAGTGTTCGGTTGAGATCCCGAACCCTTCGCAGTCTGGAATAAAGTAGGGACGACGATTGCCCATGGCAGTAATCTCCGTACATTCCATCCAGTCGGTACGCAACACATCCTCCAAAGTTTGGATGCTCTGAAGGTTTACAAAGGTGCTAAGCTTCGACATATGTTCGTACCCTCTGTTAAGTTAAGAAGGGATTTCAGTTCCACAGCGTACTCGTTTCTGACGGCTCTAAAGAGAGCACCGAACGCTTCCCCACTCTAAAGGTAGGACTATCGTTCAGACTGGTTGACGCCCAGGGACGGCTGAGGGAATAGACAATCTCACCATTACGTCAGCATAGATGAATGCTTTCCATGGCCTCTCGATATGTCATCTTCCTAGTGGAACTGCCAGTGCTACTTTGGTCAGTGCGCTCGAGGCAATTGAGTACGCACTGAGTGCGATCCCAATATACAGCCCGGCAATGGCCATGAGTGTATGCCGCTGAGCATCATCCATCGGAGGCAATGTGCTGAACGTCTGCACTACATCCGAGTGTTTAATCTTCTCAACGATGCCTTCGAGTTTCTTCTTAACGTAACTGGTCTGACCTGCCCACAAGGTCGGCACTCCCACCTTGGGAGACTCCTCGTGATCGATGATCGGACCAGCTTCAACTTCCTGCCTAGAGCATCGCTCTGTCGAGCTCCTAATCACCGGAGGCAGACGAGATGGGCTGGTGAATAGATCACTGTTCAGCACCTTCGTCAGCACAACCGGGACATTTACTGGCAGGGAACGGAGGTCAAGCAACTTACCAGGGTGAACGCTTTCCGTATTAGCCTTCACGCTGACACCAAGCTTAATGTTGGTGATGTATGCCTCACCGTGTGCCGCCTTCAATGCCTTGTAATGCTTGACTGCGGACTTGTAGTGTTTGAAGCGACGAGGCTTACCGAACCTCCCGCTAACGATGTAAGGTGCCTTCATCGAGCGCGCCTTGCGACGAGCCTTTCGAATTTCCTTACGCTCAAACGGGCAGATGTATCGGTCGCCCGCATCACCAAACGAAGCACGAGCCAGCTTGGCAAGTTCTTCGTAAGTCAGTGGAGCGAATGAAGACGCTTTGACGGCGTTCTCATACGCCCTAGTCCAACCCAAACCCATGATATCCTCATCAAGTTTTACGCATGCACTAAGACTATATGAGCTTGACGTACTCTGTATGAGAGACCTGACATCTCAACGTACATACGTTTTCCCAATATGTAAGAGGATCAGCCAGCAAACCCAGATATGATAGCCTTTCATCCTTGTGACAGGACTAGTTGCGTCTCTCTCTGGCCAGTTCACTAAGCTAATTGGAATTCGAGGGTGGTTTTTAGTTCTCACAGACATACTAAGCGGAACCACCGAAACCACAAACGTACTTGGTGTGGTGATAGGTAACATCTCTCATACCTACACTTACAGTTCTTTGACCTGGTGAGACACACCACACCAATTTCTAGCTGACACCCACATATCTCAGTGCTCTCAACCTCGCTCTCTCTGCACATACCTCTATACATGCTGAGAGTTTGAAGTGGTGTCAGTCTTTAATTAATCCAACCGCCCTGACCGTAGAATATATACCCGTCGTCAAGTATATATAATAAGATGACGAACGCCATCGTGGCGTGCATGACTAGCTCTAGCCTTCTTGCGAGCACGTCCAATGCTTTGCCTGCGAATACGTTTCGCTTGTGCTTGGGAACCGAGACCAACACTTCGTCCTTCGTAGACGAGATTGGAGTGTTGGCGCGACCTATAGTGCGCGGTTGTGACGTGCCGAGGCGAGCGCGGCGCTTCCCAGGCAGGTCGCTTTGCCGTATCGTACGACTTGACATATGCGACTCCTTTACTCATCTTAGCCTCCAAATTTTGCCCGTATTTACTGGTGTTTTTGCACGCGCCGTAGTTCGAACGCAAGCATGTCGATACGCTTGCTGAGCGTGACAATCATGGAGAACAACACAAGACAAACGAAAGATATGCCTGCGCATATACCGAGCAGCAATATTGTCATGATGTTCTCCTCGAATGGAAAGTGATAGGCAGTTAACGTCAGCCTATCATGACGCGGGAACCCAGCGTGGCAGACGCATGGGAATAGATCAGACACAGCATGAGCGGTTGTCGGCTACATGTGCGGCCCGTGTCTGTCCGCACCACACACTTGCATGCGTGGCACTTGGGATCATGGTTGGCTGTAGTACATGCACACACCAGTACGTGGATCATATATATCACAGCCATTTGATTTGATTGATGACATGACACACAGAGCAATGAAGATTGCTGCGATGATGTAGTCTGTCATATCTGCCTCATCATATTCTTGAGCGTCACCACTGAGTTCTTATGGTGACGCTCAAGGTATTCTTCTATCGCCTTGTCGACGACATGTTGTATCGTTTGCTCCTTGCCTATCGCACGCAGCGATTGCAAGATGAAGTGATGCTCATCACATATGAACACCGACTTCTTTCGATATGGTATGTCAGCCATCACACATCGTACTCAGGCACGACACTGATGATTGGGCAGCCGGGCCACATGATGTTAGCCATCGTGCGTGCCATCAGCGCACTGCGTGCGTGTACCTTGTGTATCACACGTTCACGTCCATCAAGGACGCATACATCATACATCTGCCACATGTTCGTATGTCTCCCTCAGTTAAAAGCCTTGGTTCGGATCTTCCATCATAGTGTCTTTGTGTATCCACCCAATGAAAGACTTGTAGCCTGCTTCTCTGTAGCCCGCAAGACTGTGTGCCTTGGGTGCAGGCAGCGGAGGAATAGCGCTCGCACAATGGATGCGACGCCATCCGTTCACGGTATTGATCCACATGTACGTGGTCCTTTGCTAGTGTTAAGCTCATGTCATGGTAACGTGCGCCATGACTCGCACTGCCGCTCACACACACTCGCAGGTGTGCTTTCTCAATCGTGCTGCACAGCTGAGTAGTGAAGCGTGCTCAGTTGTCTCGCTCTTAAGCCTGAGCCCGCTTGTTCCCTATCAGGCTTGCGCCCTCTTGTCCTTGAGTGCCTTGATGAAGGCTTCGCCCTCTGCAATACCATAGACGTCAGTACTAACGCCTGCTTCATTGCGAGAGTCAATCTCTTTCTTCATCTTGACTGCTCGCTTAAGCTCTGCCTCAAGGCGAGCAAGCAAGTTGTAATCCTTGTAAGGATTAACTTTCTGGATGCTGAGGTGATACGGCTTGGACAGATACTCTGTGATGACCTTTGTCAGGTCTGCCTCAGCCTTAACCTTGATCTCTTCCATCTTAGCCTTGTCGAAGGCAAGAGAATACTTCTTGTCTGGTCCTTTGACCTTGGCGAAGCCATTAGCTTCATACCATTCAACAAGGGCACGCGCATCATCGTTGCGCTTCTCGTCTGCAAGAACAGCGACGAGCGCATTGACATACTTAGATGTCATGTTCTTCGCTGCATGAATGAGCAGCGTGACAGACACCTGAGTAATGTTGTTGCGAAGATGCTTCGCCTGCTTGCCAATGCCAGCGATCATACGATCAAGTTGGTCGGCATTGTTATCCAAGCGCTTCGCGACGTTGGCGATGTCGAGTGCATCGACAGCCAATGCTACAGTCTTAGCCATAATTGTGTTCTCCGTTCAAGTTGGATTGGTTGTCAGTTGTATATATATTGGTTGACAATCAACCACACTGCACGGCCAAGCCAATGACAGCGGCCACGGCATACGAAAGTTCTAGCCCTAGTCTAGTCTCGCTTTCTTAAACATTCAGGTTGATTGTCTCAGGTGTGGTACATGGTGAATATGAACCATCGTCACACCCTGCATTAGCTATGGCTTTTGAGATTGCATACCGTCAACACGGCGGTATGATCGGAGAACGTGACGTTCCCCCCATGCAATTAACTCACGCAAGCCAGCATCATATGAGACGATAGCTTGCGCTTGATTGCAGCGCATTTGCATTGGCTCAGTCCAAGCTATCCCTAGCTTGGCGTTGGTTAGACGGCCCCTAACTGCGGTCGGCATAACGACACACATCAACGTCCGTCGCATCGGCAACGGTAGTACGTTAATGGCGCGGTCACGTCCCGCTTCATGGCATAGACATATACTGACACGGCGTCATGTGTCAGCACGTTCAACTATGTTTGAACGATTACCTCATAGCGACATTGTTACCACACCCGGCAAGCGTACTCACTACGCTTTCGTCTTGCCGGGTATCGCGCCTAAACTGTTAAAGCATCTCACGCCGTAACTTAGCCTTCGCAGCGTCAACTCGTGACAACTGGGCTAAGCTCTTAGCGTGTTTCACTTTGTCTAACCTAGCGCGGGTCGAGCTAGCATTCTGCCGCCACGTCTGGCCAATTGGTCCATCTGCAAGCATCGCAACATACTCCTCGCGTGCTGTCGCGCTCTCCGGATCGTATGACCATCGCGGCTGGCGTGCTCCAACGGGTTGCTTTGAATACGGGATGCCAGTCTTAGCACGGGCATCCGATATCGCAGCGTAGACCATTGGTCGCTTAGGTGTAGGATATGAACCTTTCTTATCGCTTCCGTATGCGTCCCTAGTACGCTCTCGGGGAGCAGGCTCACGTTTCATAACCTTGGCTAGTGCGTCCCCGCGCAAGCTATTGAGTTTGCGCATGTTCGCCTCGCTATGATGGCACGGGCAAAGAACCCCCCGCGTCGGGCATGTCACGAGCGAAGACCCTAAACCCCATCGGGCAATGGCCACTCCTGGACTCGTGACGATGACACAATAGCAGTCCAAACCGGAAAAACAAGGTAGAAAAAGATAAATTCCGGTATTTTCCAGCAAAACATCGTTCACCACCTCAGATTTTTATTGAACGATGTTCAAAACTCCCCACGCGGGCAATCGGAACGCGGGCGCGCGTGATACTCAAGTTGTATGTCAATGTCAAGGGATTTATTTGTGTTACAGGCAAATTTTTCACTTGACACTGATATTGTTGAATAATTCCTGTTGTGTCGTTCACGGAAATGTGATTTGACAAATTATATACAACCGTGCTACCATGCGGGATTTCGTCCGTATATACAACTCAGGGCGAGTGGCATATGCAAGGGGGGACGCAGGGCGGGGTGCGGGGATGGAATTACCCTCAGAAAATATCTAGCAGAAATTATGAGATTTAGAAATATTTAAATTTATTTTAATTTATGTACGATTTTACTTGACAAACTATTGAAAATATGGGAACATACTATATAGGGGAATAAGGAAGTGGTTCCTCCTCTATCCGCTGAAAGGGTAAAGAAGAACCAACCAAGCCGGGTATCTGATAGTATCTCTGTTAGCTTTACCCTTCAGTTGGTTCTTTTACCAGATATCTATAAGATAGCTATAAGTATACTATAAGAGATAAGATAACACAGGTTTTTAGATTTGTCAAGATCTTTTTTTAACTCAAATGGAACTTTAAAGGGAGCTGAAGGAATCTTCCAGGAGTATTCCCAGTATCGTGAGGGATATCGTCCTAACGATCCAGTATACACTCTATCTCGGGAAGATACAGACCTACCTAGCCTCTACAAGCTCTATATGGCTACAGAAGATCTGACAGAATGGGAATTCGCTGATAAGTACCTTGCTGGGTGGGAACACTGGGAACTCCTCCAAAACAACCAGAAGTTCCGTAAAGTACTTGACGGTTGGCGTAAAGATCTTGAACAGAAGCTCAAATCCAGAGCTTTTAAGGAAATCCAGCTAATAGCTCAAGAAGGCGGAAAGAACTCCTTCGAAGCCAATAAGCTTCTTCTGACAGGCAAATGGAAAGAAGTTATTGCCAATGTAGGGACCAATCCTCGAGGAAGACCTTCCAAGAAAGAGATTGACGCTTTAGCTCAGGAAGAGCTGGAAGCATCCAAATCCATCAAAGATGATCTCAAGAGGCTGGGAATCGATCTACAATAGGGTTTAAAGCTAGTAGGAAGCCCGTACAGGCGATTCTAGAGATACCCCGCTACCCATATAGCCAGAAGGACCAGAATGGCTTCCAGAGACGAATTAAAGGCCTTAGCGCGCAAGGCAGCTGAACAGGACCTAGAGAAGTTCATAAACCTAGTAGCCAAGAAACGGGTACTGGGAAATGTGCACAAAAGATTGATTTCATGGTGGACACGTCAGGACGCAAAGAAATATCAGCTAACTCTTCTCCCAAGAGATCATCAAAAATCTGCCCTTATTGCCTACAGAGTTGCGTGGGAAATCACAAGGAATCCTGCAATACGCGTACTCTTCATCTCAAGCACGAGCAATCTCGCCGTGAAGCAGTTGAAGTTTATCAAAGATATTCTTACCAGCGACTCCTATCGTTCTTACTGGCCAGAAATGATTCATCCAGACGAAGGAAAGCGGGAGAAGTGGACAGAGACCGAAATCTCGGTTGATCATCCAATTCGTAAGGCTGAATACATTCGTGATCCAACAATCTTCACTGCTGGTCTTACTACTTCCATTGTTGGTCTTCACTGCGATATCAGTGTTCTCGATGACGTGGTAGTAGATGACAACGCTGCAACGGAAGATGGAAGAAACAAAGTCAAACAACAAGCTTCCTATCTTGCTTCGATTGGCGGTGTGGACTCTAGGCAATGGGTTGTAGGAACTCGATATCATCCTAAAGATCTCTATGGAGATATGATGAGTCGTGTCGTTCCTATTTTCAATGATGCTGGAGAACAAATCAATACTGAACATCTGTTTGAAGTCTTTGAAGAACAAGTAGAGACTGCAGGAGATGGATCTGGACAATATCTATGGCCACGAGCTCAACACGATGGTAAGTGGTTTGGTTTCGATCAACGAGTACTAGCGGAGAAACGTGCTCTTTACTATGACAAGACGAAATTTAGAGCCCAGTACTACAATGATCCTAACGACGCTTCTGAAGCAGGTATTAGCAGAGACAGATTCCAATACTACAATAAAGCAGCTCTCCATGAAGAAAACGGACGATGGTACTATCGTAATTCCAGGCTTAACCTCGTCGCAGCAATTGACTTTGCTTACTCGATTAAAGAAGGAGCTGACTACACTTGTATCGTGGTTGTCGGAGTAGATAGTAAACACAACTATTACATTCTCGATATTGAACGATTCAGAACTCAGAAGATCAGCGACTATTTCAATAAGATCCTTAAGATGCATATGAAGTGGAACTTCAATAAACTCAGAGCAGAAATAACGGCAGCTCAGAGTGTCATCGTTAGAGATCTAAAAGATAATTACATTCGTCCTCAAGGTCTTGCAATCAGTATTGATGAAGTAAGACCAATCAAAGATAAAGAGACACGAATGGATGCAGTGCTTCAGCCTAAATACAATAACATGCAAGTATGGCATTTTCAAGGCGGGAACTGCGAATTGTTGGAAGAAGAACTTGTTCTTCAGAATCCAGCGCACGATGACATGAAAGATGCTTTAGCTAGTGCTCTTGAAGTTGCTCAACCTCCTTCGAGTTCTTTCATGGGAATACAACGTAATACTCAGGAAGAATTTTATAACTCGAAGTTTGGTGGGATCGGTTGATGTTCACTTTAATTTTAACTTTGCTTTTGTCTGATGGAAGTATTAGAGAAGTTAATCTAAATACTGAAGCACCCTCTCAGCATGTATGCATGATGGATATGCAAACAATGGCTAAATATATGGGTGATCATCCAGATCGTAAATTAGTTAAATGGCATTGTGAAGATGTCAAAAAGATTAGGACTTCTATCTGATGGCTTCTAATATTGAGGCGATGAATCGCTATAAAAAGAAGTGGCCAGAAAGATATAAAACATCTAAAAGAAAAGCTAGATTAAAACAATTATATGGTATTTCTTTAGAATATTATAATAATCTATTCGAAGAACAACAAGGTTGCTGCGGCATTTGTGGAAAACATCAAACTGAATTGAGCATCACTCTTCATGTTGATCATGACCACAAGACAAATGAAATTAGAGGATTACTCTGCGCGGACTGTAATCTAGGTTTAGGTAAACTTGGGGATAGTCTAGAAGGATTACAGAGAGCCATGGAGTATCTATCGTGAGTGGTAAGACTATCGATGTGATGGACATGATCACACCGGACATACTTGGGTTGAATATTGCTAACAAGTTTCAGACTTGGGAGACATTGCGTAACGTAAAAGTTGCTCAATGGAAAGAGATAACGGAGTACATCTTTGCTACTGACACTTCTGTCACTCCCAACTCTAAGCTCCCTTGGAGTAACAAAACTACAATTCCTAAGCTTTGCCAAATTCGTGACAATCTGCATGCTAATTATATGGCTACTCTCTTCCCAAAATCACGATGGTTGACTTGGGAAGGTGATGATAGCGATAGCGCTACTCGAGATAAAACTAGTACTATTGAACAATACATGTCTTACGTAGTTGATCGTAATCAATATTATGATACGATTTCACGTATGATTTATGACTTTATCGATTATGGTAATGTCTTTTGTATGCCAGAATGGTATGATGGGACTAATACACTTGAAGACAAAACTCAAGTAGGTTATGTTGGTCCAATTGTTAAGCGTATTTCTCCACTTGACATTGTCTTTAATCCTGTAGCAGAAACCTTTGAGCAGTCACCTAAGATCATTCGCTCACTTGTCTCTATGGGTGAAGTTAAAGCAATGATGGAGATGGAATCTGCTGATGAAGATGAAAAGCAGATTGCTGCTGATATTTTTAAATATATGCAAGATCTTCGTCACAATATGACGAACATGTCTTATACGATTACCTGCAAGGATCGTATATTCCAGATCGCAGGTTTTACGACTTATCAAGCTTACCTAGAATCAAACGAAGTTGAAGTTCTTACCTTCTACGGAGATATCTGGGATGAAGAGACAAACACTCTTTACAAGAACCAAGTTATCAAAGTCGTTGATAGACACAAGATTATCTACAACAAGCCCAACAAAACGTTTTTCGGAACAGCTCCAATCTACCATTGCGGATGGAGATTACGACCAGATAACCTTTGGGCAATGGGACCCTTGGATAATTTGGTTGGCATGCAATATAGGATTGACCACCTCGAGAACATGAAAGCCGATTGCTTTGATCTCATCGCATATCCTCCACTTAAAGTTAAAGGATATGTCGAAGATTTCAAGTGGGCTCCTATGGAGAAGATTATTGTTGGAGATGACTCCGATGTTGAGATGATGTCTCCAGATGTACAGGTTCTTGCATGCGATAACCAAATTACTATCTTGGAAAACAAGATGGAAGAAATGGCGGGATCTCCAAAAGAAGCTATGGGTTTCAGAACCCCTGGTGAAAAGACTGCATATGAAGTACAGCGTATGGAGAACGCTGCCAGTCGTATCTTCCAAAATAAGATTGGCTACTTCGAACGACAAGTTGTTGAGAACATTCTCAATGCTATGTTGGAAATGGCCCGCCGCAACTTAACTAAACAAACCATTCGTATCTTTGATGATGAGCTGAAGTTTAATAGCTTCCTTGATCTCACTGCGTACGATATCACTGGTAATGGACGTATCAAGCCTATGGCAGCAAGACACTTTGCTGAGAAAGCTAATATCGTTCAGAATCTCAATAACTTCTTCTCAAGTCAAGCAGGTCAGGATCAGATGGTGAATATTCACTTCTCTGGTGAGAAACTTGCAGCTGCTTGGGAATGTCTCCTCGAGATTGAACCGTATAAGATTGTTCAACCTTATATTCGTCTCATGGAACAAGCTGAAGCTCAGAAGCTTGCACAGTCTGCTCAACAGAATGTAGCTATGCAAGCAGCAACACCAACAGGATTTTTACCAGGTGACCACGACCCGGAAATCGATGCGTTCAATGCCCAAAGCCCTGCAGGAAATGCAAGCCCCGCAGAAGGAAACACCGTTGGCCCTGGAATGGCACCTGGGCCTGGTGGACAGTAAAGGTTTTAAAGAAAGAGCCTTTTCTGAAAGTCGTAATATTGTTCTAACACAATTGAAACGAATATTACGACATAGACTACAAGCCTTAGAATCTAGATCCAACGACTTTAGTGATCCTTCTTGGGCTTTCAAACAAGCATATGATAATGGACAACGACAAGTCCTTAATGACCTAATCAAACTCATGAGTTTTATTGATGACAAATCTATTTGAAGAAACGCCAAATACGGCAGCAGGTGATGAAGAGATCCCGAATTACCTGGAGCACCTTGTAGGCGAAGGTAAGAAGTTCAAGAACAACGAAGCACTAGCTCGTGGCAAATATGAAGCCGACAAGACTATTGCAGCTCGTGAAGCTGAACTTGCTGAAGTTCGCAAGGAGCTTAATACCCGCATCTCACTCGAAGAGTTCATGACCAAACAAGGACAACGGGAACCAATGCAGACTCCACACCAGGAGCCGATTGAAAACGTAAATACGAATGAGAGCAATACGGATATCGCTAAGACGGTAGCCGCAGAAGTAAGTAAGTTGCAAGCACAAGCCCAGAGAGCTGCTAACGCTCAAACCTCTCGTCAGAAAATGAAAGAAGCGTGGGGTGATAGCGCAGTAGCACGTCTCGAACAAGTATCTCGAGATATGGGACTTGGTAAAGAATTTCTTCAGGATCTTGCTGAGCGCAGTCCTGATGCATTCCTCCAGGTCATTGGAGCTAAGGTTCAGAATAGTAAAGTTCAGAACATTACTCCTCCCACTAATCGAGTTAACTCAGCTGCGAATGTTTCTGCAAGGAACACCATTCGTAATGAGGAGTATTGGGACAACATGCGTAAGAGTGATCCGAAGTTTTATTTCTCTGCACAGGGTTATAATCAACGACACAATGACGCACTGACTCTTGGCGAGGCTTACTTTGAATAATCTCATTTAACAAATAGGAAATAAATAATGTCAGGCTTTATGGTCGCAAATAATGACCATCTGATTCGCTCTAGCCTCTGGTCGAAAGACATCAAAGAGGTATTGCTTGCTGATCTGATGGGTCTTAAATTTGTGCGCATGCTGCAAGATTTCCCGGATGGTCAGACGATCAATATTCCTTCTATCGGTCAGATGGAAGCTCTTGATTACGTTGAAGGTCAACCGGTAGAATATACTGCGATGGACACTGGTAACTTCCAGTTCTCTGTCAATCAGTATAAGTCTTCGGCAACGTACATCACTAATAAGATGAAGCAAGACTCGTTCTATATGGCCGAGCTTACTGCATCGTTCGTTCCTAAGCAGGCTCGCGCTATTGCGACCTCGATGGAAGCAGATATGTTTGCAAACTGCAACTCTGGTCAGGATGCTAACGACGCTAACGTGATCAACAGTGCACGTCACCGTTTTGTCGGTGGTGGCACGGGTGGTATCATCTCGATCACGGACTTTGCTAAGGCTAACTACGCTCTTGATAAGGCGTATGTTCCACAGCAGAATCGCGTTGCTATCGTTGATCCGTCTTGCGAGTATACACTCTCTACGCTCACGAACCTTGTGAACGTCAGCAGCAACCCGATGTGGGAAGGTGTCATTACGACTGGTCTTACCAGCGGTATGCGCTTTATCAAATCGATTTACGGCTTTGACGTCTACGTTTCTCACTTCCTGCCTCAGAATATCGCTGAGACGGTGTCTGGTACGTCCGTTACGAACGGTGTTGCCAACCTGTTCTTCAGTGCTGCTTCTGATGTGGTTCCGTTGGTTGGTCAGGTCCGTCAGGCTCCTAAGGTTGACTCCGACTACAACAAAGACCTGCAGCGTGATGAATACGTGACGACCTGCCGTTGGGGTCTCAAGCTCTTCCGGCCTGAGAACATGGTTGTTTGCCTTACCGACAATTCCAAAGTTTATGCGTAATTGAGGAAGGATAAATAATCATGACTTGGCTTAATAAAGACGGTCTGTTCGTTCGCTTTGGTCTCGAAGAGACGAAGGTTAATACGGGTGGTACCTATAATACTCTCGGCCCGCTGCAGATCTCCGAAGTGGTGATCAAGGCTGCTGATATCCAGTCCGCTACAGCTGCTCGCGTTGGCAGTGTTGAAGGCGTGCAGGGTGTTCAGCTTCCGAAGGGTGCTATTATCGAACGTCTTGAAGTTACGACTGAGACGGCTTTCACGTCTAGCGGTACCGTTGGTTCTGCTACGCTCGTGCTTGGTCTTGTTGGTGATGACTTCTCGACGGAAGTGGACTTTGATGGTTTCACGACCAGCTCGTTCACGGCAACTCTTGCAGGTATTGCAACGATTGGTTCGTACGTTGAAGTTACTCGCGGAACGACCGGTGCTGGTGTATTCCTTACGGGACACGCTGGTCTGGCTTCGCCGGGTTACATCACGGTTGCCAACTCGACGCATAGCTCTAACCCTCTTGCTGATGGCGTGATCAAAGTTCGCGTCCTCTGGCGGATGGCATAAGGGAGTAACCTATCATGGGTAACCCCAATGAAATGGACTTCGGTGGCATGACTTTGATTGTCACCGATGTCAAGACTGGTGCTACAAAGCCTGGTCAGGCTGGTACTTCTATCAGTGGTGTTACTGATCCGACGTTCACTACGATTACGCTCGGTTCGACATCACTTGGTGAGACTCAGCTGATCGCATTGCTGGCACTTCTCGCTTAATAGGTAAGGCAGGTTTATGACTAAAGTTACTCTTAATGATCTGACCAATCTTAATAATCAACAAAGTTCCATTAACACGATTAATGGAAACAATACGACTATTGAGACTGCGTTTGATAATACATTGTCAAGGGATGGTACATCACCAAATACGATGGAATCAACTCTTGATATGAACAGTAATCATATCATAAACCTGCCTGAACCTGCAGGACAGGACGAGCCTCTTCGTCTTCAGGATATCACTAACTTCATTGATCAGTTTGCATTAGTCCAGACACCTTCGCCAGGTGATGCTGGTAAGATTATTCGAGTACGAGCTGATGAAATCGCCTACGATATATCAAGCACGATTGTCGATGCGACAAGTAATAACGTCTATCCAGTTACTAATGATGTTGGTAGCTTGGGAACTTCATCCAATAAGTGGAGTGACTTGTTTCTTGCTCTTGGGGCAGTAATTAATTTCAATTCCGGTGATGTCACCATTACTCATGCCAATAATAGTCTGGCATTCTCTGGTGGTACTTACACCTTCGATAATAAAATCTATCCAACCGCAAACGATGGGGCTGCACTCGGAGATACGACACATAGTTTCTCTGACTTGTTCCTCGCTTCCGGCGCTGTTATTAATTACAATTCCGATATAACGATAACTCATAGTGCTGACCTTCTTAGTTTTGCTGGAGGTAAGTATACCTTTGATGGTGAGCTTTATCCTACTACTAATGATGGTGCACCGCTAGGTGATACGACACATAATTGGTCAGATCTATTCCTTGCCAGTGGGGCAATCATAAATTTCAATAATGGAGATGTCACCCTTACACACTCTATCAATAATCTCGCCTTCGCAGGCGGGACTTACACGTTTGATGGCAAGATCTACCCCACATCGAATGATGGAGCTGCTCTCGGAGATGCGACGCACAACTTCAGTGACCTCTTCCTTGCCAGTGGAGCTGTCGTCAACTTTAATAATAGCGATATAACAGTTACTCACAGTGCAGATCTCCTTAGCTTTGCTGGAGGCAAATATACTTTTGATGGTGAGTTATATCCGACTACCAATGACGGAGCTCCGTTAGGAGACTCAACACACAATTGGTCAGATTTATTCTTGGCTTCTGGTGCTGTTATAAATTTCAATGCTAGCGATGTTACTATTACTCATTCTAGTGATAATCTTGCTTTCGCTGGTGGAACTTATACTTTCGACAACAAGATCTATCCGACTACTAATGATGGTGCTGCTCTCGGAGATCTAACTCATAACTTCTCGGATCTCTTCCTTGCTAGCGGAGCAGTTGTCAACTTTAATAATAGTGATGTAACAATCACTCATAGTGCAGATAATCTTGCGTTTGCTGGTGGCACTTACCAATTTGATAATAAGATATATCCAACGAGTAATGATGGCGCCCCTCTTGGCGACACTACTCACAATTGGTCGGATCTCTTCCTTGCGAGCGGAGCAGTAATTAACTTCAATGCTGGTGATGTAACAATCACACACGTTGCAGATAAACTCTACTTTGCTGGTGGAACTAATGGATACTTCTTTGATGCAACAGTAGCTCCGACAACTAATGATGCTGGAGCACTTGGTACTGGAACTCTTAGTTTCTCAGACCTATTCCTTGCATCAGGTGGTGTAATCAATTTCAATAATGGTGATGTAACAATCACTCATAGTACTGATTCACTTGCTTTCAATGGTGCGTCAGGTAGTGGATATCACTTTGATAATTGGATTACACTCGCAGGAAGTAATGTCGGTATAACTATAATTAACTCAGCTGCTAGTAACTGTGATCACACAATCCAGGCTAATAACGGGACACTTGTGTATAATGCTGATGTTAATAATGAGACGACAGGTGTCGCTCATGACTTCCGTATTAAAAACACATCATATGTTACAATTAATAACAGTGCTATCTTTCCTACTACTAATGACTTAATTCCTTGTGGATGGCCTACATTAGCTTGGAGTGATTTATATCTAGCAAGTGGCGCAGTCATTAATTTTAATAATGGAGATATTAAACTCACTCATTCAAGTGGTAGGTTAACACTTGATAGGTCTCTCACAGTTCAAGAAGCAATCGAGTTTAGTAATTGGATCACACCTTCTCTTAGTGCAGATACTGATGACTGGGCTCCTACAGGATATCTGACAGCTACTTCATTCTTAGTCAGTGCGACTGGTGGATGGAACGTTACTGGTATCGCTGGTGGAACTAATGGGCGTATCTTACTTGTCTTTAACGTAGACGTTGCTAACACATTTACGATTAAAGCTAACAATGGTTCATCACTTCCTGAGAATCGTATTCAATGCGGTACAGATCTTAACCTTGCTCCAGGTACTGGATGTCTCTTGTATTATGAGACAAATGGTAGTTTCTGGCGTTTGATTGGTGGTGGGTCCGGTGGTGGTGGTGGTGTAAGCAATGCTTACGGTTCTATGACGGATGGAACTACTATAGCTAATGCTAGTGGTAGTGACACCTTCACATTTAGAACTGGCACTGGTCTCAAGGTAACTGTTGGTAGTAACGATCCTACTTATGGTGATAACCTCTTAACCGAGTACGATATTAATAGTGCTACTCAAGATACTGCTCCTGATCGCCAAGCAGACTATGCTATTACCTATGATGCTTCAGCAACGACACACAAGAAAGTCTTGTTGAAAGATCTTACCTATCCACAATGTACTGTTCAAATATTTACTTCAAGTGGAACATGGACTCGTCCTACTGGATGCAAACGCATTAAAGCTACAATTCAAGGTGGTGGTGGCGGTGGTGGGCCTATTAATACAACAGCTTCTGGCCGAGCTGGTGGTGGTGGCGGTGGAGCTGGTGCTATTTGTTATACTTATCTTGACGTAACAAATATTAGTACTCTAACAGTAACTGTTGGAGTCGGTGGAAGCCCAGCCAATGATGGCGGTACATCGGGATTAGGAACGTCTAATGCTAACGGTCAATGTACTGGCGGGCAAGGTGGAAACGCTACAGGAACAGGTGCAGCAGTTATAGGTGGGTCAAGAGGAGGTACTGCCTCTAACGGTACTATTAATATCAATGGACAGGGATTTACGAATCCTTATTTTAATCCATCTAATGTAGCTCAAGGTTGTGGAGGCGCTTCTTCATTATTTGGAAATGGTGGAGATCCAGTAGTTAATACTAGTAGTGTCGGTAATGCAGCAACTGGATATGGAGCTGGCGGATCTGGTGGGTTTCGTACATCTGGTACGACTACTTACGGTGGTGGCGCAGGATCTCCTGGTATTGTAATTATTGAACAATATTTCTAAGAGAAAATTATGGAAACTAAGAAATACAATGTAATTAAAGATGGTGAAGTTCTTAATGTCGTTCTTTGGGACGGTGTTAGTGATTATAATCCTGGTGAAGGATGTACTCTCGAACTTTATGTAGAACCAACTGAGGAAGTATAATAATGAAATGTGGACAAAGGGGTTTAGACCTTTGCAAACAGTTTGAGGGTTGTGAACGTAAGTTGAAAGACGGACGTGTTATCGCCTATCTCGATACTGTAGCAGGTCCTAGATTCTGGTCTCCAGGCTATAATGGTTTGTGGACAATTGGATATGGTTCGACAGGACCAACGATTACTGAAGGGACTATCTGGTCTCAGGCTCAGTGTGATGCTGGCTTGCTGAAAGAGATGAATGCTAAAGCTATGCAGCTTAATGCATATCTTACAGTCCCAGTTAATCAGAACCAGTTCGATGCATTGTGCTGCGCTGCTTACAATCTCGGCGTTGCTGGAATGCATACCGTTCTGGATGCAATAAATGCTGGCGACAATGCCCGCGCTATGGATCTTTTAGTTCAGCATAATCATGCTGGTGGTAAAGTTGTCAGTGGTCTTACGCGTAGACGCTACGCAGAGAAGGAACTCTTTGAATGGGAAACAACGAAGGAAGTACGAGCGTTGTCCACGCCCTTACAGAGAGCAGATCAGATTCAGACAGCGACAGCAGTGGGTGGATTCTCCCTCGCTGGCATGTGGAACTATCTTCCTCAGGTGAAGGACTTCATGAAGGATCACGATGGTCTGATTATCTTGGGAGTGGTAGGTATCATACTCGGTATCAACTGGCTGAATAAGACATATTGGCATAGAGCTTTCAATGAAGGAACATATGTGCCTGAAGGAACAAAACCAGTTCCTGTAATCCCGAAGGAAGCTGATAATGCTGACGCTAGCTAGTATCTCTGCAGCCTTGGCTTGGGTCAGTTCACATCTGTGGGTACTGCTCCTGGCAGTTGTTCCTCAGGCTATGGGTATTCTCCAGCCGATTCTTACAGCTATTGTTGATGGAGCTAAGAGCTTTATCTCAACGGTGTGGGAAGGTCTTAAATCAATGAACTTCCAGGAGTGGATGGTTGTTATTACGATTTCAGCCATCGTTGGTATTGTCATGTACCACACAGGATGGAACTCTTGCATTGACTGGGTGCACGCGCACTTCAGACTTGTCTCAAAAGTCCCTGTTTCGCACTGGTGGAAGTTCTGGTGATATGGAACGGGATGAGATTCTGATCGCTCTTACACGTCTTCAAGCGACTCATGATGCTCTCTTAACTCGCTTCGATGAATATAAGTCCTGCCAAAAAGAAATGCATGTTGATAATAAAGAGCGAATGAACTTGATAGAAGCTGATCTTGCAGATCTTAAAACTAAGATCAATTATGCAGCAGGTCTTATGGCTTTAGCATCAATCCCATTTCTAATCTTTATTGATTGGTTCAAAGCTAAGATTTTAGGAATAGGTACGTGAAACAAACTCTATTAGATATCGTACAAGCCATTCTTGCAGCTATGGATAGTGAAGAGATCAACTCGATCTCAGATACTGTCGAAGCCAATCAGGTAGCTTTGATCTGTAAGAATGCTTATTATGATCTTGTTACAGATCTTAATCTTCCAGGTAAGCAGACTATCTTCCAACTTAATGCTAGTGGTACGACAGATCGTCCTACAATTATGACTGTACCTAGTGATGTCTTTAAGGTGGAAAATATTCGATATGATTATACTGATACTCCAGGAGACACTCCTGATTATCGTATGATTGAACTTCTAACCTTTCAGGATTTTATGAATCGTCAGCTTCCTGGTGAAGCTACAGACAATAGCATTCTTGTTGAATCTCTTACTGTCAATGGTGAGACATTCCAGTTTTATTACAGGAACAATGCTGATCCTAAGTTCTATACTACTTTCAATGATAGCACATTGATCTTTGATGCACATGATGCTTCAAAGGATGATACTCTCCAGAAGAGTAAGACAATGTGTACAGGAAGGACTATTCTTACTTTCCTTATTGAAGATACTTTTATCCCAGATCTTGATGCTAATCAATTCTCTTATTATATTAATAAGTGTAAGACACGAGCATTCAATGAACTGAAACAATCTGTCAATCAGGAATCTGCAGCTGAGACACGACGTCAGAAGATCATGCAACAGGTTCGTAAACAGAAGACGGAAGATCTTCCTGCAGTATTTACTACCCCTGCCAGATGGGGTAAATCTGGTACAACTGGTGGATCAGACAAGATCCCAAGATCATTAAGAAGTGGATCATAATTTATGTACACTGCATTTGAAAACTTCGAAGACCAACTTGATGAAGTTTACAATGAACGAACTCGCACTAAAACTTTTGGTAATAGAACGTATGTAATACGATGTACCGATCCATATGGTTTCTGGAAAGTAGAATCGAAATCAAATGGCGGCGCAATGCCAGAAGTACTTAAACAGAATTTTACTACAATTGAACTAGCTTGGGGTGCTGTCGAGAACTACGAACGAGAGCACAGTGATCGTCTCGACAAGCGAGAAGAAAAGAAAGCCAAGCGTAAACCTCAGGAAATTGAGCTTTAAGAATGCCGCGTACCAGTGGAATCTCTATTCAGAATAACTTCTCTCAGGGGTTGATCACTGAGAGTACGCCTCTTAACTTTCCTAAGAACGCTGCAGTAGAATCTGACAACGTCAATTTTGATTACACCGGCAGAGTAATTCGTCGTCAAGAAATTGATCTTGAGGATAATTACTCTGTCGGTTCTTCTTTGTCTTTTACCGGTGCTGATTATTATACTGAGTACTCTTGGGAACAGGCAAGTGATGCCGGTACGTTCTCATTCTTAGTTCAGCAAGCAGGTGATACTCTTCACTTCTATAATACGACTAGTAACAATAATCTCTCTCAAAATAAGAATGCTAATACTGTAACTCTTAGTACGTATGCAGCAGCAGATACTGTTATTGTTGCAGCAACTCAACCTTGTCAATATTCTCAAGGCAATGGTGGTCTTATCGTAGTCAATCGTGGTATTGATCCTATCTTGATCAAGTATTCACCAGCTATGGATAACTTTACAGTTACCAAGATTAATATTAAGTGGAGAGACTTTACTGGTCTGTCTACAACCTATTCTGATACTCAACGCCCAGCATTCGCAACTCTTAATGATCTTCTTGGCAATGCTCAAGGTGTAAGACACTACTACAATCTATTGAACCAAGGCTGGTGGCAGGGAACAATCTCAGGTGGATTTCCCTCAACTACATCTCCACTTGGAATGTGGGATGCAGACACTACCAGCGGTTCTCCTGCAGTAGGAACTTTTCCAAGTAACTCAGACTATATGGGTTATTATCGTGCGTCTGCTACAGTAGCATTTGACGCTGATCGTCTTATTGCATTCCAGCAAGGTACGACTCTTGCACCTAAAGGTCATTTCATTCTTTCTTTAGGAAATACAGATCGTAGACAAGCTGTTATTAACAGTGGATACACTCTCAATCTATCTGGTACTGTAGGTACATTTATTCCTGCAAATACTGGTACTCGGATTAATGATGGTACTGGTTGGACTAATGCAAATCAAGCTTTCGATGGAGTATATAATTACTCAACTTCTAAAGCAACTAAGACAGGTACTTATAGTGCTGGTGATGGATTTCTTGGTAAGGATCTTGGATCTGGTAATTCTAAGAAAGTTGATAGCGCACGCTGGTATGGATATAAAGTATCTGCACTAGCTTCTGGTGAAAAAGGTTATGGTAGCGCAGATAAATATGCTAGAATTGATCGACCACTCAATCCTTTTAATAATAGTGGTTATATTGATGTTAACTTAGAACTACGCGCAAGTAATACTGCACCAATAAGTTCTTCTTCTGGTACGCTTCTTGGTACAGCTATATTTAAGGCAAATCAGACAAGTTCTTTTACTCAGATTAATAGTAATGATAAGCTAACGACATATCGTTATATTTGGGTTCGTGCTTATTATTCTACGTCTCCTCCAATGGCAGGTTCAGTTAATGGTGGTTCTCTAGGATGCGCAGAACTTGAGCTTTACGAAAGTAAAGACATTACTAATACTGTTACATATAATGATCCTGAAGTAACTACTGAACGTCCTCAGACGTGTGCTTATTATGCAGGTCGTGCATGGTATGGTGGAGTAAACTCTAGTTCCTGGTCTACCACTTTATTCTTCTCACAGATTATTGAGAATGATAATCAGTATGGTAAATGTTATCAACAGAACGACCCTACTTCAGAAGACTTTTTTGAACTTTTAGATAGCGATGGTGGAACTATCAAGATTCCAGAAATGGGATCTTTACAAGCTATGTTTGTATATCAAACGACTTTGATCTTGCTTGCTTCTAATGGAGTATGGACTCTTAGAGGTAATAATGGTCAAGCTTTCAAAGCTACAGATTATGTTATACGTAAGATTAGCTCACAAGGAACTACTAGTGGTTTAAGTATTGTAGATATTCAAGGTATTCCATATTGGTTTAGTGACTCTGGTCTTCTCAGAATTAATTATAATCCTCAGTTTGATTCGTTTAGTATAGAATCAATTACAGATACGACGATTAGATCATTCTATCTTAGTATTCCAGCAGGCAATAGGACTGATGTCAAAGGTGATTATGATCAATACTTGCAACTGGCATACTGGTTGTATAATGATGGAACACTGGCTGATCCTTACTACAATCATATTTTGATTTATAATAATCGAACCAATGGTTTCTTCTCTTGGTCTACTGATACTTTGACAGATCCTCTTGTTGGAGAACTTGGTGATGTTCCAGGTATTGTCGGTATCAAATTTATTCAAGATATTCTTGGAGTATCTGAACCAAAGCTTAAGCTTACAACCTTAATCAATATCGATAGCTCTCATCAGTATATAACATACTCAGAGATCTTTCATGATGCTCCTAAGTATTATGATTGGTACAAGTGGGCTAATGAGATTGAAAATGATGACACAAAGAAGATAGATTTCTCGTCTTACTTTGTCACCAATTATGAACTTGATGGGGAGACTCAGAAGTTTGTCCAGCCTAATTACGTTATGTTGTTTCTTGATCAACCTTACGATAGTGATGGCAATCGAATCGAACAGTCTGCCTACCTACGTGGAATTTTCGACTTTGCGATTAGTGGCGATACTGGTAAATGGTCTAGTACTGCTCAATCTAGTCAACAAATATTTAACGAAAACTTACCCAATAGGTCGGTGAACTTTAGACGATTGAAGATCCGAGGTAAGGGAAGATCTCTTCAATTCCGTGTACACAGTGAACCAGGTATGCCGTTCTCTATCGTAGGATGGTCAGTCTGGAAGACAGCCAATAGTCAGGATTAATCCGTGGACCCAATTACAGCAATTGGTATAGCGATCACAGCAGGAGGCTTTATTGATAGTCTCTTCGGTAATGCTAAAGCTAAACGTCTAGCAGCTCAGCAGAATAAGATCTTTTCTCAGATCTCTCAGAACTCTATGTCTCAGAATAACTTGAGAAAGGAAGCTGCTACTAATGACTACTTGATGTCTATGAGACAGAACATTCGAGCTGCTCAGGTTGCTCGTGCTACAGCACTTTCAAATGCAACGTCTAGTGGCGCAGCTTATGGCTCTGGTCTCCAGGGTGGCTACGGTCAGATTGCTGGTCAATCAGCTGAATCTGAAACAAATCTCTTCGGTGATTACACTGCTGGTCAACAGATCTTTGATCTTGACAATAAGAACTCACAGCTTCAGACGCAATACAATAGACTTGGTGGACAGATCCAGCTTGCTCAGCAACAGGGTTCTTCACTGATGAAGCTCGGTTCGACATTAATTGGTAACGCACCTCAGATCAATAACAGCATCTCTGGTATTAAAAACGTATTCTCAGGAACATAATAGTGGCTACTAATCAAATTGGTGTCTCAATTCCGGATGATGAACAGGGTATTCAACCTATCTTCACTCCAGGACAAGAGCCACAGTCAGACACTATAACCAATCCAGTTGCTGAAGGATCAGCTAAAATTCTTGCTGATCAGTATCACTGGGGTATGGGTGAAGCATCACCAGGACGAGACAATATCTATGATGCTCTTGTCTCTGGTAATGAGTCTCGCTTGCGAATGGAACAAGCGAACACAGAAGAGATGCGTAATATCCAAGGTCCTCAGCAAGCTGCACAGAACTTCCTAGATGCTAAAGGTAGTGAACCTATCAATCAGCAGGAGATTAAATATCTCTATGATCTAGGAGAGATGACGAAGTTTCCTGATAATGTAGATACTAGTAAGTTCTTTGAACAGAAGTACGCTGATCAGGTTCTTCGTACAGCAACAGCTTATAATCCTGATACTGTAGATGAAGGTAAGCCTTGGATTGCTCGTTCAGCTTTCGATGCGATGCAAGGTCATAAGTTTATTGAAAGTGATACTCCTCCTACTCCTGACGAGCGGGATGGAATGCTCATTAACCATGATCTTGTCACTCGCAAGATGTTGTACAATCGCATTGCTCAAGATGTGATTGACCGATATCAGAAAGAGTCTTGGGGGACTACGATCTATTATCGTGGCTTGCAGACTATTCCTGGGTATACATGGTGGCATACTCAAGATCTACTTTCTCCAGGTCCTCTTGGTCTTGCTGGCAATATGAGGCAACAGATCGATGATCTCTATGATCCCTCGAAGAATGATGTAGCTACAGGTGCGTTAACACTCAAGGGTAAACTTGATGAGCTTTACGCATCCAATCCGGCAATGGCTAATGATATTGCTCAAAAGGTTCTCTCCTATTCCGATAGCGATCAAGCTTTTGATGCTGTTTTCAATGCTATTGATTTATATGTTGGTGGTGATGTTGGACGTGGCTTGGCCAAGATGGCGTTCAAATCTGCCACTACTACGGCTACTATCCCTGGTATTCTTGATCTTACTGGCAATACAGCTGATGCTGCACTTCGTGAAGTAATTGACAAGTCTAGAACCAATGCTCTTAAACAAGGTAAGAGCGCACAACAATCTCTTGACAATCTAATGGGGGTTACCCAAACTTTAACCAATCCTAATTCTGTTCTGAAGGACGCGGCTAACACTCGGTTCTCTCCAGGAGAAGTCAGCAACTTTGCAGACATGCTCAAGAACTATGGAACAGGCCTTATCAAAAGTGTCCTTCTCGATCCTGTAAACGTGACACGAGTCCCACCTGGGAGTGAGGCTTACAAGGCAATCCTTGAGACAGCTCAGGATACCGCGTCTAGGATCTACAATCGTACTAACCAGAATATTATGAGCGTAGAGCCCCTCCGCTCCGTTGACGATGCTATAACGAACCTTGACCAGATTGCTGTTAACATTGGCGGTCCCAATGCCGAACCTTTCGTCACGACTTATCAAGCTAAGCAAGCTGCTAGACGATACGGTCTCAACGAATATGAAGTAGTACCGCATGGTGTCTATGATCCTGTTAATGGTAACAGTGAGTATGCAATTCGTCTCAGAATTCCTGTTGACGAGACCTTACTGAGTGTCGCCCAGGCTCTCCAGAAGCACGTAGCGGCCGAAACCACGCCAGATAGAATCCAATCCGCTACTGTTAATTTCTTCCGCGAGCGTGGAAAGTTCCTCGCAACTGACGTCAATAGAAACGTAAAGATCGCCGCTGGCGGTACTAGTAAGCTTACATCTCTCTCTAGAAATATCTTGTCTAGAGAGTTTGGTAATATGAAGAAAGGTCTCAGACAAGACGTTAGTGACTTCCTTACTCATCAACAAGACAATGAAGTCTGGAGTGATACCATCGGTAACTTCGAACACGATTGGTATAAATTCCATGGTACATATCCTTCTATAGATCAGGCTAAAGCATACTTTGCTTTACGTGATGTAAACGATGCTGAATATCTGATGAACAACATCAGAGCTACGACAGTCAAAGGACGTGAAGGTTTCATGTCTCATCGCTTTGTTCTTAAGGGAACGAAGGAAGCAGACATGCCTTGGATTGAAGGAAGATCCTTGGCTCAAATTCCATGGTCCAGTACTGATGACTTTGCTACGCTTGTCTGGCCTAATCAGAAGGGAACTACCTTCACTCGCTTTCGTAGTGTCTTTTCTACTCAAGCAGAACGTAAGTCTATTGATGACTTAGTTAAGAACGATGGTTATCGTATTCTTAATCTATCTAAGTATGGTATGGAAGATCTTGCTAAGTGGGCAGCAGACCAAGGGATTAAAGACTTCCCAGCTGGTCGTATTGACTATGTTGTCTTAAAAGATTTTAAATCCAAACCTCTTGACTTTAACAACATTCCTTATAAGAATGGTGGACACTGGCGCTATAGAGATCCGTTCTTTGTAGGACAACCTCATGTTGTCAGCTCTAAGTTTCCTGGTGGTAAGATCAGTAATGACTATCTAGGAGATAAGAACTGGTTCAGTGCTCGTACAGAAGCTGAAGCCAAAGAGATGGCTAAACACGCTGAGACAGCACGTAACCTTGCATTCGATCAGAACAACGTACAGGCTGCACGAGCTTACGTTGCTCAACACATGCCCATGTCTTGGAAAGAGTTCCGTAACGCATTCAATCCTAAATTTGGTAATCTTGATCCCAAGCAGAAGATATATTGGAGAGCTTCGAACGCTACAATTGAAGACCAACATAAGATCAGCAATGGCTACAGGAACTTCTCAGACTATGGTAAATCAGAACACAATCCTCTCTCAGACAATGTCTTGTTCAGATATGGTCAAGAGAAGGGGGCTAGACTTTCTGGTATTTATAATGTAGGGACTGAAGAGCATCCTGTCTGGCAGATGCAGCCCTCTAGATTGCTTGATCCGTATAATGCTGTACGACGGGCCTCCAACAGTGTCATGGCCAGTAGGTATACTGACGACTTGAAAGTAGGAGCCGCAGCCAGGTATATCACGGAATTCAAAGAAGTTCTTAACAAACCATACAACGAGCTCCAGAAGTTCCCTGTACGTGCACTTGTAGATGCTGACTTGATCAACAAGGCTCATCCTGACAAGGAGCTTGTCGCTAAGGCTTACAACTACCGGCGAGCTGTCATGGAGTTCCTCCAAGAGAACCCAGTTGATGTAACCAAAGGGAATTGGGTCAAGGAACAGGTGCTTGCTCATATTAGCGGTTTCTCCAGACAAGAGACAGCAATCAGCTGGCTCGATAGGTTAACAACCTCAGATCCTAAAGCATTCCTTAGATACTGGGCTGGTTTCGTACCCAATATGGGTTTGTGGAATCCTAAGCAGCTTTGGATGCAGGCTCAAGGTATGGGTGTAGCAGCCTCAGTTGAAGGCTGGGATGTGGCAGCTAAAGCAGCTGGTGCAGGATGGTTCATGCGTGGAGCACTACTCAACGGTCATCCTGATGTCTTAGATGCTATGACACGTCAAGCTCTCAAGTACTGGGGTTGGAAGCCAAGACACTTCCAGGAAGCTCTGGACGGTCTGTACAAGACAGACTTCTGGAGGGTAGGTGATAACTGGGCTGATGTTAACGATATCCGTAGTGCATCAAGTATCAGTACTGCGCGTACTGCTGCAGAGCATTCAATGTTCTTCTTCAATGCTGGTGAACGTACTAACAAAATCACAGCATGGAATGCTAGCTATATGAAATGGCGTAAGGCTAATCCTTTTGCCAAGTTTGATAATGCTGGTATGAAAGAAGTCTTGGATTATGCAGACTTCCTAACTTTGAATATGACACGAGCTTCTAGTGCAGCTAACCAGGCCAATGCTACTGGTTTAAAAGGATGGGCTGCAGTTGCTACTCAGTTCTGGTCTTATCAGACTCGTCTTATGGATGCGTTCTTTGATAAGCAATTAAGTGCTTCTCAGAAGCTTAAGTTCCTTACCTGGCAGTCAGTTCTATATGGAGTTCCGATTGGTACTCTCGGTGTAACTGCTGGTGCCTTTATCCAACCATCTCAAATGTTTCGTAAGTTTGCGGATTATGAAGGTTGGGATCTCAGTAATCCATTAGTCCAGGCTGTAGTGAATGGTATTCCTCAAACCCTGATCAATGTTGCTACTGGCGCAGATCAGAATATTGCCCAGACTATGGGTCCTGGAGGTAACTCCATTCTTGGAGATATCATAGGAAGCTCAAAAGTGGCTCCTGACTGGCTTAAGAATGTCACAGGTAGCTGGGGTAGGGAAGATAAGTCAGACTTCCTGACGATCGCTCTAGGGGCTTCTGGAACCAATCTAAAGAAGGCTCTAGATGCTTCATCTCCATTAGCAGGATGGCTCTTGAACCATATGATTCCTGGAGCAGGTAAACCCTATTCTGTGGAAGACTTTGCTAATATCCTTAAGATCCCTACGGTTGGCAACAATGCTGTCCGCGCCTGGTGGGCTCTGAACCTTCAAAACTACTATGGTAAGAATGGTCAGCAAATCCTTCCAGATCACTCTCTAAATGGCTTTGATGCTGCTATGGAGTTTGTCTTTGGTACAATTCCTCAGAAAGCAGCTGACTGGTACGGAGATATTGAGAACGATAAGTATAGACAGCAGGCTCAGTCTATCGCTAAAGACCAGGCTGTGCAGGCTTACAGACGAGCAATTGATCCTAACATCTCTTCTGAAGATGCCATGAAAGAAATAGAGAATGCTCAGAAGTGGATTGAGGTAGGTGGTTTCTCTGTCGTTCAACGTCCTAACATTCTTAGAGAAGCATTTGGAACTAGACAGAGTGAAGTCGAACAACTTGAACGAAAGATTAATCTTGGTACCCATGAGAACTTCATGCGGTGGCTTGACAAAGCAGATGAAGGAAAGACACAGTAATGGCATCTCTTAATCCAGAAGTAGCCAGCGTTAGATCACCTAACTTAATCAGCGACCAGTCTGAGCAACCTAAATCTGCCCAGTACAATGCTACAGCTGATGTGCCTACGTCAGATATAATCATGAATAACCTTACCAACGTGATTCCTCCGTTGGCTGAGGCAGGTGATCGTCTAACTAAAGTAGCAATTGATAATAGTATCTATGATCAGAATGACAAACTCAATCGGGAGTTTGGTGCTTCTGATATGATTGCTCTTAATGACTCTAAGGTTCCTCAGATTCCATCTTCTCTTGAAGATAGTGTTAAGAACCTACAGCGCATCTCAGGTGCATATTCAAGTGGTGCAATCAGTAAGACTACCTTTGATGTGAAGGTAGCTTCTATGGCTAGTGATCTTCGTGCTCAGTATTCATCTCCATATCTGAGAGATTACATTGACAAGAAGGTACAAGATGTAACTGGCGTAGATCCTCAGAACCAAGTACGTAGAGATATCTTTGCTGCTGTCGAGAAGAATAATGAGTCTGCTCTCAGTGAAGAGAAGAAGAAACAATCTCTCGCAGCAGATCTAGCTAAGAATGGTGTTGCTGTTCCTGGATGGGAGAAGATGTCCTATTCTGATTTCATCAATGCTACTGCAGCAAGTCAACGATATAAAGATAATACTGATCGTTGGAAAGCTGCTAGAGATACGATGGATAATCAGAACGCAGTCACTGATCAAGATCATGATCGTGAAGTTCAGAATAGTGCTAAGGCTATTGTCGTTCAGAACTTAACCAATGTCAACTCAGCTCTTGGTAAGACCAAAGCTGAACTTGATGCTCAATTCAAGAATATTTCTAGTATGACTGGAACTCAGAAAGCTCAGTTAGTTGCTAGAGCTCAGCAGTTCCATGATAAGGTTATTGGTGATACTCGCACTGCTATTAGTCAGAACTGGACAGGTAGTAAGGTACTTGATCAGAAACATCTTGATGATCTCATGACTCCTACACGAGAGTACATGGATAACTGGCTCAATGCTTACTTAAGTGGTAATGAACAAGCTCTTAAGTATCTTGATGACAACATCAAGTTCTTGCAGCGTAGTGATGATGAACGCTTCTTGAGTGTTCCAGATACTCGTGCTGCAGCTGCTGCTTTCCGCAACCTTGGTGGTATTGCTGGCTCAGCAGCTATGGAGAAATATCTTCCTGCAATCCTCAAGAACAATGAGATGAAGTTTGCTAAGGATGCTCTCGTTGATACGTACGGTACTGATAAAGGTAAGTCTGCTGTAGAGAATTATAGAACTCTTGCTACCAAAGGTGTTACATCTAAACAGGCATATGATGCTATTGTTAATGTTCCTGGTGCAATAATTGATGACGCCAGAGCAACTCCTGAAGATGTTCAGAAGTCTGTGCGTACACTTTATGGTGCAGATAACTATCAGTTTGTCTCTGGCTTGCCTGATAAAGATAAGGCAGCTATGTATGGTAATCTCTATTCTCCTCAGCGTACTAAGTCTATGGAACGCATCAGAGATAATGGAGATATCAACTCTTGGAATATGTACGTAACGTCTGCTAAGCGGATGTTTGGATCTACATTCCGTCAAGCTGCTATGTCTATGCAGCAGGGTTCATTTGATCCTTCACGCTACAGAGTAGTCTTTAATGCTAATACTCATCAGTTTGAGTTTGACCAGACTATGTCTCAGTTTGCTCCTCGTGGACAAGCTGTAGCAGTTCCTTCTCATCCTGAAGTTGATATCATTAACTCTGGTCTTAAGACTATCGTTCCTATCATTGAGTCTAATGGACAGGATGTTAATAAGTTTCTTACCCAACAGTTCCAGGAAAGTAATATGACTGGACCTCCGGGTGGTTGGAGACAGAGTGACAACCTGTGGGCTCAGCTTGGCGGTAGCTACTTTGCTACTCAGCAAGCAGTAGACTTACAGAATGGCAGGAGTAATCTTGGTGGTCCTGGAATATCTGACGGTGGGAACACTCAGAATATCCAGAGCTTACAAGATCAAATGGATGCACGTACTGGCATCTTGAAAGAGATTAGTGAATTTAATAATCTGATCTCTAAGACAGAAGATCCTCAGCTTCGTTCTACTTATATGCAACATGTAGACGAACTTCTGCAAGATTATAAGAACGCTAAGAGTAATCCTGCATCTGGAACTTCTAATGAATTTGAAGATAGTGGAAGACAACAAAATAGTAGAGTTCCTTCACAAGTAGGGCCTGCTCCGGCAATAGTCTCTCCCACCTTCGGTGGTCTTAATCCTCGTGGGGCACCTAATGCAGGAACTCCTACAGACCAGCAAAGCAGTGATGCTAGAGATATGATAGACACTCTCACAGGTATTCCTTCATTCATGGAAGCTGTACAGAGGGGTGACATTGCAGGAGCTGCTCTAGCCGCTGCTACCATACTTCCCTTCCCTGGTGGTAAAGCGGTCAAGGCTGGAGAAGAAATAGCTAAGGCTGTTAAAGCTGGTGATGTTGTTTCGTCTACTACTCTTGAAGGACGTAGAATAGCTAATGAAATGGACGCTTCTAAAGCTCTTGAGAGTAAGATACCCGGTAATAATAAGAGTGGAGCATTCTCCGATCTACCGGTAGATAAGAATTACAGCTATAGTAGAATGAATCCTGACGGTTCAATAGAAAAGTATGATGGCTTGAGTAAGAAACAAGTTAATGCTTTGAGTAAAGGAGACACGGCTGCTGAGACTGTATTAACACCTGAAGTCACTAAACTTGCTAAGAATGTTGGAATTGAAATACCGAATAGAGAATTAACACCTAACGAAATACAATGGTTTAATAGACTGCAATATCTCCGTAAGAAAATAGACACATCTTCTAATGCTAAGACCTATCACGATCTATATACTAATCTTATTAAGGATGGTAAACGTATATTCAATCAGGAGTAAACATTGATTAAACAATTCATATTGGCCAGCCTCGTGCTGGCCTTTGTGTTCTTAGCAACACCTGCTAAGGCACAGATGATTAGTGATGTAGCCTTCACATACAATAACGCCCCCAAGTTCCATACGCCAACACGTAAAACGTATCAACGAAATCTAGGAACTCAGAGGCGTTATCATAAACCAGATCCAGTACGTACTTCCAGCACTTATCGTGATGGTAGACCTAGAGCTTGGTGTGGTTGGTGGGCTCGACAGAGACTAGGTGTTTCTAATCCTAATTACAATCGAGCAATCGCTTGGTTAAACTATGGACATCCTACTTCTCCACAAGTTGGTGCAGTTGTAGTGTGGCCACATCATGTAGGAATTATAACTGGATATGATAAACGTGGTTGGCTTGTAACCAGTGGTAATTGGAATAATCGAGTAGCTACTGTTCCTCTTTCTCAGATGGGGCGAGGAGTTCAGGGCTATAGGATTTGAGAACCCATGACGCGTCTTGTTGTATTTCTGAAAGTACTCTTTCCTGTTTCTCTGTGAGTTCATCAATGAGCCTACTAGCTGATCCTTTTACGGGTCTGTCATCGACAAGGTTACCGGTTGCAAGAGCATCAAGTATGATAGCCATACAAGCGGCCACATGAGCAGCGTGGTGGCAACCAGAATCATCAGCCCTATCTTCCCCGTCCAAGAGTTGGAGTAGATGTCGCTGAGCAGCCCCGATATAAACAGTGAGATTAACAGGGTGAGAACGCCAGTTGTAAGGTCCATACTTTGAGGCTCCGTTCTTCATAGCCATTGACATCTCGATAATACCTGCCGCCGGTACCAAGTGCACCGGCGGCTTTTTTATGCCCATTAAGTCCTTAGGGTTCATCCAAGTGTAGCCTTCACAAGCTTAGGATTATCTCTAATCATTTGAATGATAATTGGTGAAAGTGCAGTACACACTGTTTCTTCTGCTTGATCTCCAATATTAACACCGCTCAGATCAAACGCAGCATGCATTGCTTCATGCCAGATAGTGGCAATTTGTACTTGAGGATGATCCATTCCTTCACACATGATTTCAAGTTTACTGTGTGAATGCATTCCATGAAGTCTATTATTGTTATCTGGATCTTTTAAATCATCAATATAATGAACCTCATATTTGTAAGGTCCTATTTTCATATTAGAGATTGTGGATCTTTTCATTGTGTCTCTCGTTGAGCTTGTTTACATTGTGCTCAATAACTTCATCAAGTGCAATACCAAAAGTGTTGCACACGCAGGTAAGACCCCATAGAACATCACCACATTCATCCATGACCTTTTCAATGTCTACGTCCTTACCTTTACGTACTGCTTTCTCAAAGATTTCGAGAACTTCTTCAGCTTCACAGGACATCTGTGATGCAGCCCACCATCCCTTAAGAGTCTCAGGATTGGTGCTAACAATATCCTCAGGAGTCGGTTGAGGACAGTTAGCTACAAAGTCTTGATACTCATCAAGTTCAGTCATGTCTTCCTTGCTTGCTTCATAAAACAGATTATCAAGTTCCACAGTGTCCACCTCTACTGCTAATTGAACAAATGTCGTTCTCTTCTACGTGTTCGTCGAACTCCTCTCCTAGTTTGTCGACAGCATCTTTATAATCCACTTTAGTAAGTGGTTGTCCACCGCGAGCCCCATCAGGATAGCAAGTGAACCCGCGCAAACGATTAGCATACTTAGCAAGAACTCCAGCGAATTGTCTCCCATCAAATTTCTGATCTTCTTGAGAAGGAAGATTGATAGTACTAGAGATAGACATGTCAACATAATCTTGTACGTCCGCTTGGAATTTAATACGACGTTCATAGTCTTCAGCTAGATCAGATGCTGTCTCAATCTTGTCAGGATCAATACCTTGCTTAACAAGAATGTTGGCGATAGCATCTACTCCGTATTGATATTTCCAACGAGTTCCTCCAGTGAGGTAACGTCGCTTATAAGCAACTGCATATAACGGTTCAATTCCTGTTGATGTCCCTGCCACCATACCGATAGTCCCGGTTGGTGCGATAGCTCGGTTAGCAACCGGTCGAGATATGCTAAGTCTTTTCGCACAATCTCTACTCGTAGCGTCACTAACTCCTTTGTAAATGGAGAGCCACTTGTGGAGTTCTGGTACAACTTCATATCTATATCCTCGTTTAATTAACCACTCGTGTACGCCCATAATACCAAGACCAAGCCTACGGTTCCTCTCTCGTACTTGTTTTACTTTGTCATATGGTAAGTCTGCTTTGAGAGTGCCGCAGAGTAGGAAGACTGTACCAAGTTCGACGACAGCAGCAAGTTCATCAATGTTACTGACCCTAGAAAGATTGACAGAGCCAAGATTGCATACGTCGCTGTCGTCACTACTTGTAACTTCCGTACAAGCATTTCTGAGGGTTTCGTTTTCTTTGTCGAAGAAGTTAAACGAGAAGCCGGGTTCGCCGGTTTTAAGTGCTTGTTCGACATTAGTGAGGAAGACTTCACCAACGTCTCCGGTTCGATAGTAATTCTGAAGCCATTCTGTATCATAATTCACCGAGATGTTTGTCATATCCAAAGGAGCATTGTAGTTAAAGTCAGCTACTTTTGCATCCCATACAGTGATGTCAGTTCCTTTGATCGGCATATTGTGCCAATCTTTTACTTTAAGGAACCAGTCGATATCTCCATGTTTCCAATTGAGGGATGCATAAATAGCTGAACGACGAGATCCCCCTTGCATGATGTTTCGTCCAATTTCGTTAACCATGAACATCTTTGGAATAGGCCCGGATGCTCTGCCTCCAGTGCGGCGTATAGTCTGTTTGCTGTCTCGGTAGATAGAGTAATCGATACCGATCCCACCCCCAGTGAGAAGACAGGACTCAGCTCTCCATGAGATATTTGCCCAATCCTCTCGGCTATCTTCTTCTGCTCGGAGCAGATAGCAGTTGTTGTAAAACTTGTTAGGCCTTCCTGCATAATAAAGATATCTTCCTCCAGGAATAAACTTCATCTCAGACATAAACTTAATGAGAGTATCTTTGTCATCAGGACTAAGAACATCCTGTACTACTTCATTAACAAGCACTCGGCACAAATCTTCCCATTGTTCAGCACCAGTGTGGGAATATTTACGCATAAAGGTATCATAGGAAAGCTGACTATTAAAAGGTTTAGGAAAGCTCATCTTCTTCCATTTCTACTGTATGAAGGAATGGTGGTAGAGTACAATGACCGCCATTGAGTAGAATACTCAGAACCTCCTCTGGGGACAATTCCATTTCTTCAAGAGCTTTTTCTAAAGAATACAACTCTAGAAGTTCTCTAATCTCACGCTCAAATTTATCTCGTTCACCAAACACGGTTTTACTTCTTATACTCTTGTTTAATACTATTAAGCGAGATGAACTGAGGGTCATACATTCCATCTTCTACATTTTTAAGGAGGGTCACTCCTCTCCACCACAGACGAGCACTGTCGCCTGCATACGGCATATCATAATCAATCATACAACCTCCAACGAGGCCCATGATTTTCTTACCATCTGCTCTTGTCTTTACCGACCAATCCACAATGTGGCTATGGCCAACGCTACAGCTAGTGTAGCGCTTAGCCAATAGGGATGAGGCTGAATGCTCCCCTCCGATTGGTCTGCCTGAAACACCTGAGACAACGTAATGAGCATAATAGATCCCATCAAGAATGATGCCACCAGGCGTTGATCCTGAATATGGGACCACAGTGTCGTAATATCGTTCCAGATCGAGGTCAGCATATGTGATTACTCCTTCGAGTTCCGGTTGGGTGTCAATAGCTCTATCAATTCTTTGTTCATGGTTCCCAATGAGGACGACACGTCGCGGTAACTTTTTCTTTGCTCGTCTGTAAGGGTGCCATAAACGGGAAGTAAAATCCGAGTGCGCAGCAATGTCTGCTGCATAAGTACGTCCTTGAAAAGACTTCTTGCCTCTATCATACGAGCAGAGAGAAGGCATATCTGCCTGATCGCCACCCATAATGACAACGTCAGGACGCAAATCAAAGATAAGCTTACCCAGGAGATCAGCTCTGGAATTGTTATGATTAGGATGGGCGTGTACATCGGTGATAAA
>FRDC01000234.1_pt1 | contig 49861 bp, 58 predicted proteins | sample 1106171 | NCBI WGS metagenome assembly FRDC01 (sample SAMEA3930566, study PRJEB13176) | freshwater metagenome | biome: Drinking water system; feature: drinking water; material: water | place: Singapore | collected 2014-12-20 | reverse complement strand
CCTCCTCTAGACGTGGCTTCCGACAGCCACATCATTACACACCTACCTGGGTGCCGGCGCCGTCCACCCCATCACGTCAGACAAGATGCGCCATACCGTCAGCCATACCGTCATTCCGGAGGCTAACCCAGCGATAGACACCGAAAGATTCCGAGATATTCATTTATATATTTCAGTCACTTATGTCGCATCGTGGCGTATTTTTGGATACGCTCGGATGGGCAAAAATCATTCCCACTCGATGGTTCCCGGCGGCTTGCTCGTATAGTCATACGTGACGCGGTTGATGCCGCGTACCTCGTTGATGATGCGGGTCGCGACGCGCGGCAGGAAGCCGCCAGGAAACTCGAATGCCTGCGCGGTCATCCCGTCGGTCGAGGTGACGGCGCGCAGCGCCAGGACGTGGTCGTAGGTGCGGCCATCGCCCATCACGCCCACGCTCTTCACCGGCAGCAGCACCGCGAAGGCCTGCCAGATCGCATCGTAAAGCCCGGCGGCGCGGATTTCCTCTAGATAGATCGCATCGGCCTTGCGCAGGATGTCGCAGCGTTCCTTGGTCACTTCGCCGGGGATGCGGATGGCAAGGCCTGGCCCCGGGAAAGGATGGCGGCCGACGAAAATCTCGGGCAGCCCCAGTTCGCGGCCGAGCGCGCGCACCTCGTCCTTGAACAGTTCCCGCAAGGGCTCGACGAGCTTCAGGTTCATCCGTTCGGGCAGCCCGCCGACATTGTGGTGGCTCTTGATCGTCACCGACGGCCCACCGGTAAAGCTGACGCTTTCGATCACGTCGGGGTAGAGCGTGCCCTGCGCCAGGAATTCGGCCCCGCCGATCTTCTTCGCCTCGGCCTCGAACACATCGATGAAAGTCTTGCCGATGAACTTGCGCTTCGCCTCTGGATCGGTGGCGCCGGCAAGGCCGCTCAGGAACAGAGTCTCGGCCTGCACGTGAACGAGCGGGATGTTGTAGTGGCCCCGAAACAGCGAGACGACCTGATCGGCCTCGCCGCTGCGCATCAGGCCGTGATCGACGAACACGCAGGTCAGCTGCTCGCCGATCGCCTCATGGATCAGCACCGCGGCGACCGCGCTGTCGACCCCGCCCGACAAGCCGCAAATCACCCGGCCCGCGCCCACCTGCGCGCGGATTTCGGCGATCTTGGTGGCGCGGAACTCGGCCATCGTCCAAGCGCCCGACAGGCCGCAAACATGGCGCGCGAAATTGGCGATCAGCTTGCCGCCATCGGGGGTGTGGACCACTTCGGGGTGGAACTGCATCGCGTAATAGCGGCGCTCGTCATCGGCGATCACCGCGTATGGCGCGCCCGATGAGGCCGCGACCGCGCGGAAGCCGGGGGCGAGATCGCTCACCTTGTCGCCATGGCTCATCCAGACCTGGTGGCGCTCGCCCTCGTGCCACAGGCCGTTGAACAAGCCGCAGCCGTCGCCCACGTCGATGAAGGCATGCCCGAATTCGCCGGTCTCGCCGCGCGTCACAGCGCCGCCCAATTGCGCCATCATCACCTGCTGGCCGTAACAGATGCCGAGTATGGGCACGCCGCTGTCGAACACCCGCTGCGGCACGCGCGGACTGTCCGCATCGAGCACCGAGGCGGGGGAGCCGGAGAGGATGACGCCCTTGGGGGCGAGCTGGTCGAACGCGGCTTCGGCGGCGTTGAAGGGGGCGATTTCGGAATAGACCCCCGCCTCGCGCACCCGGCGCGCGATCAGCTGGGTCACTTGGCTGCCGAAGTCGACGATGAGGATGGAATCGCTGGGCTGGGTCATGCGGTCCGATAGCCGCCTCGGCCCGCGCCAGCAAGAAAGGGGGCAAGGCACGCGCCCTGCCCCCAAGGCCGATCAGATGATTTCTTCCATGTCGATGATGAACGGCCGGCCAGGGAAACGAGCGATCGAGCCGAACAGCACGTTGACCGGGCCGTTCGGATCGCGGAACGGATAGAGTTCCTCCGGCGTCCCCCGGGCGCTGCGGCGTGGTTCCACAGCATAAGTGGCGATCGCCTTGCCATTGAAATCCAATATCGAGATGAAGGTGCTGAACACCGCCAGCCCCGCACCGCGCCCGCCATAGCCGGCCTGGTTGATCGAGACCGCGCCGCCGACCGGATCGATCATGCGGCTGTCGGTGAAGGCATATTGCACCTGCCCCGTCGGCCAGGCGAAGGTCACTCGCCGGTCGCCGCGGCTGACGAGCCACAGATCATCCGAGGCGGTGGCGGTCGCGTTCACATAGGCGAAGCGCGGGTTGCGCCCGGCCTGGAAAGTGCCAAGCGGGGTCGCCGGCACCGTGCCCGCGAAGGGCGAGCCCGGCAGGTTAAGCCCCTGCACGTTGAAGATGCGCACAGTGCCGTCCATCGAGGCGACATAGGCCCGGCTCCGCGCGAGATAGCGCTCGGGCTCGACCCCCGACCAAGCCTCGCGCGGACTGCGCTGGAAATATTCGAAATAATAGTTGCTTCGATCCCCGAATGTACCGCTTGCCTGGACGCCGGCGCTGACGCTGGTGGGCTGGGCGACGTTGATCGTGCTCACCACCTTCGGCAACTGCGCGCTTTCCGCGCTGAAGGTGAAGGGCCATTTGCCCGGCTCGGTCAGGCTCTGGTCGACCGTGCGATCGTAATGCGCCTGATCTGTCAGGTACATTTGCCGGTAGAATTTGTAGAGCGGCGTCATGTCGACGAACGACACCTTGTTCTCGGCGCGCGAGGCGACGATGGCATAGCCCGACGAGGCCATCTGGCTCCATTGCTGATTTTCGATGCCCAATTCCTGGTTGCCGCCCACGGCGTAGATCGGCTTGATCTTGCTCCAGATGTCGCGCGCCGACTGGCGGGAGAGATCGCCCCGCGCCGGATCATCGTTATCGCCATAGCCGCGCGGATTGCCGAGCACGAGATTGTTCGACACGTCGACACTGGTCGGCGCGGCGAAGGGCAGATCGACCATGCCGAGCAGTTTCATGCCGCGGTTGGTCCAGGCGCCGGCGACGCCCCAATACCAGCGGCTGTTGGGAGTCTGGGCAGGGCTGCCCACCGCCATTTCGCGGGGGCGCAACGCGATGAAGGCGAGCTTGCCCGAGACGGTGTTGGTGTCCCAAACGCTGACGACGAGGAATTCGTTATACGGCGTCACCGCCATCGCCATCGGCACCATGCCCGCAGGAAGGCGAATGCCCGCGCCATCGAAGAATTCGGGCGCCGAATTGCCGACGATCATCGGCGCGATCGTGCCGTCCTTGAACGCGGCAAAGCTGATCTGGCTGGCATTGGCCCGCCCGCGCGCGATCGCGACCGGGGTCAGCGGCAGGTCGGGACGGCGCTGGGTGACGAGATCGCGGATCTGGCTGTTATAGGGTTGGGCGATGCCGTTGCGATTCCACCAATCGGGGTTCCACGCGGCGATCATCCGCATGCACAAGCCACCGGTGTCGAAATAGGCCCCGTCCGCGCCGCGCGTGTTGGCGACACCGAAGCGATAGTTCGGATCGGTTGGATCATCGGGCACGAACGCGGTCTGTCCGCCGACGAGCCAGCCGCCGCCTTTCAACCCACGGGCCAGTTCCTCCTGGTCGCTACGCGGCTGCTGATCGGGCGGCAGGCATTTCTCACGCTCGCCCGGATTGTTGGTCGGCTGGCTGCCATACGGCCACAGCCCCTGCCCGCTCGTCAGGTCCGGGCCCCACAGCGTCGGTGGGGGTGCCTCGCCAGCGTGGTTAAAGTCCGCATATTTAGGGCCGAGCTGGTAATCAATCATCGCCGCCGTGTTTGCGTTATTGGCGACGAAGCGATATTCGGCCGCGTTGATCGTGCCATCGGTGTTCAGGATGCGCTCGCGCCAGACGCTCGCGCGGGGCGCTGCATTGACGAACACCTTCACGCTATCCGCGCCGATCCTGCGCCCGCGCGCGTCGAACGATTGCAGTTCGAACTTATAGGTGCCCGCCGTGCTGAACGTCGCGATGGTCACCGCCGACGTGGCCGAGGCCAGGGTTACGCGCCCCGCGCCCGCACGGATCACCCACCGCGCGCGAACGCCGTTAATCTGCCCATTCAGAGTGACTTGGTTGGTCGGCAGCGTGATCGTCTGGTCCGGGCCGGCGTTGACGACCGCGGTGGCGGGCGCGGTCGTGCTCGTCAACTGCTGGACCGCGGCAACGGTCGCGACGATCGCGACGGGCGTCGCGGCAAGCGCCAGCGTCCCCCACAGCGATACCCCGGCGCCGCCCGCGCTTTTTACTAAGGTGGTCATAGCTCGCTCCTTATTACCGGCCAGCGCCGGGCCCGTGACCCCCAAGCGGCCCGAGCGAAGCGAACGCTACAAAGAGCGAGGCAAACCGATTACTGTTAAGGAACGTTAACAGAACGTTATCGTCAACCGATTTTGCGGGTTCTTGCGCGAAAATGCCCGCCGCCGGGTCAGTGGGCAGGCATGGCTACCTTGAGCCCGGTCCACTGGGCGGCGAACGACCAGAGATCCGCGGCCTCGTCGATGATCTTGTCCGTCGGCTTGCCGCTGCCATGGCCCGCCCGGGTCTCAATCCGCACCAGGTGAGGCTTGGCGCCGATGTCCGCCGCTTGGATCGCGGCGGTGTATTTGAAGGTGTGCCCCGGCACCACCCGGTCATCGGTATCGGCGGTGGTCGCCAGGATCGCCGGATAAGCGCGACCGCCCTTCACATTGTGATAGGGTGAGTAGGCATACAGCACTTTGAAATCGGCCTCCTTCGACGGGTAGCCATAATCATCGACCCAATAGCGCCCCGCAGTGAAGCGATCGAAACGGAGCATGTCCATCACCCCGACCGCGGGGAGCGCCGCCGCGAACAGATCGGGGCGCTGGTTCACGACCGCGCCGATCAGCAGCCCGCCATTCGACCCGCCCTGAACCGCGAGCTGATCCTTGCCGGTCACCCCATTCGCCTTGAGCCATTCGCCGGCGGCGATGAAATCGTCGAACACATTCTGCTTGTTCGCCAGCCGCCCGGCATCGTGCCAGGGATCGCCATATTCGCCGCCGCCGCGAATGTTCGCGACCGCGAGCACCCCGCCCTGCTCCATCCAGGCAAGCCGCGTCGGCGAGAAGCTGGGCACCGTTGGGATGTTGAACCCGCCATAGGCGTAGAGCAGCGTCGGCGCCGGGCCGGTGACGCTTTTCTTGCGCACGACGAACATCGGAATCTTGGTGCCGTCCTTCGACGGGTAGAACACCTGCTCGACCTTATAGTCATCGGGATTGAACGCGACCTTGGGGGTCGCCCAGGGCGTCGCGCGCCCGGTCTTCACGTCATAATGATAGACCGCGCCCGGCGTGGCGAAGCTGGTGAAGGCGAAGAAAGTCTCGCCATCATCGATCCGGCCGCCAAAACCGCCGACCGAGCCGATCCCGGGCAACGCGACCGTGCCCATCGGTTTGCCGCTGAGCGAATAGCGCCGCACCTCGCCCTTTACATCGGCCAGATACTCGGCGAACAGCACCCCGCCGACGATGTTGGCGCTTTCCAGCGTCGCCTTGGCCTCGGGCACTAGTTCGACCGGCTTGGGATCGGCCGCGGCCACGTCCATGGTCACGATCCGCTTCAGCGGGGCGCCCTGGCTGGTACGCCAGTAGAATTTGCTGCCGACATTGCCCGCGAGCTGCCAATCATAGTTCAGCCCCTTGATGATGGTGCGCGGCTTGGCCCCCGGCGTGGTAAGGTCGAGCACGCTCACCTCATAGCGGCGATCGGTGCCCTCGGTCGTCAGGATAACCAGCCACTGGCCGTCGTCGGTCACATAGCCGTCATGGCCGTAGCGCGGCTTGTCGGGAGTCGCGTAGATCAGCCGATCGGCGCTTTGCGGCGTGCCGAGCTTGTGGAAATAGACCGCCTCATCCTCGTTGATCGCCTGATAGCGCTGGCCGGCGGGCGGTTCGGGGAAGCGCGAATAGAAGAAGCCGCTGCCATCCTTGGCCCAATCGCCGAGGCCGTTCTTCACATTCCTGATCTCGTCGTTTTCCTGCCCGGTCGCGACGTCGAGCACCTTCAGCGTGCGCCAATCGGTGCCGCCATCCTGGATGCCGAACAGCAATTTCTTGCCGTCGTTTGAGGGGCGCCAGCTGGCGAGCGCGGTCGCCCCGTCCTTGGCCCAGCCATTGGGGTCGATCAACACCCGGCCTTCGCCGTTCAGTGCATCGCGAACATACAGCACCGACTGGTTCTGCAACCCCGAATTGCGCGTGTAGAAATAACGCCCGCCGGCCTTCACCGGCACGCCGAAGCGCTCATAATTATAGAGCGCCTTGATCCGGTCGCGGAACACGGCGCGCTGTGGCAGGGTGGCGAGATAGGCGTCCGTCACCTGGTTCTGCGCCGTCACCCAGGCACGCACCTCCTGATCCTGGCGTACGTCATTCTCGAGCCAGCGATAGGGGTCGGCGACCTTGAGACCGAAATGATCCTCGACCAGCTCGACACGGCGGGATTCGGGATAACGCAACGCGGCCTCCTGCGATTGGGCTGCGGCAAGCGGGACGATCAGCGGCACGGCGACGGCGGTGGTGATCAACAGCAGCGGCGACAGACGCATCGAAGCCCCCCAAGGCAACAAAAAAGAGCCGCAACCCTAACGGTCGCGGCTCTCTTGTGAAGGGGTTAATAGGGCGTTTAAGCCGCTTGGTCGAAATCGTCCTCGTCGCTCAGCACCGGGCCCGAGTCCTGTCCCTTGGCGCTCTCGTCACGATCGACGAACTCGATGTAAGCCATCGGCGACGCGTCCGACGCGCGCGGGCCGGCCTTGATGATGCGGGTATAGCCGCCATTGCGGGTGGCGTAGCGCTCGGCGAGCACGTCGAACAACTTCGCCAGCTGCGCATCGTCGAGCAACCGGGCATGAGCCAAGCGCCGGTTCGACAAGCCGCCACGCTTCGCCAGCGTCACCAGCTTTTCGACATAGGGGCGCAGTTCCTTTGCCTTGGGCAGCGTGGTGAGGATCTGCTCATGCTTGATGAGCGCGGCCGCGAGATTGCGGAACAAAGCGGCGCGGTGGGCGGAGGTGCGGCCAAGCTTACGGCCGCCAACACGATGACGCATGGGCCTTCCTTTCGTTCGTTCAGGGGCCGTCTCACGGAACCCCGGACCTGGTGGCGCTTAGAGGGGGCCACCCCTGCCCTTAATATCCTCCGCAAGCTTGCTTGCGGAGGGGGAGCAATCGCAAACCGGCGGAGGAACGGCGCGGCGAAGCCGCGCCGTCGGTCCTCGTCCAAGGGCGAGGCCGGCCGGGCCGATTGCGTCTCCGGCGCGGCACGCGCCGGTGCGCAATCAGCCCATAATCTCCTGCTCGAGCTTCTTCGCCATTTCCTCGATATTCTCAGGCGGCCAGCCCGGGATTTCCATACCCAGCCGCAGGCCCATCGAGGCCAGCACTTCCTTGATCTCGTTGAGCGACTTGCGCCCGAAGTTCGGCGTGCGCAGCATCTCCGTCTCGGTCTTCTGCACCAGATCGCCAATGTAGATGATGTTGTCGGTCTTCAGGCAGTTAGCCGAACGCACCGAGAGTTCGAGCTCGTCGACCTTCTTCAGCAGATAGCGGTTGATCTGCTGGGTGTCGCCCTGCACCTCGCCCACCGGCGCCGCCGCCGGCATGCCCGTGGGCACGCTGCGGGTCATCGCCGAGTCGTCGAAATGGACGAACAGCGCGAGCTGATCCTGCAAGATGCGGCCCGCATAGGCGACCGCGTCGTCGGGCGTCACGGTGCCGTCGGTCTCGACCGTCAGCGTCAGCTTGTCGTAATCGAGCTCCTGGCCGACGCGGGTATTCTCGACCTTGTAGCTCACCTGCCGAACCGGCGAGTACAGGGCATCGACCGGGATCAGGCCGATCGGTGCGTCGGCCGGCCGGTTGGCCGTCGCCGGGACATAGCCCTTGCCGGTATCGGCGGTCAGCTCCATGTTGAGCGTCGCGCCATCGTCGAGATGGCAGATGACGAGATCCGGGTTCATCACCTCGATATCGCCCGACACCGCGATGTCACCCGCCTTCACTTCGGCCGGCCCGGTCGCCGAGAGCTGGAGGCGCTTCGGCCCTTCGCCCTGCATCTTGAGCGCGATCTGCTTCACGTTCAGCACGATGTCGGTCACGTCCTCGCGCACGCCGGCCAGCGACGAGAATTCGTGCAGCACATTCTCGATCTTGATCGAGGTGACCGCGGCGCCCTGAAGCGACGAGAGCAGCACGCGCCGCAGCGCGTTGCCAAGCGTCAGGCCGAAGCCACGCTCCAGCGGTTCGGCCACGAAGGTCGCCTTGCGCCGCCCGTCGCCGCTCGGCTTACGCTCGAGCGCGTTGGGCTTTTTCAGTTCCTGCCAGTTCTTTGCGTTGACAGACACGGGCTTCCCCTAGTTGAGCGCGGGGCCAGGCCATCGCCCCGCTGGTTGGGATCGACGCGACCAGCCGAACGCGGCGCGCCGGGGCTGAAAATCAAACGCGACGGCGCTTCGACGGGCGCACGCCGTTGTGCGGGATCGGGGTCACGTCGCGGATCGAAGTGATCTGAAAGCCGACCGCCTGCAGCGCGCGCAGAGCCGATTCGCGGCCCGAGCCGGGGCCCTTCACTTCCACTTCGAGCGTGCGCACGCCGTGTTCGGCGGCCTTGCGGCCGGCATCTTCGGCGGCAACCTGGGCGGCATAGGGCGTCGATTTGCGGCTGCCCTTGAAGCCCATCATGCCCGCCGACGACCAGCTGATCGCATTGCCCTGGGCATCGGTGATGGTGATCATCGTGTTGTTGAAACTGGCGTTCACATGCGCGACGCCCGAGGTGATGTTCTTGCGTTCGCGCCGACGAATGCGCTGCGGTTCGCGTGCCATGATGTTTGATCCTGACCTTGAAAGGGGAAGCGCCGGTTACTTCTTCTTGCCGGCGATCGGCTTGGCCTTGCCCTTGCGGGTGCGCGCATTGGTATGCGTGCGCTGGCCGCGGACCGGCAGGCCCTTGCGATGGCGCAGCCCGCGATAGCAGGCCAGGTCCATCAGCCGCTTTATGTTCACCGCGGTCTCGCGGCGAAGGTCGCCCTCCACCGTATGTTCGGCGTCGATCGTTTCGCGGATCTGCAGCACTTCCTGATCGGTCAGGTCCTGCACGCGGCGCTCGGGCGCGATGCCGAGCTTGTCAGTGATCTGCTTCGCCTTGAACGAGCCGATGCCGTGGATGTAGGTGAGCGCGATCACCACGCGCTTGTTGGTCGGGATGTTGACGCCCGCAATACGTGCCATGAACTTGTGTCTCCTGCTCCACAGGCCGCGGCATGGCTGCACCCGGCCCATCTCATCGCGATGACCCGATAGACGCAAGAACGCGGCGTGCGCTTGAAGGCGCCGCCGTCCCCGGACGTATCGGAAGATGGGCGCTCTACGCGCCGAGTCGCCCCCTTGTCAAGCGCGTGGCGGTGCAATCTGCCTTGCGCCGACGGGGCAGGACGATCATGCTCGCCCCGTGCAACAAAGGCAAGGCGAGCCCGATAATGCCCTGGCTGTTCATGTTGTTCCTTGGCGTCCATGTCGGCTGCGGCACCGTCGCGCTGCTCGCTACGTGGGGGGCGGTGCTGACGCGCAAGGGCGGCCCCGATCATCGCTATTGGGGCGGCATCTTCACCTGGGCGATCTATGGCGCGGCGGCGATGGCGCTCGGCATGGGGGCGCTGTCGGTGCGCTGGCCGCTAGCGATGCACCCCGGGTTGACCGATGCCGCGCTGTATCGAGGGCTGCTGGGGTGGATGATGCTCTATCTCGGCGTGCTGGTGATCGGGATGACGCGCTACGGCCGCCAGATGGTCACCAACCGCCGCGATCATGCGCGCAACCGGCGCTGGCCCATGATCGCGCTGCAATTGGCGGTGCTCGCGCTCGGCGCCAATTGCCTGGCGCTGGGACTGTGGCTGGGGCAGCCGCTGATGATCCTGGTATCGGTGATCGGCTTTGGCACCACGCTTACCTATCTCTGGTATCTGTTTCGTCCTGCCCCGCCGCCGCGCGCTTATATCGCGGAGCATCTGAAGGCGATGGTCGCGACCGGGATCGCCGCCTACACCGCGTTCCTGTCAGTGGGGCTGATCCGCATGTTCCCGGCCCACGCCTTCAACCCGGCGATCTGGGCGGCGCCGACGGTGGTGGGCGTGGCGATGATCGGTTATTTTCTTCAGCGCGAGAAGCGTGGGGTTAAGCTGCCAAGGACGCCGCTAGCCCCAGCGGAATAGAGGCGCGGCAACAGGTCAAGCGGCTCAAGTCGCCCGAGGCTCGACCCGGCGCTTGGCTGACCTTGCAACCGAACAAAAAACCAAGGCCCGGCTTATGGCCGAGGCGACGATCGAAGGCACCCCTCTACCGATGTTCGCGCGGCGCGGCCGTCTCCGGCGCCTCGTCCGCCGGTGGCGCGATTTCGGCGGCTTCCTTTAAATGCGCCATTTGCACCGCCAGCACCTCGTCTACCTTCGGCGCGAGCTTGTCGAGCCCGACGCGCGCGAATCCGCCAACGACATAGGCAAGCTTAACTTTGGTCCCGTTGCCTTGCGGCTCAAGCGTGATCGTCAGCGCCCCGTCGACGCCTTCGGGTTGAAGCGGCCCAAGCGCGGTGCGCAGTCGCAGCGCGCGGGGCGGTTCGACATAGACGATATGGCCATGTTCGACGCTGCCCTTGCCCGGCAGCTTCTCGCAAAAACAGCCGGTGGCCTGCGAATCGAGGTAAAGATTGTCGCTGTCGCCCGAATAGGTGTGCTCCTTGTCCCACCATTTCTGAGGGCTGCGCAGCGTCGCCCAGCTGCGCTCGATCGGCGCGGCGATCGTCACCGTCTGTTCGATCACGAAATGGTCGGGCGCGGACTGGCTTACCTCGGCGGCGGCGGGCGTGGCGATAAGCCAGATTAGCGCGATCATTGCAGAACGCATCCCAACCTTCTCCCCTAAACCCCAATGATGCTAAAGCATCGCGTCGATGGCCGAAAGGCCGGAAAGCGGGGAAGCAAGGCGATGATCACCAGTGGGTATCTGAGTATGATGGCGCGCTATAACCGCTGGCAGAACCAGACGCTCCACAAAGCGGCCGCCGGCCTGTCTGACGAAGCGCGCCGCCGCACGAGTGGCGCCTTTTGGGGATCGATCCATGGCACGCTTTCGCACCTCCACTGGGCGGACACCATCTGGCTGTCGCGCTTTAATCTGGTTGAGAAACCGGCGGTCGGGCTGAAAGACAGCGCGACTCACGTCGCCGATTGGGACGCGCTCGTCGCAGCGCGCACGGCGCTCGACGATCAAATCGTCGCCTGGGCCGACGGATTCGCGCCAGGGCCAGTTACCGGCGATCTCACCTGGTATAGCGGCGCGCTGGGACGCGAAGCGACGGCACCGCTCCCCGTCGTGCTGGTCCATATGTTCAACCATGCCACGCATCATCGGGGCCAGGCTCACGCACTGATCACCGCTGCGGGCGGGACGCCAGAGGATACGGACCTGTTCCTGATGCCGCGCGCGGCATGGCCGGAAAGCGCCTGACCCGAGCGCTCAGCCGCCCAGCACTGCCTCGATCGCGTGGGTCACTTCGTCGATCGGTGCCATGCCGTCGATCCGGCGGACCAGCCCCCGCGCTTCGTAGAGCGGCAGGATCGGCGCGGTCTTGGCGCGATACTCGGCCATGCGCTGGCGCACGGTTTCCTCATTATCGTCGGCGCGGCGCTTGAATTCGGTCGAGCCGCACACGTCGCACACCCCGTCCACCTTGGGACGGTTGAAGCGATCGTGATAATTGGTGCCGCACTTAGCGCAGGAGAACCGACCGACGATACGCGCAACCAGCGCCTCCTCGTCCACCTCCAGCTCGATCACATGATCGAGCGCTCGGCCATGTGCGGCCAGAATGGTATCGAGCGATTCCACCTGCGGCGCGGTACGCGGGTAACCATCAAAAATCGCGCCTTCGCCCGCGCCCATGCCGGTAAGCTTGTCGTCAATCAGCGCGGAGACGATCGCATCGGAAACGAGCTGCCCAGCCTCCATCACCGCCTTGGCTTCCAGGCCAACCGGTGTACCCGCCCTCACCGCCGCGCGCAGCATGTCACCGGTCGACAGCTGCACCATGCCGCGATCGGCCTGGAGCCGCGTCGCCTGGGTGCCCTTGCCCGCCCCTGGCGGCCCCAGCAGGATGATGTTCAAGATCGGTCCTCTCCCCGCTCGCCCGGCCGGTATCACCCGCTCAACGCAGACGCCCGCCCTTCAGCTTCGCTTTCTTGATCAAATCGCCATATTGGTGCGCAAGCAAGTGACTTTGGATCTGCGTCACCGTGTCCATCGTCACATTAACGACGATCAGCAGGCTCGTGCCCCCGAGGTAAAAGGGAATGCCAAGCGCCGATACCAGATATTCCGGCACCAGGCAGATGATCGCGAGATAGGCCGCGCCCAGCACCGTGATGCGGGTAAGGACATAGTCGAAATACACCTCGGTATTCTTACCCGGGCGGATGCCGGGAATGAAGCCGCCGTGGCGCTTCAAATTCTCCGCCGTTTCCTCCGGGTTGAACACGACTGCCGTGTAGAAGAAGCTGAAGAACACGATCCCCAGCCCGTAAAGCGCGAGATAGAGCAGCGAACCGTGCTGGAGATACTGGTTCAGCGTGATCAGCGCTTCCGAATACCAGGTGTCGCCCTTGGTCAGGTTGGTCGCGAACTGGGTGATCGTCAGCGGCAGCAGCAGGAGCGACGAGGCGAAGATCGGCGGGATCACGCCCGCGGTGTTGATCTTCAGCGGCAAATGGCTGCGATCGGCCTGCATCCCCGTGCGGGTCTGGCGCTTCGGATATTGGATGATGATCCGCCGCTGCGCCCGCTCCATGAAGCAGATGAACAGGATCAGCGCGACCACGGCGACGACGATCCCGCTCAGCTTGAACCCGTCCATTTCGCCGGTGCGACCCTGCTGGAACAGGTTGAACAGCGTGGTCGGAAGATTGGCGACGATGCCCGCCATGATGATGAGCGACACACCATTGCCGATGCCGCGGCTGGTGATCTGTTCGCCAAGCCACATCAGGAACATCGTGCCACCGAGCAGCGAGATGACGGCGGCGACGCGGAACAGCAGGCCGGGATCAACCACCGCGCCATTGCCTTCCAGCTGCACCGCGAAGAACCAGCCCTGGATCAGGGTAAGCGCGACGGTGCCATAGCGGGTATATTGGTTCAGCCGCTTGCGGCCGCTTTCGCCTTCCTTCTTGATCGAATTGAGCGTCGGCGACAGCGAGGTCGCGAGCTGCACCACGATCGAGGCGGTGATGTAGGGGGTAATGCCGAGCGCGACGATCGACGCGCGCTTCAAGGCGCCACCCGAGAAATTGTTGAACAGATCGATGATGCCGCCGGTGGTGCGGTTCGCCAGCGCGGCGAGGCCGGTCGGGTCGATCCCCGGCAGCGGCACATAGCTCAGGAAGCGGAAGACGATCAGCGCGCCGATCGTGAACCACAGGCGCTTGCGGAGGTCGGTGGCCTGGGCGAACTTCGCCAGGCTGATGGAATTCGCCATTTGCTCGGCTGCGGATGCCATTACTCGTCCTGCAAAAAGAAAGCGGGCGTCGCCCGCCCATCGCCGCTCATATAGGCGTCGCCCGGCGCTTGTCTAATAGCCGTATCGGCCACGCGCCAAAACGAAGGGCGGGAAGTCGCCTTCCCGCCCCGCGGCATCACGCCTTCTTGGCGTCGCGCTTGCTGTTCTTCTTGGCCGCGGCCTTCTCGGCCGCCGGCACCACCGCGATCACGTCGACCGTGCCGCCAAGCTTCTCAACCGCCTCGATCGCGCCCTTCGACGCGCCCGCGACGGTGAAGCTGAGCTTGGTGGTAAGTTCGCCTTTGGCGAGGAGGCGCACGCCATCCCTGCCGCCGCGCGCGAGGCCCGCCGCCTGCAGTGCCGCGTGATCGAGGCTCGCACCCTCGACGATCTTGCCGGCTTCGACCGCCTTCTGGATCGCGCCCAGGTTCACCTCGGCATAATCCTTGGCGAAGATGTTGTTGAAGCCACGCTTGGGGAGCCGCATGTGGAGCGGCATCTGGCCGCCTTCGAAGCCCTTGATGCTCACGCCTTCACGGCTCTTTTGGCCCTTCTGGCCGCGCCCTGCGGTCTTGCCCTTGCCCGAGCCGATACCCCGCCCGACGCGGATGCGACGGTGACGGGCGCCTTCATTGTCTCGCAGATCGTTCAGTTTCATTGCACTCGCTTTCGCTTTTGTCGCGCTTTAGAATTAGCTCTCGCCCAGCTGCGGGCGAGAGCCGAAGGCTTCAACCCTCCACCTGCACCATGTGCCGAACCTTCTGGATCATGCCGCGAACCTCGGGCGTGTCCTCCAGTTCGCTGGTGCGATGCAGCTTGTTCAGCCCCAGGCCGATCAGCGTCGCGCGTTGATCCTTGGTGCGCCGGATGGGCGATCCGGTTTGGGTGATCTTGATCGTCGCCATATCCGTTACTCCACGATCGCCGCGGCTTCCACCTCGGCAGCCTGAGAGCCACCCCGGCCGAGCAGATCGGCGATCTTCTTGCCACGCCGCTGGGCGACCGACTTGGGGCTGACCTGCGTGTGCAGCGCCTCGAAGGTCGCGCGGATCATGTTATAGGGGTTGGAGGTGCCGAGCGACTTGGTCACCACGTCGGCGACACCGAGGCTCTCGAACACAGCGCGCATCGGGCCGCCGGCGATGATGCCGGTACCTTGCGGCGCCGAACGGAGCGTCACCCGGCCCGCGCCGAAATGGCCGTTGCCGTCATGATGCAGCGTGCGCCCTTCCTTCAGCGGCACACGGATCATCGCCTTCTTGGCCGCCGCGGTCGCCTTGCTGATCGCTTCTGGCACCTCGCGCGCCTTGCCGTGCCCGAAGCCAACTCGGCCGCGGCCGTCACCGACCACCACCAGCGCCGCGAAGCCAAAACGCTTGCCGCCCTTCACCGTCTTCGACACGCGGTTGATGTGGACAAGCTTCTCGATCAGCTCCTCGCCGCCTTCCTCGCGCGGACCATCGCGACGGCCACGACCGTCACGACCGCCCCGACCGCGCCCGTCACCGCCGCGCTCGCCACCGCGACCACCCCGGCCACGGCGACCTTCACGCGCCTCGGGCGCGCCCTCGGTGCCCGGCGTTACCAGTTCATCGGCCATTGCTTAAAACTCCAAACCAGCTTCGCGCGCGGCATCCGCCAGCGCCTTGACGCGACCGTGATAAAGAAAGCCGCCGCGATCGAACACGACCTGGGTCACGCCCGCTTCCTTGGCCTTTTCCGCCACGCGCTTGCCCACCGCGACCGCGGCGGCGATGTTGGCCCCGCTCGTCGAGCGCAGCGCCTCTTCCAGCGTCGAGGCGGCGGCGATGGTCCGGCCAGCCGCATCGTCGATCACCTGAGCATAGATGTGCTTGCCCGAACGATGAACCGAAAGGCGCGGACGGCCCGCGCTGCGCGCCCGCAAAGCGGTACGGTTGCGGCGACGGCGCTTTTCGAACAGCGACATAGTCTTGGTGCTGATCATTTCTTCTTCCCTTCCTTGCGGAAGATGAACTCGCCGCGATACTTGATGCCCTTGCCCTTGTACGGCTCAGGCTTACGCCAGCGGCGGATTTCCGCGGCCACCTGGCCAACCTTCTGCTTGTCGATGCCCGAGATTTCAACGGTCGTCTGATCCGGCGTCTTGATCTCGATCCCCTCGGGGATGGCATAGTTCACATGGTGGCTGTAGCCGAGCTGCAGGTTCAGGTTGCGGCCCTGCGCGGCGGCACGGTAGCCGACGCCGTTGATCTCTAGCACCTTCGAGAAGCCCTGCGTCACGCCCTGCATCAGGTTCGCGATTAGCGTGCGCTGCATCCCCCAGAAAGCGCGCGCGCGCTTGCTACTATTTGCGGGCTGCACCGAAATCGCGCCGTCCTCGATCGCATAGACGATCTCATCGGCGAGCGGCATCGAGAGGACGCCCTTCGGCCCCTTCACCGAAATCATGCCATCGGCGATGTCTGCGGTAACGCCCGCGGGAATCGCGACGGCCTTCTTGCCAATGCGGCTCATCAGAACACCTCCGCCAGCACTTCGCCGCCGACATTCTCGGCACGCGCTTCGGCATCAGATAGCACGCCCTTAGGGGTCGAGACGATGGTGATGCCAAGGCCGTTCATCACGCGCGGCAATTCCTGCGCGCCCGAATAGACCCGGCGACCGGGCTTCGAGACGCGCGCAACATGCTTGATCGCGGGCTGTCCCTCGAAATATTTCAGCTCGATGCGGATAGCCTTGGCGGGGCCAGCGGCTTCCTCGCTGTAACCGCGGATATAGCCTTCGCGCTGGAGCACATCGAGCACGCGGACGCGCAACTTCGACGCCGGGGTCAGCACGCTGTCCTTGCGGGCGCGCTGGCCGTTGCGGATGCGGGTGAGCATATCACCAATGGGATCGGTCAGTGCCATAATGCGTCCTTACCAGCTCGACTTGGTCACGCCGGGGATGAGCCCCTTGTTCGCGAGTTCGCGCAACTGCACGCGGCAGAGACGGAACTTGCGATAATAGGCCCGCGGGCGGCCGGTCAGCTCGCAGCGGTTGCGGATCCGGGTCGGATTGCCGTTGCGCGGCACCTCCGCCATCTTCAGGCGGGCGATCAGACGCTCGGTTTCGTCGAGCGCCTGGTCATTCGCGATCGCCTTAAGCTTGGCGTAGCGGCCGGCGTATTTCTTCACCAGCTTCTTGCGCCGCTCATTCTTGTTGATCGAACTCAGTTTCGCCATGGACTTAAGCTCTTCCTCTATCCGCCTCAGGCGGCCTTTTTCTGGTCAGCCTGGGGCTGGGTGAACGGGAAGCCGAACAGCCGAAGCAGCTCGCGCGCTTCCTCATCGGTGTTGGCGGTGGTCGTCACGATCACGTCCATACCGCGGATCTTGTCGATCTTGTCATAGTTGATCTCGGGGAAGATCAGCTGCTCCTTGATCCCGCAAGCGTAGTTGCCGCGCCCATCAAACGACTTCGGCGACAGGCCGCGGAAGTCGCGGACGCGCGGCAGCGCGATCGTCACGAAGCGATCGAGAAACTCGTACATCCGCTCGCGGCGCAGCGTCACCTTGCAGCCGATCGGCATCCCCTCGCGCAGCTTGAACGTCGCGATCGACTTCTTCGCGCGAGTGATCACCGGCTTCTGACCGGCGATCAGCGCCATTTCGGCTGCGGCGGTCTCGACCTTCTTCTTGTCCTGCGTCGCTTCGCCCACGCCCATGTTCAGCACGATCTTTTCGATCCGCGGAACCTGCATCGGGTTCTTGTAGCCGAACTTCTCGGTCATCGCCTTGATGATCTGCTCGTCATAGAGCTTCTTCATCCGTGGCACGTAATTGTCAGCCATTGATGACCTCCCCGGACTTCACGGCCACGCGGACCTTCTTGCCATCGCGCTGCTCGAAACGGACGCGCGTCGCCTTGCCCGACGCCGGATCGGCGATCGCGACCTTCGACACGTGGAGCGGCGCCTCGCTGCGTTCGAGGCCACCCTGCGGATTGGCCTGGCTCGGCTTGCGGTGGCGGGTGGCGATGTTCACGCCGGACACGACGACTTTCTCCTCGCGCGGCAGCGCGAGGGTGACAGTGCCGGTCTTGCCCTTGTCCTTGCCGGACAGGACGACGACGCGATCGCCCTTCTTGATCTTGGCGGCCATTACAGCACCTCCGGCGCGAGGCTGATGATCTTCATGTGTTGCTTGGCGCGCAGCTCGCGGACGACCGGGCCGAAGATACGGGTGCCGATCGGCTCCTCGTTCTTGTTGACCAGCACCGCCGCGTTCGTATCGAAGCGGATCACCGACCCATCGGGACGGCGAATATCCTTCGCCGTGCGCACGATCACCGCGCGGTGGACGTCGCCCTTCTTCACCTTGCCACGGGGCTGCGCTTCCTTGATGCTGACGACGATGATGTCGCCAACACCGGCCGTGCGACGCTTCGAACCGCCCAGCACCTTGATGCACTGCACCCGCTTCGCGCCGCTATTGTCCGCGACGTCGAGATTGGACTGCATTTGGATCATTGATCCGCTTCCTTCTCACCTTGGGGTGGATTGCTGACCCAGCCCCGCCTTTGTTTTCGCCCTCAGGCGTCGACATTCACCCGCTCGGGCATCGCCGCCGCGCTCACGCGCTCGATCACCCGCCAGGTCTTCAACTTCGAGATCGGGCGCGTCTCCTCGATCCGCACCGTCTCGCCCATCTTGAAGACATTGTCCTCGTCATGGGCATGATACTTCTTCGAGCGGCGGATGATCTTGCCGTAGAGCGGGTGCTTCACCTTGCGCTCCACCAGCACAACCACCGTCTTGTCGGTCTTGTCCGAGACGACGGTCCCGGTCAGCACGCGCTTCGGCATGGCCTAATTCCTTACTTAGCCGCCGAGCGCGCGCGCTCGGCCTGCAGCGTCTTGATCCGGGCGATCTCGCGGCGCACTTCGCGCACCCGGCTCGGCTTTTCCAGCTGGCTGGTCGCCGCCTGGAAACGCAGGTTGAACGCCTCGCGCTTCAGCTGGCCAACGGCCTCGACGAGCTGGTCGTCGCTCTGGCCGCGCAAGTCCGCGACACGGTTGCTGATCTTGCTCATGCTCAACCTTCCAGGTGCGAGGTGTCGCCGAGACGCGCGACAACCTTGGTCTTGATTGGCAGCTTCATCGCTGCGCGCTCGAACGCGACCGCCGCGATCGGGCCTGGCACGCCGTCAAGTTCGAACAGGATACGGCCCGGCTTCACCCGCGCCGCCCAGAATTCGGGGCTGCCCTTGCCTGAGCCCATGCGGACTTCGGCGGGTTTGGACGACACCGGCACATCCGGGAAGATGCGAATCCACAAACGGCCCTGGCGCTTGATGTGGCGCGTGATCGCGCGGCGTGCCGCTTCGATCTGGCGCGCGGTAATCCGCTCCGGCTCCAGCGCCTTCAGCCCATAGGAGCCGAAGTTCAGCGACGAACCGCCCTTGGCGTCGCCATGGATACGGCCCTTGAAGGCCTTACGGAATTTGGAGCGCTTTGGTTGCAGCATCGGTCCTAATCCTTAGCGACGGTCGTCGCGCGCCGGGCGCACGCCCGAGGTCTGCGCTTCCATCATCAGCCGGTCCTGCGCCATCGGATCATGGCCCAGGATCTCGCCCTTGAAGATCCACACCTTCACGCCGCACACGCCATAAGCGGTATGCGCCTGCGCTTCGGCATAATCGACATTGGCACGCAGCGTATGCAGCGGCACGCGGCCCTCGCGATACCATTCGGTGCGCGCGATTTCCGCGCCGCCCAACCGCCCCCCGCAGTTGATCCGGATGCCCTCGGCACCCAGGCGCAGCGCCGATTGTACCGCGCGCTTCATCGCGCGTCGGAAAGCGATCCGGCGTTCGAGCTGATCGGCGACGCCCTGCGCCACCAGTTTGGCGTCAATCTCGGGCTTGCGAATCTCGACGATGTTGAGCGACACTTCCGAGGCGGTCATCGCCGAGAGCTTCTTCTTCAGCTTCTCGATGTCCGCGCCCTTCTTGCCGATGATCACACCGGGGCGCGCCGCGAAGATCGAAATGCGGCACAGCTTCGCAGGACGGTCGATCACCACCTTGGAGATCGCAGCCTGCGGCAGCGCCTCCAGGATGAACTGACGGATCTTCAGATCTTCCAGCAGCAGCCGGCCATAGTCGGCGCCATCGGCGTACCAGCGGCTGTCCCAGGTGCGGTTGATCTGCAGGCGCAGACCGATCGGGTTCGATTTTTGGCCCATTATGCTTCTTCCTGCACTTCACGCACCACGATCCGCAGCCGCGAGAATGGCTTCAGAATACGGGTGGACTTGCCGCGGCCACGCGTGGCGAACCGCTTCATCGTGAACGACTTGCCCACACTCGCCTCGGCGACGACCAGCGCGTCGACATCGAGATTGTGGTTGTTCTCGGCGTTCGCGATCGCCGATGCGAGCACCTTGCGCGCCTCGACCGCCATCGCCTTGGTCGAGAATTGCAGGATGTTCATCGCCTCACCCGCGCGCCGGCCACGGATCAGCCCGGCGACCAGGTTGAGCTTCTGCGCGGAGCCGCGGATCTGCGTATTCACCGCAAGCGCCTCATTGTCCGCCACGCGGCGGGGAGCTGCCGGCTTGCCCATTAGCGCTTGCCCTTCTTATCGGCGGCATGGCCCGGGAAATACCGGGTCGGCGCGAATTCGCCGAGCTTCATGCCCACCATGTCCTCATTCACCGAAACCGGCACGAACTTACGGCCGTTATAGACGTTGAACGTCAGGCCGACGAAATCGGGCAGGATCGTCGAGCGGCGCGACCACGTCTTGATCGGCCCCGCGCGGGTGCCGGCTTCCTGAGCGGCCTGCGCCTTTTTCAGCAGATGCAGGTCCACGAACGGACCCTTCCAAACCGAACGAGCCATCTATCAGCCCTTCTTCTTCGCGTGGCGGCTACGGATGATCATCTTGTCCGTCGCCTTGTTGTGGCGGGTGCGCGCACCCTTGGTCGGCTTGCCCCACGGCGTCACCGGATGGCGACCGCCCGAGGTCCGGCCCTCACCACCGCCGTGCGGGTGATCGACCGGGTTCTTGGCGACGCCGCGCGTCAGCGGACGCTTGCCGAGCCAGCGATTGCGGCCAGCCTTCGCCAGATATTGGTTGGCGTTGTCGGGGTTCGACACCGCGCCCACCGTCGCCATGCAATCGCTGCGGATATAGCGCTGCTCGCCCGAGTTCAGGCGGATCATCACCATGCCCTTGTCCCGGCCGACGATCTGCACATAGGTGCCCGCCGATCGCGCGAGCTGGCCGCCCTTGCCCGGCTTCATCTCCACATTGTGGCAGATGGTGCCGACCGGCATCTGGCCGAGTTCCATCGCGTTGCCCGGCTTTACGTCGGTCTTCTTGCCGGCGATCACCTTGTCGCCGACCGCCAGACGCTGCGGCGCGATGATGTAAGCGAGACGCTCCTTGCCGGCTTCATCGGCGCCATAATTCACCAGCGCGATAAAGGCGGTACGGTTTGGATCATATTCGATCCGCTCGACCGTGCCTTCCACGTCCCACAGACGGCGCTTGAAATCAATGATGCGATAGCGCTGCTTGTGGCCGCCGCCGATACCGCGCGAGGTGACATGGCCCTTGTTGTTGCGCCCGCCCGTCTTGCGCTTGCCCTCGGTCAACGCCTTTACTGGCGCGCCCTTGTGCAGCCCGGCGCGATCTACCAGGATCAGGCCGCGACGTGCGGGGCTTGTCGGGTTGTAATGCTTGAGTGCCATCGCCTCAGATCCCCGTCGTCACATCGATCGACTGGCCCTCTTGCAGGGTGACGATCGCTTTTTTCACGTCAGACCGCGTGTAGGGCGCGCCCTTCCACTTCTTGGTCTTGCCCTTCTGGACGATGGTGTTCACCCCCGTCACCGACACGTCGAACAAAGCCTCGACCGCCGCCTTGATCTCGGGCTTGGTCGCGTCGCGCGCGACCTTGAAGACGACCGCGTTATGCTCGCTGAGCAGCGTCGCCTTTTCGGTGATGTGCGGGGCGACGATCACGTCGTAATGACGCGCGTCGACCGCCTTGCCCTTCTTAGCCATTGAAGCGCGCCTCCAGCTTTTCGACCGCGGCGCGGCTGAGCACCAGCGTATCGGCCTTCAAAATGTCGTACACATTGGCACCCATCGCCGGCAGCACGTCGATCGCGTGAATATTGCCGGCAGCCAGCGCGAAGCTGGGTTCGACGACATCACCGTCAATCACCAGCGCGTGCTTGGCGCCGATCGACTGAAAGCTCTTGGCGAGCGCAGCGGTCTTGCCGCCATCGATCGCGAGCGAGTCCATCACGATCAGTTTGCCGTCCTTGGCCTTCGCCGAAAGTGCCATCTTCAGACCAAGCGCTCGGATCTTCTTGTTGAGCGACGGGTTGAAATCGCGGACGCGGGCGCCGTGCGCCTTACCCCCACCGATGAACACCGGGGCGCGGCGATCGCCATGACGGGCGGTACCGCCGCCCTTCTGGCGACCAAACTTCTTGCCGGTGCGCGCGACATCGGCGCGTTCCCGCGTGCCGCGCGCAGTACCCCGGCGCTTCTCGAGCTGCCAGGTGATGACGCGGTGCAGAATGTCGGCGCGCGGCTCGAGCCCGAAAACATCATCCCGGAGCTCGATCTCGGCGGCGCCGTTCGCGCAATCGCCTTCGAAAGTGGAGACCTGGATTTTCATGTTCAGCCCTCCTGGCCGTCGGTGGCGTCCGCCGCCGGCGCTGTTTCAGCGGGCGTATCGGCTGCCTGGTTGCTGTTGGCGGCCTTGATCGCGGCCGGGTAGGGCACGCCCTCGGGCGCCTTCACCTTGACCGCGTCCTTCACGATCAGCCAACCACCCTTCGAACCCGGCACCGAGCCCTTCAGGAAAATCAGCCCGCGCTCGACATCGGTCGAGACGACTTCGAGATTTTGCTGGGTGCGCTGACGGTCGCCCATATGGCCGGCCATCTTCTTGTTCTTGAAGACCTTGCCCGGGTCCTGGCGGTTGCCGGTCGAGCCGTGCGAGCGGTGCGAGACGGAAACGCCGTGCGTCGCGCGCAGACCACCGAAGCCCCAGCGCTTCATCGCGCCGGCGAAACCCTTACCCTGTGTATACCCCTGTACGTCGACCAGCTGTCCCGGGACGAAATGGTCGGCAGCGATTTCCGCGCCGACATCAAGCAGCGCGTCCTCGCTCACGCGGAATTCGCGGACGATCACCTTAGGCTCGACCTCGGCCTTGCCGAAATGGCCACGCTGCGGCTTGGCGACGTTCTTCGCCTTGGCGGTGCCGGCACCGAGCTGGACCGCGACATAACCGTCCCGATCGATCTCGCGGCGCGCAACCACCTGAAGCTTCTCAAGCTGGAGAACGGTTACCGGCACGTGCCGGCCGTCCTCCTGAAACAAACGGGTCATCCCCATTTTCTTCGCGATCACGCCAGTGCGCATGATCTCACCTCCAAATGCAGAGGCCCGCCCGGAACCATTTCCCGGCGGGCATACCAGCCCAAAAATCTAAGCGAGCCCCGTCCCGGGCTGGTGCCCGGTTGCCCGGGCGCGACGGGGGACGCTGTCCCGGCGCCCAGAGGCGCCGGCGGTATCCCGAATGAAGCCTTGGCTCGTCCCCCCGCTCGCGGAGGCTCTTGAGGCCGGGTGAACCCGGAGGCCGGAGGCCCTGGCTTTCGCCGGGGCGACGCGCGCCATACACGGCGCGAATCCTTGTTCCCGTAGGAGAGCGGCGCGCTTACGCCAGCTTGATCTCCACGTCAACGCCTGCCGCGAGATCGAGCTTCATCAAAGCATCGACCGTTTGCGGGGTCGGCTGCACGATGTCGAGCATACGCTTATAAGTGCGCACCTCGAACTGCTCGCGCGACTTCTTGTCGATGTGCGGGCCACGGTTGACCGTGAATTTTTCAATGCGCGTCGGCAGCGGGATCGGACCGCGAATGAGCGCGCCAGTACGTCGCGCGGTGTCGGCGATGTCGCCGGTCGCTTGATCGAGCACGCGATGATCGAACGCCTTCAGGCGAATGCGAATATTCGAGTCCATTGTCCCTACCGATGCGAAAGAGCAGCGGAGCTAAGCGTCACAAGCGTCACATGGGCACGCAGCCCGGCGACGGAGTGGGCTCCACTCCAAAAAAAAGCCTTACACAAATAGCAACCGCCCGACTCCCCTTCCGGGGAATCGGGCGGCGCGGTGTGCTATATTACTTCGTGATGCCGCTGACAACACCCGCGCCGACGGTGCGACCGCCTTCGCGAATGGTGAAGCGCTGGCCGACGTCCATCGCGATCGGCGCGATCAGCTTCACGCCGAGCGCAACATTGTCGCCGGGCATGACCATCTCGGTGCCCGCGGGCAGCTCGACGGTGCCGGTCACGTCGGTCGTGCGGAAGTAGAACTGCGGGCGATAGTTGGCGAAGAACGGCGTGTGACGGCCGCCTTCGTCCTTCGACAGCACGTAAACTTCCGACGAGAATTCGGTGTGCGGGGTGATCGAGCCGGGCTTCGCCAGCACCTGGCCACGCTCGACTTCGTCACGCGCCACGCCGCGGAGCAGCGCACCGATATTGTCGCCAGCCTGGCCCTGATCGAGCAGCTTGCGGAACATTTCGACGCCCGTGACCGTGGTCTTGCGGGTGTCGTGGATGCCGACGATTTCTACTTCCTCGCCCACCTTGATGATGCCGGTTTCGACACGGCCGGTCACCACGGTGCCGCGACCCGAGATCGAGAACACGTCTTCGATCGGCATCATAAACGGCTTGTCGAGCGGACGCTCCGGCTGCGGAATGTAATCGTCGACCGCGCGCATCAGTTCGAGCACGGCGTCGTGGCCAAGCTTGGTGTCGCTGCCATCGAGCGCCTTCACCGCCGAACCCTTGATGATCGGAATATCGTCGCCCGGGAAGTCGTAGCTGCTGAGCAGTTCGCGGATTTCCAGCTCGACGAGTTCGAGGATTTCCTCGTCGTCGACCAGATCGACCTTGTTCATGAACACGACCATCGCCGGCACGCCGACCTGGCGGGCGAGCAGGATGTGCTCGCGGGTCTGCGGCATCGGGCCGTCGGTCGCCGACACGACCAGGATCGCGCCGTCCATCTGCGCGGCGCCGGTGATCATGTTCTTCACATAGTCGGCGTGGCCGGGGCAATCGACGTGCGCATAGTGGCGCGCCGAGGTTTCATACTCGACGTGCGCGGTCGAGATGGTGATGCCGCGCTCACGCTCTTCCGGGGCCTTGTCGATGTTCGCATAGTCGACGAACGTCGCGCCGCCGGTTTCAGCGAGAACCTTCGTGATCGCCGCCGTCAGCGAGGTCTTGCCGTGGTCGACGTGGCCGATCGTCCCAATGTTCAGGTGCGGCTTGGTCCGCTCGAACTTTGCTTTCGCCATTTCTTCCTCTGTCTATCAAACCGAACCGCCGCCGGGCGAACGGCCTTTTGAACCCGTCTTCATCTCTGGATCAGGGCTTGGCGGCCCCAAACGACAAGCACCGGCCAAACCCAGGCCGGCGATGAAGGCGCGCCTTTAGCCCAAGCGCGTCGGGATGGCTAGAGCGAATTTCGCCTTCGACTCCACGGCGCGCGAGGCGGCGATATGGATGGCTGAACGGCACTTGTCCAGCGGCAGACCACCACCGTTAGCGGGTAAGAGCTTATTGCTTCATCCCCGCGACGACCGCGACTTGAGTCGCACCGTCCTCGCTCGTCGCCGAAACGTTGAGCGAGCGTCCGCTGGTGTCATCCGTCGCGCTGAACTGACGGCTTCCACCCGCCTCGGTCGTGGTGACGACCTTGATCCCGGCGGCCTCGGCCCGCACCTGGTAGAACGCGATTACCTTTTCCGCCGAATCACCGGTGGTGAAGCTCACCATCCCGCCCTTCCCGTCTTTGCTGGTCCCGCCCATGCTCGCCTGTACCTTGGCGCCAGGATAAGCCGGCGCGAAATCAGGCCAGTCGTTCGGCCAGCGAGCGCTGTCGCCTGCGGTGAAGCTCGCCAGCTCACCATTGGCGCCGGTGAGGTTAAGCGTCGCCGCCCCGCCATCGTCGTGCGTCGTCACCTCGGCTCGACCACCATCGGCCGTCACCACCGTCTGTCGCCGCTCCTCGCCACCGCACGCGCCGAGCGCCATTAGGCCAACCAGCACCAGTTTGCGCATCGTCCGCTCCCCAAGACGCAGAAACGGGCGTGGATCGCTCCACGCCCGTCCTCAACGTCTCACGATGTCCCGAAGGGATCAACGCATCAGGCGAACTTCGCCTTTACCTCGTCCGCCACGTTCTGCGGCACTTCGTCATAATGCGAGAACTGCATGGTGTACTGCGCGCGCCCCTGGGTGAACGAACGCAGCTGGTTCACATAGCCGAACATGTTGGCGAGCGGTACCATCGCTTCCACTGCCTGCGCGTTGCCGCGCGTATCGGTGCCCTGGATCTGCCCGCGACGGCTGTTCAGGTCGCCGATCACGTCGCCCAGATAATCCTCGGGCGTGACCACTTCCACGCGCATGATCGGCTCGAGCAGCTTGATGCCCGCCTTCGCCGCCGCTTCGCGCATCGCGCCACGACCGGTGATTTCGAACGCCAGCGCCGACGAGTCGACGTCGTGATACTTGCCGTCGACCAGATGCACTTCGAAGTCGATGATCGGGAAGCCGATCAGATGGCCGCTCTCTGCCGATTCGCGCATCCCCTTCTCGACCGAGGGGATATATTCCTTGGGAATATTGCCGCCCTTCACTTCGTCGAAGAACTGATAGCCCGAACCGCGCTCGCCCGGCTTCAGCTGGACGCGCACTTCACCGAACTGGCCCGAACCACCCGACTGCTTCTTGTGGGTGTAGGTCAACTCGACCGGCTTGGCGAGATATTCGCGATACGCCACCTGCGGCGCACCGACATTGGCCTCCACCTTGAACTCGCGCTTCATGCGATCGACGATGATTTCGAGGTGGAGTTCGCCCATCCCCTTGATGATCGTCTGGCCGCTTTCCGGGTCCGAGCTCACGCGGAACGACGGGTCTTCGCGCGCAAGGCGGTTGAGCGCGACGCCCATCTTCTCCTGGTCAGCCTTGGTCTTCGGCTCGACCGAGAGCTCGATCACCGGCTCGGGGAATTCCATCCGCTCCAGGATGATCGGCGCCGCTGGCGTACAGAGCGTGTCGCCAGTGGTCGTGTCCTTCAGCCCCGCGAGCGCAACGATGTCGCCCGCATAAGCTGCCTGGATGTCCTCGCGGCTGTTCGCGTGCATGAGCAGCATGCGACCGACCTTTTCCTTCTTGTCCTTGACCGAGTTGGTCACGGTCGAGGCACCTTCGAGCTTGCCCGAATAGATGCGCACGAAGGTAAGCGTGCCGACGAACGGGTCGTTCATGATCTTGAACGCGAGACCCGAGAAGGGCGATTCATCCGACGCCGGGCGCTCGTCCGGGGTTTCGCCATCGAGCTTCAAGCCCTGCACCGGCGGAATGTCCAGCGGGCTCGGCAGATAATCGATTACCGCGTCGAGCAGCGGCTGGACGCCCTTGTTCTTGAACGCCGAGCCGCACAGCACCGGCACGAAAGCGAATTCGAGCGTGCCCTTGCGGATCAAGCGCTTCAGGGTGGCGGTGTCGGGCTCATTGCCCTCCAGATACGCCTCCATGATTTCGTCGTCCTGCTCGACCGCCATTTCGATCAGCTCGGCGCGCGCCGCTGCGGCGGCATCCGCCAGCTCGGCCGGAATCGCCTGATATTCGAACTTCGCGCCCAGGCTTTCTTCGAGCCAGATGATCGCGCGATTCTCGACGAGATCGACAAGGCCCTTGAAATCGCTCTCAAGACCGATCGGGAGGTACAGCACCAGCGGCCGCGCGCCGAGGCGGTCCTTGATCATCTGCACGCAACGATCGAAGCTCGCGCCGGTCCGGTCGAGCTTGTTGACGAAGCACATGCGCGGCACGCGATACTTTTCCGCCTGGCGCCATACCGTCTCCGACTGCGGCTCAACCCCCGCGACGCCGTCGAAGCAGGCGATCGCGCCATCGAGCACACGCAGCGAACGCTCGACTTCGATGGTGAAGTCGACGTGGCCAGGGGTGTCGATGATGTTGATGCGGTGCTCTTCGCCCTTGCCGTCCTCCGCCCGCCAGAAGCAGGTGGTGGCGGCCGACGTAATCGTGATCCCGCGCTCCTGCTCCTGCTCCATCCAGTCCATCGTCGCGGTGCCTTCATGCACTTCGCCGATCTTGTAGGACTTGCCGGTGTAATAAAGGATACGCTCGGTCGTCGTCGTCTTGCCGGCGTCGATATGCGCCATGATGCCGATGTTGCGATAGCGTTCGAGCGGATGGCTGCGGGCCATGACAGGTCTTCCTTGGATGTGCGGACACCCCAGGGCGACCCCCGGGCGCGCGCGATATAGAGGCGATGCGCGAGTTGCGAAAGCCAAAAGGCGACGCTGGTTCGCGTCGCCTTTCAACCATTACCAGCGATAGTGCGAGAAGGCGCGGTTGGCCTCGGCCATGCGGTGCGTGTCCTCGCGCTTCTTGACGGCGTTGCCGCGGTTGTTCGCGGCGTCCATCAGCTCGCCCGAAAGCCGCGCGGCCATCGTCTTCTCGGCGCGCGCGCGCGCTGCCGAGATCAGCCAGCGGATCGCAAGCGCCTGAGCGCGTTCGGGGCGGACTTCCACCGGCACCTGGTAGGTAGCGCCACCGACGCGGCGGCTGCGCACCTCGATACCCGGCTTCACATTGGTAAGTGCATCGTGGAACACGCCGAGCGGCTCGCGCTTCGCGCGCGCCTCGATCGTGTCGAGCGCACCATAGACGATCGCTTCGGCAACCGACTTCTTGCCATCGAGCATGACCGAATTCATGAACTTCGACAGCACCACATCCCCGAACTTCGGATCGGGCAGAATTTCCCGCTTTTCGGGACGACGACGACGCGACATTGCTTGTTTCCTTTATGCTTCAGCCGGTCCGGAACCTGTCCGGGGCTTACTGTGGATCACTTCGGACGCTTGGCGCCGTACTTCGAACGCGACTGCTTGCGGTCCTTGACGCCCTGCGTGTCAAGCACGCCGCGCAGCACGTGATAGCGCACACCGGGAAGGTCGCGCACGCGGCCGCCGCGGATCAGCACCACCGAGTGCTCCTGCAGGTTGTGCCCTTCGCCGGGAATATAGCTGATCACTTCGCGGCTGTTGGTCAGGCGGACCTTGGCCACCTTGCGCAGCGCCGAGTTCGGCTTCTTCGGGGTCGTCGTATAGACCCGGGTGCAGACGCCACGCTTTTGCGGGTTCTGCTCCATCGCAGGGACCTTCGACTTGGCCTTCTGCGGTTCGCGGCCCTTGCGGACCAATTGGTTGATCGTCGGCATGAAGCCCTTCACCTTATGTTACCGGCAAACCCGGCGGTTACTTTGCTGGCGGCTCCACGAAAAATAGGCCCTTCGGGGGATCGCAGGCGATCCCCTGGGCCTGTTCGCTTGCCGCTGGCAATGTTCAAGCAGCCCGACGACGGATGTCCGCGGATGTCCGCCCGAGCAGCGCGCGCCTATACGGGGCGCCGCGCGCGCCGTCAACCGCCCCCGCCGGGCAGCGCGGGGTTGCGCAACCATCGCCCTTCCGGGCTAGGATGGGGCTGATAGCGAAGGGATCGACGATGTTCAGCAACAACCGCCAGCGCGATACGAGTTCCCTGACGACGGCCAGTGGCGGCGGCAAGCGTCAATTCTCGGTGGTGGGGCCTGATGTGCGAATCATCGGCAACCTGAGCGCCACCGCCGACCTTCATCTCGACGGCACGATCGAGGGCGATCTCGCCTGCGCGACCCTGGTCCAAGGCACCGAGGGTCGGGTGATCGGCAATGTCCGCGCCGAAAGCGCTCGCATCGCCGGCACGATCGAGGGCGGCGTTTCGGCGCGCAACATCACGATCGAGCGTGCCGCGCGGATCACTGGCGATGTCGAGTACGAGACGATCGAAATCGAGAATGGTGCCCAGGTCGATGGCCGGCTAACCCATCGTGGCGCGGGCGCGACAACCGCGCCGGTGCTGGTCGAGGTGCTGCCGCCGGTGGTCGAGGGCGCATAACCCGTGGTTCAGCCGGGTATTCCGGCGCCGCGCCCGGCCTGCTGATCGAACCGTTCATAATCCGCGGGCGATAGCCGCACTTGATAGATCGCGCGCCCATCCTCCAGCCAATGATCGAGCACCTCGCCATGCTGGTGGAGCCAGGCCGCCCCCGCACCATCGGCGAGATCGAGCGCGATCGTGTGGCGACGGTGGCCGGCAGTGAGCTTGTCGGCGACCACGCGGAGCAGCGCGTCCGTCCCCTCGCCCGTCAGCGCCGAGAGCGGCATCACATCATCACGCCTGACCGCGTCCGCCAGCAACGCCGCGCGGGCATCCGCATCGAGCAGATCGAGCTTGTTCCACGCCTCGAAGCGCGGGGTCGCCTCGGCGACGCCGAGTTCCAGTAGCACCGCCTCGACATCGGCGCGCTGCGCTTCGCTATCGGGATGGGCGATGTCGCGGACGTGGATCAAGATGTCGGCCGACACCACCTCCTCCAAAGTCGCGCGGAAGGCGGCGACGAGCTGCGTCGGCAGGTCCGACACGAAGCCCACCGTGTCGGACAGGATCGCCTTGTCGATCCCAGGCAGAGCGATCTGGCGCAGCGTCGGGTCGAGCGTTGCGAACAGCATATTCTCCGCCATCACCTGGGCGCCGGTGAGCCGGTTGAACAGCGTCGACTTGCCGGCATTGGTGTAGCCGACCAGCGCGATCACCGGCCAGGGCGCGCGCTGGCGTCGGTCGCGGTGTAGGGCTCGGGTGCGGCGCACCTGATCGAGCTCGCGGCGCAGCTTGGCCATGCGGTCGCGGATCAGCCGACGGTCGGCTTCGATCTGGGTTTCGCCGGGGCCGCCCAGGAAGCCGAAACCGCCGCGCTGGCGCTCAAGGTGAGTCCAGCTGCGCACCAGACGCCCGGCCTGATAGTCGAGATGGGCGAGTTCCACCTGCAGCCGTCCTTCGGCGGTCGCCGCGCGCTCGCCGAAAATCTCCAGGATCAGCCCGGTGCGATCGATCACCTTGGCTTCGAGCGCGGTTTCGAGATTGCGCTGCTGAACGGGGGTAAGGCTCGCATCGAAGATCACGAGCTGGGCCTCATCAATCCGCGCAGCGGCGGCGATCTGCTCGATCTGCCCTTGGCCGATCAAGGTCGCCGGGCGGGGCGTGCGCAGCCGCAGCGCGACCTTATCGGTGACGACCAGACCGATAGCCTCGGCGAGTCCAGCCGTTTCAGCCAGCCGCGCCTCGCCGTCGCGCGCAGCACCGCCCTGTTCGGGCAGAACCACGACCGCCTTGGCGCCGCGCGCAAACTCGCCGCGATCGCGCTCGAACCCCGTGCTCAATCGCTTTCCGTCTCGTCGGCTAGATTAAGCGGGTGCGCCGGCTGCACGGTGGAAACGGCGTGCTTATAGACAAGCTGCGCCAGTCCATCGCGCTGGAGCAACATACAGAATAGATCAAAAGCCGAGATATAGCCTTGAAGCATCACGCCATTGACGAGGAACATCGTCACCGGTTCCTCGGATTTGCGCACCGCGTTCAAAAAAATCTCCTGGAGCAGCGGCGCCTTCTTCTGCGCCTCGCCGATCGTCTCCAGGATCGAGTCGATGTCGATCGGCTGGGCGGGCATGATCGTGGAAATGGCGTGCTTGTAGATCAGCTGCGACTGACCATCGCGACGCAGCAGCACCGAAAAGTTATCGAACCAGGTGACGATGCCCTGCAGCTTCACGCCCTTCACCAGGAACATGGTGACCGGGGTTTTCGAGCGGCGGAGCGAATTGAGGAACAGATCCTGAAGCGAAGGCTGTTTGTCGGCCATGATCGGTATCCTTGTTCTTGGCGGGGTTTGCCCGCGATGCGCCGTATTGTTTCAGCGTCGAATTGAAATGGCTCCGCTCCAATGTAGGAACGGAGAGCCCAGGCGTCTACTCCTCGCTTCGAGTGTCGGTGATGCCGAGTAGCTTCAGCTTGCGGTGCAGCGCCGAACGCTCCATCCCGATAAAACTCGCGGTACGCGAGATATTGCCCGAGAAGCGCCGGATCTGAACCCGAAGATATTCGCGTTCGAAGGATTCGCGCGCCTCGCGAAGCGGCGCCCCCATGATCGCCTGTGTCGCCGCCCCCAGCCCCGCGTCGCGCGGATCGCCAAGAACTTCGGCGGGCAGCAGATCGAGATCGATCCGGCCGATCCGGTCACCAGGTGCCAGGATCACGGTCCGCTCGACCACGTTGCGCAGTTCGCGCACATTTCCCGGCCAGTCATAGCTTTGCAGCGCAACCATAGCCTCTGGCGCGATTTCCGGCGTGGGCACGCGGCGCTGCGCGGCATAATGCGCGACGAACTGCTCGACCAGCGGCGGAATATCCTCACGGCGTTCGGTCAACGCTGGCATCATCACTGGCACCACGTTCAGCCGATAGTAGAGGTCCTCGCGGAACCGACCCTCGGCGATCTCGGCGGTCAAGTCCCGCGCCGTCGCCGAGACGACCCGGACATCGACGCGTACCTGCCGCTGGCCGCCGACCCGCACGAAGCTCTGGTCGGTCAGCACGCGCAGAATGCGCGCCTGGGTCGCCACCGGCATGTCGGCGATTTCGTCAAGGAACAGCGTGCCGCCATGCGCTTGTTCAAGCAGCGCAGGCCGCGCGACCTGCCCGCCCTCCTCCACGCCGAACAATTCTTCCTCGACGCGCTCGGGCGTCATCCGCGCGGCGCTCACCACGACGAACGGCGCGCCGGCACGCGTGCTCCAGCCGTGGAGCAGCCGCGCGGCCACTTCCTTGCCGGTGCCGGCGCCGCCCATGATCATCACCCGGCTGCCGGTCGCCGCCACGCGTTTGAGAGTGGCGCGCACGCCGTTGATTGGCGCGGAGTTGCCCGTCAGCTCGTCCTCGCGCCCCGCCGCCGCCCGCAGCGAGGCGATCTCGCGCTTCAGCCGCTCGGTCTCGGTCGCACGTTCGACAAGCAGCAGCAAACGCTCGGCCTCGAACGGCTTTTCGATGAAATCGGCCGCGCCTCGCCGGATCGCAGCCACCGCGGTATCGAGGTTGCCGTGCCCTGAAATCACGATCACCGGCAGACTGGGATCGCGACGCTTAAGCTCATCGAGCAGATCGAGCCCGTCGAGCCGAGAACCCTGCAGCCACACATCGAGCAACACCAACGAGGGCCGGCGCGCGGTGAAAGCTTCGAGCGCGGTATCGCTGTCGGCGGCGAGCCGGGCTTCATAGCCCTCGTCCTCCAGCACACCAGCCACCAGTTCGCGGATGTCGCGCTCGTCGTCTACGATCAGGATGTCGAGAGTCATGGCTACTTTCGAACGCGGGTGAGCTGTGGCGGGGTTGCCTCTTCCGCTTCCGCGCCACAGGGTTGTTCAGGCGTGCCGCAGGCAAGGGCGGCGAGCGCGACGGTATCGAAAGCGAGCGTCACGATCGTGCCACCTTCCGGCCGATCGGCAAAGGTCATCGCGCCGCCATGCTCCTCAACGATCTTCTTCACGATAGCGAGGCCAAGCCCCGTACCGCGGGCCCGCGTCGTCATATAGGGTTCAACGATGCGATTGCGCTCGATCGGCAACCCAACCCCACTATCAGCGATCGTGATCGTGATCGCGTTGGAAGTCTTGTCGAGTCGCATCTCGACCAGCTTCTCACCATTATCATTTTTAGCTTCAATGGCTTCGACCGCGTTCTTAACCAGATTTGTCAGTGCCTGACCAAGCTGGCGGCGGTCACAGCGCATCACGGGCGGCGGTTCATCGTGGAGCAGGCGGAAGACCATCCCGCTATGCGCGACCTCGTGTAGGAACATCACCTGACGCGCGACGTCGAGCAACGACTCGTCGCGGAACACCGGCTTGGGCATTCGGGCGAAGGAGGAGAATTCATCGACCATCCGCCGCAGATCGCCGACCTGGCGGACGATCGTCTCGGTCAGGCGCGCGAAGGTGCCGTCGTCGGCGGCCACGGTCTTGCCATAACGCCGCTGCAAACGTTCGGCCGCGAGCTGGATCGGGGTAAGCGGGTTCTTGATCTCATGCGCGATCCGCCGCGCGACATCGGCCCAGGCGGCGCGGCGCTGGTCTAGCAATTGCTGGGTGATGTCGTCGAAGGTCAGGATCGGGCCTGCATTGGCGCTGGCGACCTTTACCGCGAGCGTGCGCGCCTCGCCACGGACGACGATCTGCACCACTGCCTCGCGCGCGTCCCCATCAAGCAGCGCGTCAAGCTCTGGCGATAGCGATGCCAGCGGCCGTCCCACCGCGCTGCCCTGCACCGCGAGCAATGCTTCGGCTGAATCATTGATCAACCGCACCTGGCGAGCACGATCGATCGAAATTACCCCAGCGGAAACGCCCGACATCACCGCCTCGATAAGCGCGCGGCGGCTTTCGAGCTGATCATTGGCGGCGACCAGCGCCCCGGTCTGCGTCTCCAGCTGGCCGGTCATCGCATTGAACGCGCGCGCAAGCGTGCCGATCTCGTCGCGGCGGCGCGGCTGGCGCACCCGCGCCGACAAATCGCCCTCGGCGACGGCCCGCGCGGCCGCGACAAGCTCGCCCACCGGCCGCACCAGTCGATCCGCGACGGCGAGGGCCACCCAAACCGCGATACCAACGATCAGGAGCGAAATCAGCAGCAGCGCCGCGTTGAACTGCAGCTGCAGCGAGCGTGAACGGCCGATCAGCGTGCGATAATCAGACAACACCCGCTCGCCACGCCGCAACTGCGCGTTGATCTGCGGATCGAACACGCGCGCCGCATAGAGATAAGTGCCGGCGCGCGGATCGAACACGGTGAGCAGCCCGATCCGGTCACGCTCGGGAATGACCACGGCGGATGCACCGGCGCGGAGCTTGGCGACCAGTTCCGGGGTAATCAATCGCTCGATGTCATTGCGCTCATACGGGTTGACCATGATCAGCCGCCGTGCCGGCTGGCCGGGCATAACTTGGACAATCATGCTTTCGGAAAGCTCCCGGCGCAGCACCTGCACCGCATAACCCTCCTGGAATTCGCGACTTTCCATCGGCACGAGGCGGAGATAGCCGCGCAAATCATCGCGCATCGTACGCGTCTCGCGCGTCACCCGGTCGACCTCGGCCTGATAGACCTCGCGCGCGATGGCATAGCTGTTCTCGAGCACGCCACGTGCCCGGTCCGAGAACCAGAATTCGACCCCATATTGGAACAGCAGCGAGGCGAAGATCACGACCAGCAAGGTCGGCACCGCCGCCACCGCCGAGAACAGCGCGACGAGGCGCACATGCAGCCGCCCCTCGCCCCCAACAGGCGAGGCGGCAGCGCGCCGCATCGCGATCCGGCGCCCGAGCAGCACCAGCAATGCCATGCCGGGCAGCAGGTTGGCGACAAGCATCAGCGCGACGAGCGGCGGCGTGAGCAAGACTACCGAATTCGCGCCGCGCGAAATAACCCACCAGCTGGCAAGGGGCACTGCCAGGGCGAGCGCGAGCACGACCATCTCTACCCAGCGGACGAACGCCTGACGCGCGGGCGCTCCCAACGGGCTAGCAATCAGAGTCGCGGGCGCGTCCATCGTGGCACCAATACAACAGTCAAGCCGCAGCTGGTAGCCAAGAGTGACATAAAAGCCGCATAGCTCTCTATCGCGTGTCGAGATGGCAGGAAAAAGGCCGGGTAGAGCAATGACGCCAAGGCGCCCCGCTTTCGCCTTAATGCTTGGTGAGGTTGCCCCCCTGCTAGAGGGCTCTTGGCTCTCGGGGAGAGCGAACGGTGCGTGCGATTATTGCCCTGCCCCTTCTCGCGCTGTTGCTGGGTGGCGCCGGCGTTCCGCGCGAGGGCGCGCCGCGCCATGGGCTACCCGGAAGTTGGCGACCGATCCTCCATGGTCGATTGGCCAACGGCCTTCGCTACGCGATCTTGCCGCGCCCCGCCAAGGAGCCCGGCATCGCCCTCCTGATGCGGGTCGAAGGTGGTTTCATCGCTGAACGACGCCCCGGGGAGCGGGGCCTCGCGCATCTGATCGAACATCTGGTGTTTGACAGTCCCACCCGCCGCGCACCAGGCGAACGCGCGCATTTCGTCAAGGTCGGCCTGCCCCTTACTTTTCCCGCACCACGCGCCGCCACGACCGATTGGCGCGAAAGCCGTTATTTTGTCAGCACCCGCAGCCGCCGCGTCGCCGATATCGATCGGCTGCTTGCTCTGTTCCAGGAAGGCGTGCAAGACCTCACCTTCCGGGCCGATGCGGTCGACGCGCAGCGCGCCGACGTGATGCGCGAGATGGCGGAAAAGCGAGCGGGCAACATCACTTATGCGCGCTATATCGCCGCCGTCGCGCCGGGCACGCCGACCGATGTGATCGACGCCCAAAATTCCGATGACGTCCCAAGCGCCAGCATCGCGACCATCCGCGCGCTCTACCGCCGGCTCTATCGCCCCGAGCATGTGACGATCGTGATCGTGGGCGACGTCAATCCCAAGCAGATAGCCGCGCTGATACGCCGCCATTTCGGTGATTGGCGCGGCACCGGGCCTGCCACGAAGCCCTGGCCAATACCCCCGCTCCGCCCAGCCCGCATTGCCCGGCTTAGTTTCGCCGCTGACGCAGCCGGGCGCCGCGGCGCCATCGTCACGGTCGCCCCTGCGGCGCCAGCGCCCGCGCCCAATGCTCCCGAACAGATCGAACGCCACCTGACCGACCAGCTGGTGACACGTATCGTCACAAGGCGGCTGGCGCGCCTTCAGGGCGAAAGACCAATTGGACAATCCGGCATGTTCATCGAGACCGGCGCCCACGGCCAGACCGGCGGCCGGCGGTTGGCGCTGTGGGATAACTTCGAACCCGGCCAATGGCGCATGGCAACCGCGCGGCTCGTTCAGACGGTTTGCACACTCAGCGGCAGCGGCTTCGCCTCGGCCGAGATCGCTGCCGCGAAAACCGCGTTGATCGAGGAGTTGGCGAGGGCTGATGCCAATGCTCCCGCCGAGGAAAATGTCGCCATCGCGCAGCGGCTGGCCGATGCGGTTGCGAATGGCGCACTCCTCCCCGCGCCCGATGCCCTGCTCCGCCATGCCCGCGTCTGGCTCCCCATGGTAGACAAGCCGATGCTCGATCGCTGGTGGGAGGCGCAGTGGCGATCCGGCCTGCCACATGTGCGCGTGGAAACGCCCGAGTTTCAGGAAATAGCGTCGCCGGCGACCGCGATCGGTGAGGTAATCAAGGACTCGGGCGCGCCTGGCTGCCCACTCACCCCCGACCCGGCAGCATCCCGAGATCGGTGATCCGCTTGCGCAGCGTGTTGCGGTTGAGCCCCAACGCACGTGCCGCCCGCAATTGATTGCCGCCATGGCGGGCGAGCATCGCCGCGATCAGCGGGCGTTCGACTTCGGCGATCACCCGGCCGTACAGGCTGCCGTCATCGAGCGCGAGTGGATCTTCGCGGGCAAGGCGCTCGACCAAGACTTCGACCGCGGCCGCGAGATCGGGCGCGCGACCCTCCGCCGACGGGGAGGCGCTCGGCGCGCCCAGCAGGGCCGCCATCTCGTCGCCCGAGATCACTGCATCCCGCCCCAGCGCGGCCGCGCGACGCATTGCATTTTCCAGCTCGCGGACGTTGCCAGGCCAGTCATACGCCTTCAGCACGACAGCCGCTTCGTCGTTCAGCGCTTTGGGTGGCAAGCCCTCCGCCGCAGCGCGCTCGAGGAAATGGCGCGCGAGCAGTGGCACGTCCGTGCGACGCTGGCGCAGGGGGGGCAGCGCGATCGGCACCACATTCAGCCGGTAGAACAAATCCTCGCGGAACAGCCCGGCGCGCACCTGCGCCTGGAGGTCGCGATTGGTCGCCGCCACGATGCGGACATCGGCGCGGATGGGGCGCGCACCGCCGACACTGGTAAATTCGCCCGATTGCAGCACGCGCAGCAGCCGGGTCTGCGCTTCCATGGGCATGTCGCCGATCTCGTCGAGAAAGAGCGTGCCACCATGCGCCTGCTCGAACCGCCCTGCCATCCGCGCCTGCGCGCCGGTGAAGGCGCCCCGTTCATGGCCGAACAGCTCCGCCTCGATCAGCTCGCGTGGGATCGCCGCCATGTTGAGCGCGACGAACGGCCCATGCGCCCGCGCGCCCAGCTCGTGCAGCGCGCGCGCGACGAGTTCCTTGCCGGTCCCCGATTCGCCCGTCACCAGCACGGTAAGGTCGTTGCCGACGACCCGCGCGATCAGCCGGTACACCTCCTGCATGGCCGGCGAACGACCAATCAGGGGCAGTTCAGGCTCCACCTCGGACACCGACGACGGCGCCGCCGGGCGCCGGGCCAGCGCCGCGCGCACCGCCGCGTCGAGTGTCCCCAAGTCGAACGGTTTGGGTAGATAGTCGAACGCGCCAACCTCGGCTGCCTTGACGGCCGTCGACAGCGTATTGCGCGCCGACAGAATGATCACGGGTAGCGCTGGCCGTTCTTGACGCAGCGCGGCCGCGCGCTCGATCCCGTCACCATCGGGGAGCACGACGTCGGTGATCAGCACATCCGGCACCCCCGCGGCGAGCGCGCGATCAAGCTCGGCGAGGCTGGCCGCGGTGCGCACCTCGTGCCCGGCGCGGCGAAGAGCGGCGGCGACCACGGTACGGATCGCCGCATCGTCATCCACCATCAATACCCGCGCGCTCATGCCGCCCTCGGCAGTAGCAGGCGGAATACGGTCTGACCGCCCTCGCGCGCATATTGGGCGATGCCCCCCATGTCGCGCATCAGCTTATCGACCAATGCAAGACCTAGCCCCTGCCCCTCGGGCTTGCCGGAGACGAAGGGGTCGAACAGATGATCCGCAATGTCCGCCGGGGCGCCGGGGCCGTTATCGATCACGCTCAGCTCGATTGGCAGTGGCTGTCGCGGCCGCCCAGGCGCAACGCTCGCCGCCATGCCGTGGCGATAGGCGGTGGCGAGCGTCACCCGCCGATCGGCCTGATCGGCGGTCGCCTCGACCGCGTTCTTGACGAGGTTCAGCACCACCTGCACCAGCGCGCCCCGGTCCGCGCGCACGGGAGGTAGCGAGGGATCGAAGCGCTCCTCCAGGCGCACCCCGCGCGCAAAGCCCGCGAGCGCCACGCGGCGGACATCGTCGAGCAACGGATAGATGTTGAGCGCCTCGGGGGTGAGCGGACGCGTGTCGGTGAAGCCCTCCATCCGGTCGATCAGCGCGGCGACGCGGTCGACCTCGCGCACGATCAGCGCGGCGAGTGCCGCCTCCTCGCCAGTGACCGCGCCTTGCAGCAATTGCGCGGCGCCGCGGATGCCAGAGAGTGGGTTCTTGATTTCATGCGCGAGCATCGCCGCCGCGCCGATTGCCGCGCGCGCGCCGCCGCCCGGGGGCGTCGCGATCCGGCGCGCGGCGGTCTCGGCCAGCGTCACCAGCCGCCACCCGGGCTGATCGGGCACCGGCGTCTCGGCGAAATCGGCTCGCAGCAGCCCGCCGCGCCGCGCCTGAAGTTCGGTATCGAACGCAGCGAAGCCCCGCCCCGCGCGCGGCCGAGCATAATCATCGGGCAATTGGATCACCTGCGGCAGCTCGGCCCCCAGCATCGCGCGTTCGGATTGGTTGAGCAGCCGCTCCGCGGCGGCATTGGCATAGGCAACCCGATTATCGGGGCCGAGCAGTAGCACCGCCATGGGCATTGCGCCGATCAACTCGGCGAAGCCCGGCGGCGCGCTCAGGCCGCCGCCTTCGTCCGCCACGGTGCGTAGAACTCGGCAAGCATTGCCTGGACGCGGACGGGATCGGCTTCGGCATTCACCCGGTTGCGGAATTCGGCCGAGCCGTGCAGCCCGCGCGTGTACCAGCCGATATGCTTGCGCGCGAGGTTGACCCCGGTGTCCGTGCCATAGAGGCTGAGCATCGCTTGGTAATGTTCGATGATCAGGTGATATTGTTCCTCGATAGAGGGATCGGGCAGGCGTCGGCCGGTGCGGAACCACTCCATCACCTGCCCCAGCAGCCAGGGCCGGCCATAGGCGCCGCGCCCAATCATCACCCCGTCCGCGCCCGAAAGTTCGAGCGCGCGCTCGGCATCCTCGATCCCGCAGATATCGCCGTTGACGATCACCGGCAACGAGACCGCCGCCTTCACGCGGGCAACGAATGCCCAATCGGCGCTGCCCTTATACATTTGGTTGCGGGTGCGACCGTGGACCGTGATCAGTTTCACGCCCAAATCTTCGGCGATGCGCGCGAGCTCGGGAGCGTTGAGGCTCGCATGGTCCCACCCCATCCGCATCTTGAGCGTGACGGGCACTTTCACCGCCTTGACCGTCGCGTCGATCAGCGACGCGGCGTGCTGCAGGTCACGCATCAGCGCCGAACCCGCGAAGCCGTTGACGATCTTCTTCACCGGGCAGCCCATGTTGATGTCGATGATCGCCGCGCCGCGATCCTCGTTCAATTTGGCGGCCTCGGCCATTTCGTGCGGGCTGCAGCCGGCAAGCTGCATGGAGATCGGCTCCTCCGCCGGATCCCACGCCGCCTTTTGCAGCGATTGGCGGGTCTCGCGGATCATTGCCTGGCTCGCGATCATCTCGGTGACGTTGAGCCCCGAGCCATAACGGCGGACGATGCGACGAAACGGCATGTCGGTGACGCCGGTCATCGGCGCCAGAATCACCGGCGTTTCGATCCGCACCGGACCAATCTGGATAGGGGCGAGCTTGGTCATTATGTGCCTAAAAAGTAGGCAGCATCTAGAGCCGCTGGATCGGGAGCGCAAGGGAGAGCACGGGCAATGTTCTTTGTTCGCGTAAAGACGCGGAGGGCGCTGAGCGTTGGCACTTAGTAGAGTTCGTCGCCCCGGCGAAAGCCGGGGCTAGGCTGCCTCCCTTCGGACCGGCGAAGAAGAAGAAGCCAACCCCCGGCTTTCGCCGGGCGACGAGAGTATTGAACACAAACCCTCGGCGTCCTCCCTTTACGACCTCTGCGCCTCTGCGCGAACTAAATCCCTTTCGTCCGTAGCCCCCACGGCACTGGCGAACGCTAAAACCATCGGCTAGGCGCCCGCCCATGAGCAAGACCATCGCGCTGATCGTCGCCGCGGGAAACGGCACGCGGATCGGCGGCACCCTCCCCAAGCAATTCGCCCCCCTTGCCGGCAAGCCTATGCTCGCGCACAGCCTTGCGGCGCTGCGCGCGCATTCGGCGATCGATGAGGTCGTCGTCGTCATCGGCGCCGGGCAGGACGCCCTGCTCGCAGCGGCGGTGGGCGAGGTTCGCCATGTCACCGGCGGCGCCACCCGCCGCGAGTCGGCGCACAACGGACTGGAGACGATCAAAGCCGAGGCGCCGGCGCGCGTCTTGATCCACGACGCCGCCCGCCCCTTCCTGCCCCCAGCCGTGATCGACCGGCTGCTCGCCGCGCTTGAAACTACGCCCGGTGCTATCCCCGCCCTCCCCGTCGCCGATACGCTGGCGCGCGGCGGAGGCGAGCTCGGCGACATCGTGCCGCGCGATGGCCTTTGGCGGGTGCAGACGCCGCAGGCGTTCCGCTATGACGCCATCCTCGACGCGCACCGCCGCTGGCCAACACAAGAGGAAGCGACCGATGACGCACAGATGCTTCGCCGTTTCGGCGGCGCCGTGACGCTGGTAGAAGGCGATATCATGCTCGACAAAGTGACTTACCCCGCCGACATCGCCGCCGCCGAGGCGCGCCAGGCCGCAACGCTCATCAGCCGCAGCGCGACCGGCTTCGACGTCCACCGGCTGGAGGCAGGCGAGGAGCTTTGGCTCGGCGGCGTGCTGATCCCGCACGACAAGGGCCTGTCGGGCCATAGCGACGCCGATGTCGCGCTCCACGCGCTTACCGACGCGCTGCTCGGCTGCACCGGCGAGGGCGATATCGGCACCCACTTCCCGCCAAGCGACCCACAATGGAAGGGCGCGGCCTCTTACAAATTCCTCCAGCACGCCGCGCACATCATCGCCGAGAAGGGCGGCGTGATCGATTTCGTCGACCTGACGATCATCTGCGAGGCGCCCAAGATCGGCCCCCACCGCGCCGCGATCCGCGCGCGGATCGCCGAGCTGCTGAACCTTGCGTCCGAACAAGTAAGCATCAAGGCAACCACCACCGAGCGGCTGGGGTTTACCGGACGCGGCGAGGGCATCGCGACGCAAGCCTGCGCTACGGTGCGCCTTCCGCTCGCCGGAAAGGGGACCGCATGAAGAAGCTGATCGCCGCCGCCTTGCTCTGCATGGGATCGGGCGCGAACGCCGCGCAGACGATCACGATGCAGCTCCCCTGCGTCTCGGCACCCGAGGCGGAGGCGTTGATCACCTCGATCCTGCCCGAGACGATCGAGCAGCTGAGCACCAGCTGCGCCGGTCAATTGCCGCCCGGCGCGCTGCTGCGCCAGCCGCCCACGGCGCTGATCGCGCGCTATCGCGCCGATGCCGACGCCGCCTGGCCGGGGGCGCAAAAGGCGGTGCAACGGCTGGCGGGCGAGAATATCGGCGGCCTTCTTTCGGGCGGCCTCGCACGACCGCTCATCGCCTCCTTGCTCGCGCCCGCCATCACCCGCGCCGTGCAACCAACTGACTGCCCGGCCTACGACCGAATCGTGACGCTCGCCCAACCGCTGCCGCCGCGCAATCTCGCCGGGTTGCTCGTCGCCGCCTGGGAACTCGCGGACGCGCGCAGGAAGCCCGACACGACCGCGCCGGTGCGCGGCGGCCTGTCGATCTGTAAGCCATGATCGAAACGATCCTGCCCCTCGAACTGGTCGAGGCCGCACGCCGCGTGCTCGACGCCAATCGCGCCACAAGCCGCAAGGTAGCGGTCGCGGAAAGCTGCACCGGCGGGCTCGTCTCGGCCGCGCTCACCGAAATCGGCGGCGCGTCGGACATATTCTGCGCGGGGTTCGTCACTTATTCGAACGAGGCGAAGATGCGCACGCTGGGCGTTTCGGCGGACATCATCGAAACCTTCGGCGCGGTTTCGGTCGCGACCGCCTGGGCGATGGCGCAGGGCGTGCTGGAGGCGAGCGACGCCGATGTCGCGGTGGCCATTACCGGCGTCGCCGGGCCGGGCGGCGGATCGGTGAAAAAGCCGGTGGGCACTGTCGTGTTCGCACGTGCGATCCGCGGTGAAGACCCCGCGCAGGTGGTGGCGGACAAGCGCCACTTCGGCGATCTGGGGCGCGGTGGGGTGCGGCTTCAGGCGGCGCTATGCGCGCTAGAACTGTTGCTGCCCGGCGCGACCTTAGGCGCGCCGTAAAGCGTCGCCGCGCGTGCCTCGAAGGCGCCGATCATCTTCTTCAGCGCCCTATCGAAAACCTGGCCGGCGATCATCTCGAACACCCGGTTCTTAAAGGCGAAATCGACCGAGAAATCGACCAGGCACCCGCCTTGGCCGTCGTCGCGGAAACCCCAGTCGTTGTTCAGATATTTCAGCGGGCCATCGAGATAATCGACATGGATCTTGCTCGGCGCCTGCTTGGTGACCCGCGAGGTGAAGGTTTCGCGCAGCCCCTTGAAGCCCACCACCATGTCCGCGACCATCAGTGTCGGGTTGTCTGATCGCACCCGAATGGCGGAGACCCAGGGCAGGAACTCGGGATAGCGCGCCACATCGGCGACCATCGCATACATTTGTTCGGGCGCGTAGGGCAGCGCGCGCGTTTCGCTATGCTTGGGCATAGGCTCAGGCCGGGCGTCCGGCGGCAAGCTGCATTTCGCGTGCCGCGCGCAGCTTCGCGAAATCGTCGCCTGCGTGATAGCTCGAGCGCGTCAACGGCGAGCTTGCCACCAGCAGAAAGCCCTTGGCACGCGCGATCTGGGCATAGGCGCCGAACGCCTGCGGCGTGACGAACTCGGCGACCTTCGCGTGGCGCGGGGTCGGCTGGAGATATTGCCCCATCGTCAGGAAATCGATGTCGGCGGAGCGCATATCGTCCATCACCTGATGGACCTCCAGCCGCTCCTCGCCCAGGCCAAGCATGATGCCGGATTTGGTGAAGATCGACGGATCGAGCCGCTTCACGCTCTCCAGCAGGCGCAGCGAGGCATAATAGCGCGCGCCGGGGCGAATCGTCGGATAGAGACGCGGAACGGTTTCGAGGTTGTGATTGTAAACATCGGGCCGCGCAGCGACGATCGCCTCGACCGCCGCCTCATGTTTGTTGCGGAAGTCAGGCGTAAGAATTTCGATCGTGGTGGCAGGCGTGGTGCGGCGCAGCGCCTCGATCACCTTGACGAACTGCCTGGCGCCGCCATCGGGCAGATCGTCGCGATCGACCGAGGTGATGACGATATGCTCAAGGCCCAGCTCTGCGGCGGCATCGGCGACATGCTGCGGTTCGAGCGGATCGACCGCGCGCGGCATCCCGGTCTTCACATTGCAGAAGGCGCAGGCGCGGGTGCAGGTGTCGCCTAGGATCATCACCGTCGCGTGCTTCTTGGTCCAGCACTCGCCGATATTGGGACAAGCGGCCTCCTCGCAAACGGTGGCGAGGTTAAGGCGGCGCATCAGCGCCTTGGTTTCGGCGAAGCCGGTGCTGGTCGGCGCCTTCACCCGGATCCAATCGGGCTTGCGCGTCCGCGGCCGGGCGAGCGGAGCAATCTCGGTCATAGCCCGCGAGATAGCGACCGCTCCGCCACCGCACAACCTTCCGTCGCCGGTCGCGCTTGCCCGCGTCGCGCCCCTCCCCTAGGCGATCCATGATGAGCGCGTTCGACGATCTGATGGCGGGCTATCGCCGCTTCCGTAAAGCCGGTTGGGCGGGCCAGCGCAGCCGCTGGGCGGAACTTTCGCAAGGCCAGGCCCCCAGGGTGATGGTGATTGCCTGCTCCGACAGTCGGGTCGACCCCGCACAGATTTTCGATGTCTCGCCGGGCGAGATTTTCGTCGTGCGCAACGTCGCCAATCTGGTGCCGCCGTTCGAGCCGGACACTGCTCGCCACGGCGTTTCCGCCGCGCTGGAATTTGCGGTAACGCAGCTCGAAGTCGCCGAGATCGTGGTGATGGGGCATGGTGCGTGCGGCGGCGTCGCGGCAGCGCTTACCCGCCGGTTCGAAGGCGCAGCGCCGGGCGCGGGCGGCTTCATCGCGCATTGGATCGACCTGCTCGACGACGCCCGCGATCGGGTGATCGCCGCGCATGGCACCGGGCCGGAGGCGGTGCGCGCGCTGGAGCTGGAGGCGGTGCGCGTCAGCCTCGCCAACCTGCGCACTTTCCCGCCGATCGCTGCGCGCGAGGCGGCGGGGAAGCTCACGTTGCGCGGCGCCTATTTCGCGATCGCCGACGGGATGCTGCATGTGCTGGGGGCAGATGGGCAGTTCGTCGCGGGTTAGGCTTTCGGCGGCACCAAGCGCCTGAAGCCCCCTCCCCTTTAGGGGAGAGGGCTAAGATTAACCGGCCACGTCCTCCGCGTCTCGACGTGAACCAAAACCTTGCGCCGCCCCCCGCCCCGGGCTAGCCAGCCGCTTTAATGCCAGCATCCGATCACCGCCCCGCGACTCTCCTACCCGGTCGCGCCGTTTTCCCGCACCCGCATCTGACCGGGATCGCCGGGCTACAGCCGCACGAGATCATATTCCTGCTCGATGAAGCCGAGCAGTGGATCGAGGCCAACCGCGCGCGGCGCAAGAGCGACAAGCTCGCCGGGCTTACCGTCATCAACGCGTTCTTCGAGAATAGCACCCGCACGCTGCTCTCGTTCGAAATCGCCGGCAAGCGGCTTGGCGCCGATGTCGTCAATATGCACGCGGCGCAATCGAGCGTGAAGAAGGGCGAAACCCTGCTCGACACCGCGATGACGCTGAACGCGATGCGGGCGGACGCGATCGTCATTCGCCACCAAAGCTCTGGCGCGGTGCAGCTGATCGCTGACAAGGTCGATTGCCCGGTGCTCAACGCGGGCGATGGGCGGCATGAGCACCCGACCCAGGCGCTGCTCGACGCGCTCACCATCCGGCGGCGGCGTGGCGGCATCGCCGGGCAACGGGTGGTGATCTGCGGTGACTTGCTCCACAGCCGGGTCGCACGCTCGAACATTCTCGCGCTCACCGCGCTCGCCGCCGAGGTGCGCGTCGTCGCCCCCACCACATTGATGCCGGCGGCGATCGAGGCGATGCATGTGACCCCCTATGCCGACTTCGACGCGGCGCTGGAGGGCGCCGACGTCGTGATGATGCTGCGACTGCAGAATGAACGGATGGACGGCGCTTTCATCCCTTCCACTCGCGAATTCCATGTCCGCTACGGCCTTACCCCCGAACGCCTCGCGCTCGCGAAACCCGACGCGCTGGTGATGCACCCAGGGCCGATGAACCGCGGCGTGGAGATCACCTCCTCGGTCGCCGATCATGAACGTTCGGCGATCACCGAGCAGGTGGAAATGGGGGTCGCCGTGCGCATGGCCTGTCTCGATGTGCTGACGCGACCGGCCCGCGCCGTGGAGGGCTGGGCATGATCGCCTTCACCAACGCTCGCTTAGTGACGCCTGAGGGAGAACGCCCCGGCGCGCTGCTGGTCGAGGGCGATCGGATCGCCGCGCTCGGTACCGTCGCGCTGCCCGAGGGGGCGGCTGTGATCGATCTGGGCGGGCGGCTCCTGGCGCCGGCGATCGTCGATCTAGGGGTATTCGCGGTCGATGTGGCGGCGTGCCATGCCGGTGGCATCGCCCGGATCGCGCTGATGCCCGATCAGTCACCGGTGCTCGACGATCCGGGCGTGGTGCAGCGCGCGGCGCTGATCGGACGGCCCAAACTGTGGATTCACCCGATCGCGGCGGCGACGCGCGGGCTCGCCGGGCGCGAACTGGCCGAGATGGCGATCTGCGCCGAAGCCGGCGCCAAGGCGGTCGGCACCGGGCGCGGCTGGATCGCAGATGCTGGCGCGATGCGCAAAGTGCTGGGCTATGCGCGCGACCTTGGGCTAACGGTGATTGCACACGCCGAGGACGGGGGCCTCGCCGCTGGTGCGCTCGCTACCGAAGGCGAAACCGCGACCCGGCTCGGCATCCCCGCCGCACCCGCCATCGCGGAGGCCTTGGCGGTCGCGCGCGATGTAATGCTGGCGGAGGAAACCGGCGCGCGGCTGCACTTCCGCCAGCTGACCACGGCGGCCGCGTTCGATCTAGTGCGTGCGGCGAAGCGCCGCGGCGTCGCGGTGACGTGCGGGATTACGCCCGCGCATCTGCTGCTGTCGGACATCGCGATGGCCGATTTCCGGACCTTCGCCCACCTCTCCCCGCCGCTGCGCGCCGAGGCCGATCGCCGTGCGGCGCTCGCGGCATTGGCGGATGGGACGATCGATGTGCTCTGCTCGGGCCACGATCCGCGCGGGCCGGAGGAGAAACGCCTGCCTTTCGCCGATTCGAGCCCCGGCGCGGCGGGGGCGGAGACCCTGCTGGCGCTCGCGCTCGGCCTGGTCCGTGATGGCGTGATCACGCTTCCCCGCTTGTTCAACCTGCTTTGCGCCAATCCGGCGCGGTTACTGGGAGTGGAAGCCGGCGTGCTCGCACCCGGTATGCCCGCCGATCTCGTCGCGATCGAACCCGAGACGCCATGGCGGATCAGCGCCGATCAATATCTCGGCAAGGCGGGAAACACACCGTTCGATGGGCTTCCCGTGCAGGGAAAAGTAATGGGGCTATGGAAGGGAGGAACGCGGCTGCTGTAGGGCCAGCCAAGCTCAGCGCGAGGCCAGTTCGCGCCCCGGCTTGACCCAGCTCGCCACTTGATCGCCCACGCCCTGGCGAACGAAGCAGTTGCCGCCCTTGGCGCGATAAGCGGCGCACAGCGCCACCGCGTCGCCCCGGGCGAAGCCACCGAGCGACAGGCGGTAGAAGCTGCCCGCCGCCGTCTTCACCGCCATTCCCGAAGGCGTCTGCCCGCTGAAACCAGCGAAGCGGCGCGTCGCACGCAGCCAGCCGTCGCGGGCGACCGCGGCATTCTCATAAGCGCCGAGCTGGAGGTAGAAATTGCCCGACGCGGGCGCCTTCGCCGGCGCCGGCTCGGTCTTGGAGGCGACCACTGCCACGACCGGCTTGTTCGCTACAAGCTTCACGACGCCCTTGTCGGCGACCGCCTTGACGGGCTTGCCGGCGGGGAGCGGCTGGACGACTTCCCGGCGCGGCGCGAACACGATCGTCGGGCGCGCATCGGCTTGGGCAGCGACCGGCGTCGCGGCGGGCGCGACTTCGGCGACCGCAACCGGCGCAGCCTCAGCGGCCGCGACCACGGTCGGCGCTGCCTCGGGCGCGGGGGTTTCAGCGGCGGCAACCGCCGGCACATCGGCCTTGGGCGCGAGCGCGAGCGCAACCGGCATCCCGGCATCGACCACCGGCACCACCCCGAGCAGGCTCGCGACTTGATCGGCGGCGCCCTGAGGCCGGGCGAATTGCGCCCATTGCGCGATCCGCGCGTCAAGATCCTGCGGCGCGACGTCCAGCGAGGCGACCGCGCGTGCCTGCGGCCAGTTGCCGGCCAGCGCCAGCGCCAGCGCGAGATTCTGACGAGTCTTGGCGTCTGCCCCCGGCGCACGTGCCGCTGCCGAAAGCAGCTCGACCGCGCTCGCCGGATCGCCCGCGAGCGCGACCGCGAGACCGCGATCGGCGGCCGGGATCAGCGCTTCATGCGCGGCGAGCGTTTCGCGCGCGCCGCTCCAGTCGCCCGCCGCGATCTGCGCGAGCGAAAGCGCCAGTGCCGAGCGCGCGTCGTTGGGAGCGAGCGTCAGTGCATCGCGGAGCGCATCGCGCGCCGAGGCGAAGCGACCCGCCATCAGATAGGCCTGCCCCAGCAGCGCGCGATACCCCGCGTCCTGGGGCGCCGCCTTCACCGCTTGCTCGGCGAATTCCACCCCGCGAACGTCCCGCTTGGCGAGCGCCTGCCGGGCTTTGGTGGCATAGCCTGCGGCGATCTTCGCCGCCTGGGTTTCGGTCGGCGCGCCAGCATAGGCGGTGCCTTTGATCGTCGCCACCGCGCCCGCGCCGATCAGCAACGCCGACGCGCTGAGCATCAAATAAACCCGGCCGTTCATGCCGCATCCCCCTGTACGTCATCCGGTTGTTCGATTTGTCGCGCCATCGCCTCGACTTCGGGCATGGTGCTGAGAAACTGGTCGAGCGCCTCGGTCACCAGCCGCTGCGACGAATGGCGCTTGAGCGCGCTCGCGAGGCGCAGCCGCAGATGGCGCGCCGGATCGAGCCGCAGCGTGAACGCCGCCTTCGTCTTCGCTGGACCCGCCAAGACCGGATTGACCACAGTTTCGACAGCGACGGGCTCTGGCGCGACCGGCACTTCGACTTCGGCCTGCAACCGGGCGCGCTGGCGCAGCACCGGCGGCGTCTCGACGGGCGGCGCCATTTCGGCGACCGGCGCGGTGAGTGGTACCACCGGCGCAGGGGCCGTCGGATCACCCATGTCGTTCCAGCCGAGATCCTCCAGGCTCGCGCCACCGGTGCCAAAGGCAAGACTTTGCGGGCGCATCGCCGGGCGGGCATGGCCCTTGCGCGCGAGCAGCCCTGACGAGAGCGAGGCGAAAGGTTTGGGGGTGCTCATCATCTCAGCTCACCACCCGGCGGCCAAAGCCACCTGCCTGGCGATTGGGCACAAAGCCGCCCGGCGCGGTCGGGGCGCTGAACACGGTGCGGCGGAAATTCTTCTCCAGCCGGTCGGAGATATAGGTCCACAGCGCGGTGACCTCGGCGGCGGACTTGCCGTTGGGGTCGACCTCCATCACCGTCCGCCCGTCGATCATCGAGGCTGCGAAATCGGTGCGGTGGTGGATGGTGACCGGGGCGACGGTGCCGTGCTGCGAGAGCGCCACCGCTGCCTCGGACGTGATCTTGGCCTTGGGAGTCGCCGCGTTCACCACGAAGATCAGCGGCTTGCCGGCGCGGTCGCACAGATCGACTGTTGCCCCCACCGCGCGCAGATCATGCGGGCTGGGGCGCGTTGGGATCACGATCAGCTCAGCCACGGCGATAACGCTCTGGATCGCCATGGTGATGGCGGGCGGCGTGTCGATCACCGCCAGGCGGAAGCCCTGCTGGCGCAAAATCTCCAGATCGGCGGCGAGCCGCGCCACGGTGGTTTGGGCGAAGGCTGGATAATCGCCGTCGCGCTCGTTCCACCAATCGGAGAGCGATCCTTGCGGGTCGATATCGATCAGCACCACGGGCCCTGCGCCCGCGAGCTGCGCTTGCACCGCGAGATGGCCGGACAAGGTCGTCTTGCCCGATCCGCCTTTCTGCGATGCCATTGCCAAAACGCGCA